>Ga0315279_10000745_pt1 | contig 60025 bp, 45 predicted proteins | sample YL17G06_20_MG_FD_203694 | JGI IMG/M metagenome (GOLD analysis project Ga0315279, IMG submission 203694) | Sediment microbial communities from Yellowstone Lake, YNP, Wyoming, USA - YL17G06_20 | ecosystem: Environmental > Aquatic > Freshwater > Lake > Sediment | place: USA: Wyoming | collected...
ACTTTGGCGGCCTTGTCCTTGCGCGCCTCGCCGCTCACTTCCAGGATCAGGTTGAGCCAACTCCCTTCCCCTGTCTGCGCAGCGGACGGGGGAAGGGTCGGGGATAAGGGTCTGATGCGCACGATGTAATCGGGTATGTAGCCATGCTCTTCACCATTGAAGGTGTAGGGAATCGTAAAGCCCAGCCCTTGATTCTTGACGTAGCAAATGACCTCGTCCATCTCTTCCAGCGTCTCGGCCAGCTTGGCTTCCCAGTTGCTATCCAGCACTACGTGCGAGATGTGGCACTTGTCGCGCGACGTGGTGTAGACCGCGCGCGTTGTGTCAAAGTCCACATAGCGCGTCGAGCCGCGTGTGTCGTATGGTCGCAGGATTGGCCGTAGGGGCGGGGTCACCCCGCCCGTACCCCCGCCCGTACCCCCGCCCGTACCCCTGCCCGTACCCCCGCCCGTACCCCTGCCCGTACCCCTGCCCGTACCGCCCGCCGAAAGCACGATGGATTGATAGATATGGTCGGCGGCATGGTCGGCGAACGAGGTCAGCAGAAACATTTGCGGGAACGTATTGTCCTTGTACGTGACGCACTCGGCCAGCCAGCGGCGCGTGATGCCCAGCAGTTGCGGAAAGAACCATGCCTTGGTGTTGCCTTCGTCGTCGCGGAAATACTTTTCCAGCGTGTGGCTGGCGAGTCGAAAGACCACCTCTTGTTCGCGATGGTCCCGCAGCCCGTACAGGTCGTGGAACTTGCTCTCGCCCAGGATGGACGCCATCTCGGTGCGTGTGGGCAGGTCGGAAGTCGAAAGCGCCATGTCTGAGTCGGCAGTAAAGTTGACGGTCAACCGCTCGGCGGGCAAATCATAGCGATAGCCCGTCACGCGTGGGAACGTGATCTCGCACGCAATCCGGTCCTCCAATGCGCGCACGCGCGTGGGCGTCGGCCCTGGCTTGGGGTTCGGATTCGAGCCGGAGCACGGGATGAACGAGAACGGCACGCCATAGACTTCGGCGTATTCCGGCTCAAACATCCCCTGCGCGTTGGTGGCATAGCTCATCCGCCGCAAGCCGCGCCCCACCACCTGCTCGCACAGCAGTTGCGTGCCGAACGCGCGTACGCCCAGGATGTGCGTCACGGTGTTGGCGTCCCAGCCCTCGGTGAGCATCGAGACCGACACGACGCACTTGATCTGCTCGCCCAGCTTGCCCGCTTTCCCAACGGTGTTCATCACTTCGCGCAGCAGGTCTTGGTCTTCCAGCGCGTCGGCATCGCGGCCTGGGAAGCGGATGCGATACTCGGCTTTGAACTCGTCAATCTCGCGGGCGGCGATCTTTTTGAACTCGTCGCTCATCGCTTCGCCGGATTCCAATTGCTGGCTGTCTACCAGGATCGTGTTCGGGCGCGGCGTCCACTGCTCGCCCGCTTCCGCGACGTTGCTAAAGAGCGGCAGCTTGCCCGGCACGATCACCGTGTTGCCGCTGGGCAGTGTCTTTTCCCATCCGGCGATGTAATCAAACACCAGCTTGGAGACGTTGGTGTTGTTGCACACCACGATAAAGACCGGCGGGGTCAGCCCCTTGCTCTGCGCTTCGGTGTTGGCTTCCCACAGCCGATAGTACTTTTCATAGTTGCTATACAGGCTTTGCAGTGCGCCTTCTAACTCGGTGGGCAGATTGGGCTCACCGGTCACGGCTTCCGTTCGCCGTCCCTTTTTAGGCAGGTGCTCCCGGATGAGGGGCCAGATGTCGCGGTAAGCGGGCAGTTCGCCCTTCATCCAGTCATCGGCCACCGGCACGCGCGGCACTTTGACGATGCCGCACTCGATAGCGTCAATCAGAGAAAAGTCCGAGACCACCCACGGAAAGAGCGTGCCTTCGGCATAGCCCGAGCCGCGCAAAAAGAACGGCGTGGCCGAAAGGTCATACACCCCCTTGAGGCCGAGCTTGGCCTTGACCGCTTCCAGGCCGGAAATCCACACGCGCGCTTCTTCCTCGCGTTTTTCCGCTTCCTTGCGCTCGTCGCCCGTCAGTTGTTTCTCGGCCCGATCCTCGGCCTCGTCTTCCGGCTTGCGGCGGTAACAGTGATGCGCCTCGTCGTTGATGACGATAATGTTGCGCTTGTTGCCCAGCTCGCGGCACACGCGGCGCACCATCTGGTCGGGCGTCTCGGTGAACGGACTGGTCGCGCCTTTGGTCAGCAGGCTCTTGGTCAGCTTGCCCGCGGCGATGCGCTCGCGCAGGCCCAAGGTGTGAAAGTTGGTGACGATGAGTTTGGCCTTGCCCAACTCGTCGCGCACATCAGGCGGCACAATGTCCATCACGCGGTAATAATTGTTCGGGTCGTTGGGCAGCAGCACGCGCAGCCGGTCGCGGATGGTAATGCCCGGCGTGACGATCAAAAAAGCGTCGCTGAAAAGCGCGTTCTGCGGATCAGCCAGCTTGTTCAGTGTATGCCAGGCGATCAGCATCGCCATGACCACCGTCTTGCCGCTGCCGGTTGCCATCTTGAAGGCCAAGCGAAACAGCAGCGGATTGGAACCGGCGTTTTGAGCGCGTAGCTCATTGTCAATCCAGGCATCACCAAATTTCCTGGCAACCTCGGTGATATAGACGGCTGTTTCCAGCGCCTCGATCTGGCAAAAGAACAGCCGCCGGTCGCGGTCGGGCCGCTGCCAGTATTCCAGCAAGCGCCGCGTGGTGCTGGTGATGCCCTGATAGCCGCCCTTGCGCCAGAGCGTCACGCGCCCGCGCACCTTGTTGATGAACTCGTTTTCTTTGAGCCGGTCTTGCGTCCACTCGGTCTCAAAGGCCATCTGCTTGGGGTTCTTTTTCTTGGCGCGCGGGATGGGGACGAAATAGGAGCTGACCCGGCGGCCCTCATCCATGTCGCTGGTGATGCCTTGGTCGGTAAAGTGGAAATGCCGTGTGGGTTCAGCATACGGCGAATTCAGGATCGGGTTCTCGATGATGACTTGTGGCATCGGCTACGGCCCTTTCTATGTCTTGCAAGATTGTATGTCACGAACGGGGAAAAGTCAAAAGACGGGGACGGGCGGCAGGCAGTGACGTGTCAGGCCGCCTCGCGCCTTTGGCGTCTCGGCACGCAGCGGGCGGCTTGGTTGGCTCAACGGGCGCTTGGGTCGGTTGCGCCGCGCTGATGCCCAGCCGCTTGCCCAGGTCATGCGACGAGGTCACCTGGGTTCCCTCAGCGGCCAGGAATGAAAGGGCGCGGAGATAAATGGGCAGACGTCCGACGACAATGTCCGGTATGGGCTTGGTCATGGCAATCCTTCCCAAGCCAGAAAGGCCACTGGGCTTAGGGGGTAGCCAGCCGTAGGTATTCAATCAATCTGCACAGGCCAAGTTCGAAATGGAGAGGGTATCGTCGTGAGATCCAAACCCGTTGCCTTTTCCTTACGCTGTTTTCCAGTAACGCTGAATATAGCGCCGTTGCGCCACCGAACACGCAGAGTGACGGCGGCCACTTGTGCGAACAAGTTGGCCGGGTGTACGGCGTAGGTCCGATAGTCCGGGGCGTCTATGATCAATGTGACCTCGTCCGGCCGAGGGCCTGGTTCCACTTGAAAGCCCCATGCCAGGAACAGTCTGATCGCATCCTCGAACAGTAAAGAACTGAACATGGTTGATTCTACTGCCAACACCTGGTTCCTCTCACTATACCTTGGACGATTCTCTGATAAGGTGTCTCTATCATAATGCAAAATACAAAGTGTGCCGTTAGCGTTGTGTGGCAATCGTATGACGGTTGCGTTGATGCGTCTGTGGCCCCGGCCCGACAAAAAAATCGCTATACCATGTGAAGTAGCATTCCTCGTCTCCTCGTCAGGTTGTTGACATGCAGGCGACTTTTTGATAGAATAAACATGCCGAATCGTTCGCCGGGTTACTCGCCGAATCACATCTCGGATCAATTCTCTCGGAGATTCATGGCAGGCAACAGGAGCGCACGTCAACTCAAATCCTCCTTGAAAACAAAATCTTTTCGCAAGTCAGGCGCTATGCCATCTTGGCATAGCGCCTTTAATGTTTGCTTGCCATGCTCGAGCGTGAGAGAGAACCAGATTGCCAACTCTTGTGCGTGACCAGTCTTATCAGCCAGTATTTCTCAACAGACAGAAAGGAGTATCATGTCCACTTGTATCTTGCGCATCAACATGACCGATCTGACCTATCGCGTAGAGGAGGTTCCAGAAGCCTATAAGCATCTGGGTGGGCGCGGGATGACGTCGTCTATTGTCGCCGACGAGGTCCCGCCATTGTGCCATCCACTCGGCCCCAACAACAAGCTCGTCTTTTCGCCTGGCATGGTGACGGGCACCGCCGCGCCGACATCGGCCCGTCTCTCGGCCGGGGCCAAGTCGCCGCTGACCGGCGGCATCAAGGAATCCAATGCCGGCACCTCGTGGGCGCGTGACCTGGCCGTCATGCAGGTCAAGGCTTTGGTGGTTGAAGGCCAGCCCAAGGAAAAAGGAAAGTACTGGGGTGTCAACCTCACTTGGGACGCCGCGGCCGGCAAGCCCAAGGTCGAGTTCTTTGACGCGACCGAGTATGCTGGCAAAAGCCTGTACGAGGTATTCCCGAAGGTGTACGAGCGATTCGGGAACAAGGTTGCCGTCGCGGGGTGTGGCGTGGCGGGTGAATATGGCTATGCCAACTCGGGCATCGTGTACAACGACGAGTCCAGGCGTCCCAGCCGCTATTCTGGGCGCGGTGGTCTAGGCTCCGTCATGGGCAGCAAGGGACTCAAATTCATCGTCGTCAACGATGAAGGCGCTCCCGGCGTGCCCATTGCCGACAAGGCGTTGTTCGAGCAGGGTCGCAAGAAGATGACAGACGCTCTGCTGACCCACAACATCACCAAGCCCAAGGGCACGCTGAACACTTATGGCACGGCGGCCTTGATCAATGTCCTCAACGAGGCGGGCGGCCTGCCGACCCGCAACTTTTCCAGTGGCCGTTTTGAAGGCGCTGGCGGCATCGCCGGTGAGGCCATCTTCGACGGGATCAACAAGCGCCTGGGCAAGGAAACGTACAACCATGCCTGCAGCCCCGGCTGCATCATCCAGTGCTCCAACACCTGGTACAAGCCCGATGGCACAGAGCATACCTCCTGCGTGGAGTACGAGTCAGCCTGGGCGTTGGGCGCCGACTGCGGCATTGACAACCTGGACGACGTGGCGGAGATGATTCGCCTGTGCAATGCCTACGGTGTGGACACCATTGAGACTGGCACCGCCATCGCCGTCGCGATGGAAGCCGGTGTGATCAAGTTCGGCGACGGCAAGGGTGCGATCAACCTGGTCCACGAGATGGGCAAAGGGACGCCGATGGGCCGTATCCTGGGCGGCGGCACCGCGCTCACCGGCAAGGCGTTCGGCGTGACCCACGTGCCCACGGTCAAGGGCCAGAGCATGCCCGCCTATGAGCCTCGCGCCGTCAAGGGCATCGGCATCACCTATGCCACCACCACCATGGGCGCAGACCACACCGCCGGCTACACCATCGCGCCCGAAATCCTGGGCGTCATGGGCAAGCAAGACCCGCTCAGCCCTGAAGGCAAGGCCGCCTTGAGCCGCGCGTTCCAGGCGACCACGGCCTTCATTGATTCCAGCGGCCACTGCTTGTTCATCGCCTTCGCCATCCTGGACATTGCCAGCGGCTATGAAGGCATGGTCGAAGAGACCAACGGTGTCCTGGGCACCAACTGGAGCGCGGCTGACATCCTCGCGCTGGGCGGATCCATCTTGAAGAAAGAGCGCGCGTTCAACGAAGCGGCCGGTATCGGCAAGGCCGCCGACCGCGTGCCCGAGTTCATGAAATTGGAGCCGCTGCCTCCGCATAACCAAGTCTTTGACGTGTCAGACAGCGCATTGGATTCGGTCTTCGCCGAGCTGTAGCAGATCGCAGCAGAATACGGACAGGGCAACCACTGCCCTGTCCGTTTGCTTCTGAGGCCAGATGCCAAAAATCATAACTGACGATCAGGGCAGGCTGACTCTGCCCGACGACTTTGTCCAACGCCGACGACTGGCGCCCAACCTTGAATACTGGCTGGACGAGCGTGAAGGCGAACTCATTCTCCGCCCGCGCCTCCCCGACGCGCGCAAGTTGTACATCGAACCGACGACCGGCTGCAATCTCCATTGCCGCACCTGTATCCGCAACGTCTGGGGCGACCCCGAAGCCAAGATGTCTATGGATACTTTCCGGCGTATAGCGGATAGCCTGGCGGGCTTGCCCAATTTGAGTCGCGTCGTCTTCACTGGCTTTGGCGAACCTCTGTCCCATCCCAACATCCTGGAAATGATCGAGGCGGTGCGCCAGCACGACCTGGCTGTCAGTGTCGGCTCTAACGGTCTGTTGCTCAAGCAAAAGATGGCCCAGGAGTTGGTCCGGCTGGGTGTGGATCGCCTGGTCGTATCCGTTGACGGAGTGAGGCCAGAGACCTATGCTGACATTCGTGGCGCGATGCTCTCTCAGGTTTTGGACAACATCCGCGGCCTGAACGAAGCAAAACGCCAATTCGGTTCACTGTTCCCTGCCCTGGGAATCGAGTTTGTTGCCTTGAAAAGTAATCTGGCCGAATTGGCCGAGCTGACGGGATTGGCTTCGCGGTTGAACGCGGCCCGCGTGCTTGTCAGCAACGTGCTTCCCTACACGGAGGATATGCGCGAAGAGATCCTCTACGGTTACGAGCCGCGTCCGCCCTTCAAAGCGGGCGGCTGGCCGGTCAAGGCCGATGCCTGGGTGATGTGGGGCACGTTGGATCTGCCACGTATGCACTGGGGCGCGGAACGGCGCTGCCGCTTCGTACAGGACAAGTCCATTGTGATAGGCTGGGATGGCGGCGTGGCGCCCTGTTACGCCTTGTCGCACAACTATAGCTACTTTGCCATAGATGGTCGGAAAAAGCAGGTGAGCCGTTACCTCCTAGGGAACGTGAACGAACAAGCCCTGGCGGAAATCTGGATGTCCGAAGACTATGTGCGCTTTCGCGGCGAGGTGCGGGGATTTCATTTTCCTTCATGCCCCAACTGCGACCTGCGCGAAAGCTGCGACCTCCGCGAACGAAACGAAGGGTGCTGGGGCTGGAATCCCTCTTGCGCCGATTGCCTGTGGGCGCAGGACATTGTCCGGTGTCCATGAGGCGACTATGCGTGTTCGTGTGAAACTCTTTGCCACCTTGCGTCATCACGCTCCCAGCGCGGCGATTGGGTTTCCGTTTGAAGTTGACCTGGCTGAGGGAGCTACTGTGGCGGACTTGATCCATCATCTAAGCTTGCCAGCGGAAGAAGTGAAGATAGTCTACATCAATGCGCGCGCCCGGCCTGAGGATTGGCGTCTGGAACCTGGCGATGAAATCGGTATCTTCCCGGCGATTGGAGGAGGATAGAGTGTCGGACATCACTGTAGATACGTGGCTGTATGGCGAGTTGGCGCGTTACGGAGGCCAGGCGGACAAGGGCAGTTACGCCAACTTGCAGGTGCGCTTACAAGCAGGACGCACGGTGAATGATTTATTGGCCTATCTGAACATGCCGACTGAGGCGCGTGGGATCACGTTCATCAACGGTCAGTTGAGTGCCATGCCCGGTCTGCAGCCGGACCTGAGTCACGTCTTGTGCGACGGCGACCGCGTGGCTTTTTTTCATCTCCAGGCCATGTGGCCCTTCCAGTATCGGCTTGGCGCGGCGGCGATTCCCGAGATGGCCGACGCGATGCAGGCCAGCAAAGATCAGGGCCTGCATCACGCGTACAAGACCTAGCACGCATCACGCCCCCGCTTAAGAATCATCGCTTGGTCCGCTTCCGTTCCAGGTCTATTGCGTTGCCCCGTGTGGTGTTCTGTGGTATCATACCGCCGCCGACGATCACTGCATCCTCGCACTGGCCTATTTTCCAGACGGCAGGCGAGGTGCACAATCCTCTGCGTCGGGCCGGATACCTCTGTTGCGTCCCATGAATACAAAAAATCCCGCCATAGGCCATATTAGTTGGCAAATCATCTTGATCGTCGCCGGAATTGCATTGCTGGCGACGATGTTGATATATGTGGCACTGGGCTTTACGACTGAGCTCGTGCCGGCGCGCGGCGGCACCTACATCGAAGGGATGGTCGGTCAGCCCCGCGCCCTCAATCCGTTGCTGTGCCAGTTCAACGATGTGGATCGTGACTTGTGCAGCCTGGTGTTCAACGGCCTGATGCGTTTCGACGGCAATGGTTTGCCGCAGCCGGATTTGGCAGCGCGTCCCGTGCAAATCTCGCCCGATGGATTGATCTACACCGTCACGCTACGTAGTGATGTGCGCTGGCATGACGGTCAGCCGTTCACGGCGGACGACGTGCTCTTTACCATCAACCTGATCAAAGATCCGAATTTCCCCGGCCTGGAAGACCTGTCTCAATTGTGGCGCACCGTCGAAATCAGCCGCGTGAATGCATACAACCTTTCGTTCACACTCCAAGAGCCTTTTGCGCCGTTCCCCGATTACCTGACCTTGGGCATTGCGCCGGCGCACATTCTCCGGAATGTGCCGGTGGCCGACTTGATGGCGGCGGATTTTAATCTCCATCCCATCGGCACAGGGCCTTTTAAAGTGGAAGAGGTGGGGATTTCGGGCGGGCAGGTAGATCACGTGTTGCTGGCGGCGAACCCGCTCTACTTTGGAAGTCAGCCCTACTTGAGCAGGATTGATTTCAAATTCTTTGCGGATGACTCGGCCGTGTTCAGTGCCTACCGGGCCGGGCAGGTGCATGGCATCGCGCGAGTGTCCAATGCGGACTTGGCTCGTTTGCGACAATATCCGGGCCTCAATGTCTTTTCCGCGCCGGTAGCGGGCTATTCCATGATCTTTTTGAACATGTCCAGCAACGAGGCGCCATTCTTTCAGGACCAGCCCGTCCGGCTGGCATTGTTCTATGCGCTGGATCGCCAACAGATCGTCAACCGAGCGATGGACGGAAATGGAATTGTCGTCCGGGGGCCGATCTTGCCGGGCACGTGGGCGTTTGATTCTACGCTGCCGGCCGCCCAGCCCGACATGGGCAAGGCGCAAGCATTATTGGAGAACGCCGGTTGGACTTTTGCTCCGGGCGCAGACAGAACAGCCGTGCCTCCACCCGTGCGCATTAAAGGAGGCAAGCCGCTCGCCTTCACCCTGCTGACCAGTAGTGACGCGACGCACGTGGCAATGGCACAAATGGTGGCGGACCAGTGGGCATCCATTGGCGTGTCGGTCACGGTCAAATCGGTGGCCATGTTGAGGACAAACTATTTAGAGCCACGTTCCTACGAGGCGGCGTTGATTGATCTAGTGGCGGCCGGCGATCCTGACCCGTATCCGTTCTGGCACGAGACTCAGGTTTCCGGTGGGCAAAACTTTGCCGGCTACAAAGACCGCGATATGAGCGAGATTTTGGAGCAGGCGCGGCGCACGAACGATCGAAACGTGCGGCAGCAGCTCTACCAACGTTTCCAACAGATGTTCATGAACGATGCGTTAGCCATTCTGCTGACCCAGCCGATCTATACCTTCGCCGTGGATGAGCGCGTGCACGATGTGCAGGTCGGCCCACTGGAATATCCGTCGGATCGGTTCCGCACGGTGGCGGATTGGTACATTGTCACGCGGCGTGTGATCACCAGCGAGCGTGAACCTTGACAATCAAGACGTTTGCGGTAAAATACGCGCCGTATCAGCCGAAGTGGCGGAATTGGCAGACGCGCTGCGTTCAGGGCGCAGTGAGGGTTCCCTCATCGGGGTTCAAGTCCCCGCTTCGGCACACACACAAGTCCCAGCGAGCCTGGGGCTTTTTTGTTACTTGACTTGTCGGGCGAAGCAGAGTACTATTGTCTCCAATGAACCGGCGAGGTTGACGACATGGTAGGCGAGCCGTCTTTAGATGGATACACAGTCTGGTGGCAGCGCTTGGCGCCAGTGTTGATTGTGCTGGTGCTGGTGCCAGTGGTGATTGCCTTCAATGCGCGGTTGGCGACGGTCCGCCAGATGCGCCAGGACGAGGCGCGTTTGAGTCAAGAAGTGGTCACCGAGCAAGGTCGCCAGGCCGACCTCAAATTGCTGCAGAGCTATGTGGCCAGCGATGCCTACGTGGAACACTGGGCGCATGTCGAGGCCAGGATGGCTAAACCAGGCGAGGTGGTCGTGATCCCCGTAGCGCCTGCCGGTGTGCAGCTCAACGCCGCCCCCTCTGTTCCTGCGAGTGCTCCCCCGACGATCGTGGATGAGTGGTGGACTGTATTCTTTGACGACAAGTGACCGGCACTTGCAAGTGCTGTCACTTTGCAGTTCCAATATTACTTCGAGACTTCGCGCATGCATTTTGGCCTGTTATAGCACGTAGACGCCTTTTCGAAGTCTCGATATAATGCAATCTCTCGAAGTAATACTAATCACCACACTAATTCCACTCGGCCCCATTAGCATCAAGCTACGCATACAGAACGTGGGGACTTGGCCCGGCACTTCAAATCGAAGCCAAGATTCGGCTACAGCCTGATTCTGGGGAAACCCCTGTATGGCGACAGCCAGTGCTAATCTCCGGCACCTTTGAAGATTTCCTGCTTCCTGATAAATCGACCGGTCAGATACCAGCTTTCAAACAGGCAGCTAGCCAGTGTAATAAGTTGGTCATTGAGGCGCACTTGTCTGAAACACATTGGAAAAGGAGCAAACAAATGAAAACCCAATGGTTCAATCTTCGCGTTCTTTCCCTGATCCTAGTTCTGGCGCTCACCGGAACATTAGGGTCTGCCCAGGCCCAACCGCCGGAAAACAAGAGCAGCGTTAGCGTTCAGTCCACGTTGGGTACGGCTTTTACGTACCAAGGGCAACTGCGGAATGCCAGCGGCCCCATCACGGCCAGTTGTGATTTCCGGTTTACCTTGTGGAATGCGCCTTCAATTGGTGCCCAAATCGGCGTCACCCAGACCAAGACCAGCGTCGCTTTGACGAGCGGCCTGTTCACCATTCCCGACCTGGATTTCGGCACCGGGGCGTTTAGCGGTGACGCCCGCTGGCTGCAAATTGCCGTCAAATGCCCGGGCGATGCCGTTTACACCACCATGGATCAACGTCAGGCGCTTACGGCGGTGCCGTATGCCCAGTTCGCCGGTACGATCTATCGGCGCACCGTGGTCGTCAGTCCCATCGGCACGGCAGTAGAGAATGGCACGGTACTGAGCAACACTCTAGCCGTTATCACCGATGCCTCCGCCGCTAATCCCTACTTGCTTCACATTGAGCCGGGCGTATATGACTTGATCACGGGCACGCTGCAAATGAAATCTTACGTGGATATTGAAGGCTCCGGTGAGGACGTGACGACCATCACCGCGGCGGGCACCGTCGTTCCCCCGGATTTCCTCTGGCCCAAGTCCACCTTGTCTGGCGCGGACAACGCTGAGCTGCGCTACCTGACCGTTAGAAATACCGGCGGGAATGAGAATGCGGTCGCTATTTACAACCGTGAGACCTCACCCCGGCTGACCCATGTGACCGTGATCGCCTCGGACGGCATCAGCCAAACGCTTGGCGTGTTTAACAACGGAGGCTCGTCCAGTATGTCGGATATGACGATCGCCGTCACAGGAACCACAAGTGTCGAGGGCGTGTTCATCTTCCGAGGCGCTTCATCCGCGTTGATGAATGTCGCCATCACTGCTTCAGGCGGCGGCGCAAGCGGCATAAATATCAATTTCTCCTCGCCAACCATCCGAAACAGCAGCATCACATCCTCGGGTGTGGGCATAGAAGTGAACGACGCCAACGATACGCAGCCGTGGGATAGCGTGACGATTGATACCTCGCAGATTCACAGTGAGGGCAGCACCCTCCTCAATAATTTTGCCTGGCCCGGTATGACTACCGTTCACATCGGTGCCAGCCAATTGGCCGGCGGGGATATCGTCACGGCCACCTCAAACATCACCTTTGTCTGCGCTGGCGTCTATGACGAGAACTATGTTCTTTCGGCGGGCTGCCCGTAAAGGAGGTGGCTATGCGCGGACACACAACTCACAATCTGGCAGAGAGGCTAGCCCTGCGTCGGACAGGCCGCCCGGTGAGCCCGGCGCTCGCAGCGCTGGTTGTGCTGCTCCTGGCCTGGCTCGTCTTTTCTACTGGCGGCGCGGCGACGGCTCAAACGGGCGGGGACTATACCCTGACCCGGAGTGTCATTGGCGGTGGAGGCGGTGAACTCACAGGCGGGAGTTATACCTTGGCGGGCATTATCGGCCAACCTGACGCTGGCGCGCTCACGGGGGGTAACTATACCCTCGGCGGAGGTTTCTGGAGCGGCACCGGCAGCATGTATCACATCTACCTGCCGCTGGTAATGCGGGACTATTAGATGGTTGGGATAATCTGTGGTAGGCTTCAGTTCTTGGCGCATCACAAAAACGAAAAGCGCCTAATATTACTTCGAGATTTCGCGTATGCATTTTGGCCCGTTATAGCACGTAGACGCCCTTTCGAAGTCTCGAAGTAATACTATTCGGTTTAACAAAAGTTGCTTAACAAATGACGAGTAGCTCAAAGGCATTGAAGGCCCCTAATGGTCTCTATAGGCCCATAGAGACCCTTTGACGCCCATTGATGTCATCAGGTGGATGGCATCAGTTGTAAAGTGACTTTAGTTAAACGGAATAAGAGCCTATCCGAAAACCCCGAAGCCGACGCATCCCCACGCGGCAGCGGTCGGCGGCAGGCATCCCGATGCCAGCTTACGGTTTTCGGATGGGTTCTAAATGTAGAACCTCTCCGGGTCAATCTCCTCTCGCAACAGGCGCAGTTCTTCCACGCTCGGTGGCTCATTCACGCCGACATGCTCCGGGATGATTAACTCGAACCCCGTGTTGGCGATGACGTCCTCGACCGTTACGCCGGGATGCGTGGCGGTGATCCGCATCCGGCAGGTGTCACGGTCATAGTCCATCAACGCTAAAGTCGAGACGACGTTGATCGGCCCGCTGTTGCGCGGCAATCCGGCGGCCTCTCGCGCGCCGGGGCCGGTGAGGTAGCCCGGCGTCGTGATGAAATCCACCTTCGGGACAAAGCGGCGTTTGTCGTGCTGCATGATGGCGACTGTCATCCAGCACAGGCTGCCCACGTCATTGCCGCCGCCACTGCCAGGCAGGCGCGCTTTGGGATGGTCGTGATCGCCGATCGTCGTGCTGTTCAAGTTGCCGTAGCCATCAATCTGTGCGCCGCCCAGGAAGCCATAGTCAATAAAACCGCGCGCCGCCGTCTCCATCGTGTCGCAGATGCCGGAGGCGGATAGCCCCTTGTGGAACGTCCGCGCTTCGCCCACCGCGCGCGGCAGATGTTCCAAAATCGCACCCATCCCGCCAAACTCGAACACTGGCACCAGGTTGGGCGCGGTGGTCTTGGTCGCCAGCATCGCCGCCAGCATCGGAATGCCCGTGCCGATAAAAGCTGTCGTTCCATCATGGAACAGGCGCGCAGCCACGCAGATCATTAATTCCGTTTTGGTATACAGTCGGTCGCTCATCATGCCCGCCTTTCTCGCTCGGCCACCAGTTGCGTCAGCCGCTCTTGGCCGATGAGGTCCAGATACTCACGGTGGTTCTTGACCGCGTGGATGTATTTGTTCAGGTAGGCCTGCGCGCCTTCGGCCGTCTTGCTGGCCTCGATCCATTCGCGGAGGGCCGGCTCGTCGCGTCCATAGAGGTAGGCCATCTCGCCGGGATGTGAGCCGAACGGCGCGTGGACGACGGCGTCCACCAGATAGTAGGGGATGATGGTACGGTCGGGGTATTTGCGAATCTCATCTGTCGGCACAATCTCTTCGGCGCTGAGGATGAGGCGTTTGGACGCGCGGGCCATTTCGAAAGCGAATCCGCTGATGCCTTCGATCTGCGCGTTGCCATAGCGATCGGCACGGTGGACGTGGATCAGTCCCACATCCAGGATGAGCGCCGGGAGCAGGCAGACCTTCAGCCCGGTGAAGGGATCCTCGACTACTTGCGCGGCGCTGTAGGCGAACGTGTCAGTGCCCAGCATCGAGCGCACGGGGATGAATGGCACGCCCATGGCGGCCGCTTTCATCCGCCACGAGATCGCGCCGTTCGACCATTCGACGCACGTCTCCACTTGCCCGGACTCGACAGCACGCCGCAGCGAGGCCGACGTGCCATAGACTTCCAGCCCGATGTAGGTGACGTCGAGTTTCTTCACCAGCCCGGCGGCCAGCCAGAGGTCCAGCTCGTACACACCCTGGCCGCACACGCGCAGGTTCCGTTTGCCTTGTCGGATGACCTCGCGGACGAGTGACACCGGGCAGCGCACTGTGCCGTAGAGTTCGGTGCCGATGTAACAGCCGTCGAAGACAAAGCGACTGACCGCTTCCTCTTCAGTCATCCGTTTGTCTACCAGTTGACGAGACTTGGTTCGATTCCATTCGCGGAAAGCTTCGAGATCGTAGGGCTGGATGAGTTCGCCCTTTCCAGACTCCAGGACTTGCATGGCGACCTCCTTTTGAGTTTCGAATGTCGAATTGCGAATGTCGAATTTGTCGTTCGACATTCGTCATTCCAAGAGCAAGGCCCGTGCGAATTCGGATTGGAATTCTTTCTCGGCGGTCAACTCGATGTATTCGATTTGCCTGGCGATTTGGATAGCGTGCTCGCGCTGCGCCACGGACAGGAGCGCCATCCGCGCGCCCGCGCCCGCCGCATTGCCCACCTGGCGAATCTTGTGCCGCTCCACGCGCGGGAACATGCCGATGTCCAGCCCGCTCTGCGCGTCCAGGTACGTTCCAAAGGCTCCGGCGATGATGACTTCGTCAATGTCGGCTTCGGTGACGCCGGCGTGCTGGAGCAAAATGTTCACCCCTGCCCGCATCGCGCCCTTTGCGAGTTGAATCTCGGAAACGTCTGCGCGGCTGAAGGTGATCTCACGCCCGCCGTTTTCGTTGCCGGGCACGACGACGAACTCGAGGCCATGGTCGCCGCGCCGGACACGCGGGTTTTGCTGCATCGCTCCGCGTGAGTTGATCACGCCCGCGTGGAACAACTGCGCCACCAGGTCGAGGATGCCGGAGCCGCACAGCCCGACAGCCGGTTCGTCGTCCACGGTCTTGATATGCACATGCCCGTCGTGAATGGACACTTGTTCAATCGCTCCCGGCGCGGCGCGCATCCCATGCCGGATGTGCGCGCCCTCGAACGCCGGGCCGGACGCGGTCGAGCACGACAGGTGCCGGCCTCGCGCGCGCAGGCTGACTTCGGTGTTGGTGCCAATGTCCATCCCCAGCACGATGCCGTCGCGTTCCGCCAGTCCGGTGGCGAGCACCATGGCCACGTGGTCCGCGCCCACAAAGCCGGCGATGTTGGGCAGCAGGTGAACGTACGCGCCCGGCGCAAACTCCAACCCGATGTCGTGAGCTTTCCAGTCAAGCGCGGCGCTTTCCGCTGCGACGTAAGGCGCCAGTCCCAGTTGCCTCACCGGCAGGCCGAGGAACAGGTGGTGCATCGCCGTGTTGCCCACGACGACGGCGTCCGCAATGTCGGCTACGTCGCGGCGGGCCGTGGCGCACAAATCGCGCGCCATTTGGTTGAGCGCTTGCACGATGGCGGCGCGCAGTTGTTCGCCGCCGCTGACATGGTTGATGGCATGGCTGATGCGCGCCATCACGTCTTCACCGTAGGCGATCTGCGGGTTCATCGCGCCGATGGTTGCGCAAGTCTCGCCACTGTCCAAATTCACCAGGTACGCGGCGAGCTTGGTCGTGCCGATGTCCACCGCCAGGCCCAACGGCACAGTTCCGTACGGTCGCACGGCGATAATTTGGCCCTCTCCTGTCACGTGCATTTCGCGGGGAGGGGCGGGGCGGGGGTCTCGCACAAATGCGGACGCCTGGAACTCCCATGCGCGCAGGTCATCGGGGAGACGCCGCAAAACACGCGCATCGAACTCCAGGCCGGCGCCTCCGACGGGCAGCGCAGCGCGCAGCCGCGCTGCGTCGGATCGCAAGTCCTCCTGCGTTGGTAACGGCAGGCGCACGTCGAACGCGCGCACGGCGGGAGCGTGCTCGACGGCGATGGCTTGTCCCTCGGTCTGTGTGCGCTGCGCTGTGACGAGCGAATCCGGCGGGACATGCACGCGCACGTCGCCGGCGATGGCAGTCTGGCAGGCCAGCCTCCAACCGGCGGCCACGTCGTCACGGCCCAACTCAAACACCTCGGTATCGTTCGGCGGCGAGACCTCCCCCGACATCACACGGACGATGCATCGCCCGCACGAGCCTTCGCCGCCGCAGATGGCCGTGAGCATCACCCCGGCCTCCTGCGCCGCGTCCAGCAGCGTCGCGCCTGCGTTGCACGTCACCCGCCGGCCAATCGGTTCAAAGTCCACTTGAAAGGTCATGTTTTTTCCCCGTCACGTATCGCGTATTGCGTATTTCGTGTTCTCAACGATCCAGGTAAGCCGCTGGTGGGGAAAAGGCCAGGATCACCCTTCTGGTCAAAAACAACCACCGGAGCTTGCGGAACTCTCCCTTTACCGGCAAGAATCCCCACCAGTCGGCTTCACCTGGGGGTTGGGTTGCCAAACTCCTTGAACAGATATTGCGATCATGCCCAATATATCTCCGGTTTTGCTAACCACTTCCAACCGAGTTAGCGTTTACTTTTTCCAGAGCTGTTCGTATTCGTCTCAAGGCCGGTGCAGTTATGGGATCATTTACGATAAGCTCATCCCAGGTTGTTTCATCGTTGATCTTATACCATCCAACTTCCACGATTGCGCAAATTGCTGCCGCTCCTGGTTCAAACCCAGGAGAAGCTTCGTTCGTTATTGGGCGGCAAAGATAGGTTTTGAAGCGCTGATATATTCCGCCGTCATCATATTGAGGGGTTCGTCTAATAGTAAACCTTCCACTTTGACTTCTAAATTCGTTTCTTCATGGGCTTCACGTTGAACGCATTCTATTTCAGTTTCACCCGCTTCTATCCCACCGCCAGGAAGTAACCAGTATGCACGTCCGTTCCCATGCTCGCGGTTTTTAATCAACAAAATATCTTCGCCACGAATAATAGCTGCTTGATAGCGGGTTGTGCGGGGCATATCCATTTTCCTATTCTCAATCATTTCTTTGCTCGTTTGATATTTGTGTAATTTTCGCAGCCCCACTTGCCTTTAGACGGTAGCGAGCCGGTAGTCATGTAGTCGAGTAGTCACAGTCGAACACCCGACTGAATTATATCACTGTTGCAGAGAGTTGAGCGTAGCTGTTGCCAATACACCCGATTTATGCTAAAGTTAGCGTGTGTCCCCCTAAAAAGGAGGCGACAGTGGCAGATAGAATTCTCATTGTGGACGATGATAGGGATAGCCTGAAGCTTATTGGCTTGATGTTGCAGCGCCGTGGTTATGAAATCGTCGCGGCCCAGAACGGGGCGCAAGCATTGGCCAAGGCCGAGAGCGACAGGCCTGACCTTATCATCCTTGATGTGATGATGCCAGACCTGGATGGGTACGAGGTTTGCCGTAGTTTGCGGGCAAACCCCAAAACGGCCTCTACGCCCATCATCATGTTCACCGCGAAAACGCGGGTGGACGACAAGGTCGCCGGGTTCCAAGCTGGCGCGGACGACTATCTCACCAAACCGATTCACCCCGCCGAGCTGACCAGCCGCGTGGAGGCTTTGCTGCTCCGATCGGCGCGGGCGCGTGAGGTGACGCCGACCGTGACGGCTCACGTCATCGGCTTTCTCGGCAGCAAGGGCGGCGTCGGCACCACGACGCTGGCCCTGAACGTGGCGGTCGCCCTGGCCCAACCTGACGGAGGTCAGGAGAAGCGGATAGTCTTGGCCGAGATGGTGCCCGGGGCGGGGAGTATGGGCTTGCAGTTAGGCCTGACCCGTTCGGCGGGGCTGGTGACGCTGATGGGCAAGCCATCCGAAGAGCTTGACGCTCGCGCAGTGGAGGCGCAACTGGCCTCACATTCGAGTGGCGTCCGAATGTTGTTGGCTTCACCTGAACCGCGCGCCAATCTGCTGCCGGTCCGCCAGGTGGAAGCCGTCCTTCGGCAGCTTGACCGGATGTGTGATTACCTGGTGCTCGATCTGGGCACAGGGCTGGACGATGCGACGCGCGCTGTGATCCGGCAGTGTCGCTATGTCGTGCTGGTCACCGAGCCGCAGCACGTCGCGCTGATGCTGGCCCAGTCCGCAATGGCCGAGCTGGCCGCGATGGATGTGCTGCGCGAGAAAATCGGTGTGGTGCTGTTAAACCGTGCGCCTTCGGCAGCCACTGTGACCAAAAGTGCTGTCGAAGGACTGCTGGGCGAAGTCATCTCGACCATTTCGCCTGTGCCCGAGTTGGCGTTCCAGGCGGCGGAGACGGGCACGCCGTTGTGCCGGTTGCAACCGGGCAGCCTGGTGTCCAGCCAGATCCTCGATCTGGCCAAACATATCGCATCGAAATGAATCCCATCGAGCAGGCCGCCGGTTTGTTGGAGGGCGCGCGCCATGCTGTTGCACTAACCGGCGCGGGCATGTCCACTCGCTCCGGCATCCCGGATTTTCGCAGCCCCGGCAGTGGCATGTGGGAGCAGGTGGACCCGCTAGAAGTCGCGTCCATCTTTGCTTTCCGGCGCAAGCCGGAAACGTTTTTTGACTGGATCCGCCCGCTGGCGCGTCAATTGCTGACGGCCCAGCCCAACTCGGCGCACCTCGCGCTGGCGCAAATGGAAGCGGCCGGCTTTGTTCAAGCGGTGATCACGCAGAACATTGATGGGTTGCACCAGAAAGCGGGTAGCCAATGTGTGCTCGAAGTCCACGGCCATCTGCGCGAGGCAACGTGCATCCGCTGTTACCGCACGTTTGCGACGGAACAGTTCGCCCAGGCGTTCTTGGCCGAAGGCGGCGTGCCGCACTGCCCGGCGTGCGGCAACGTGCTCAAGCCCAATGTCATCCTGTATGGCGAGCAGCTTCCGGCGGCGGTGATGCGGGAAGCGCAGCGACACACTCGACAGTGCGACGTGATGCTGGTGGCGGGTTCGTCGCTCGAAGTGGTGCCGGCCTCTGACTTGCCGCGCTTGGCGCGGCAGCGCGGCGCGCGTCTCATCCTGGTTAACTTGCAGCCCACCTACGTGGACGACCAGGCCGAGGTTGTGCTCCACGCCGATGTGGCCGAGGTCTTGCCACAAATCGCTCAGGCGTGCGGAACGCCTCGCCTTGAATATGACAGAACCTAGTCTGGTAGAGTTGCGAAATCGCTTGGATCGGCTCGAGTCGCTGCTCGTCTTGAGCCGCGTGCTCACCTCGACGCTTGACTTGCCGACGCTGCTAGACCTCATTGTGAACTCGGCCCGCGAGCTGACCGACAGTGAGGCAAGTTCCATTCTGTTGCTGGATGGCAAAAGCGGGGAGCTTTACTTTGAAGCGGCCAGCGGCGGCGCCGAGTCCATCAAGCGCGTCGTCGTCCCGCTGGATTCCAGCATCGCCGGATGGGTGTGCCGCTCCGGCATGCCACTCCTCATCGCCGATACCAGCCAGGATCATCGGTTCTACAAACAGGCCGACGCCGAAAGTTCGTACACGACCCGCTCGATCCTGGCCGTCCCCCTCAAGGTCAAGGACAAGGTCATCGGTTGTCTGGAGGCTGTCAACAAGAGGATCGGAGGGACGTTTGGCGTGGACGATACCGAGACGCTCACCACGCTCGCCGCGCAGGCGGCGGTCGCCGTCCAGAATGCGCGGCTGTTCGAGCAGAGCGACCAGATCGCGGAGATGGTCCACGAGCTGCGCACGCCGCTGACCGGGATCGTCGCTTATAGCGAGCTCTTGATGCACCCGAGCATCAAGCCGGAGATGATCGCCGACTCGGTCCGCACGATTCACGAGGAAGCCACGCGCCTGGCGCATTTTATCAACGACTTTCTCGACCTGGCGCGGCTCGAGTCGGGCCGGGCGCGCATTGCCTACCAGCCGGTGGATATGGGCCGCCTCGTGCACGAGGTCGTTGTGCTCATGCGGCCACAGGCCGCCGAGCGCAACTTGACGCTGACCGATCAAATGCCGAGCAACCTGCCGATGGTGAAGGGCGATGCGCAGCGACTGAAGCAGGTTCTCATCAATCTTGCCAGCAACGCGATCAAGTATAATCGCGAGGGCGGTCAGGTGTCCATCTGTGTGGACGTGGAGGATAACCGCTTGCGCGTGCGGGTCAAGGACACGGGCCGGGGCATTGCGGCGGATGCCCTGCCGCACTTGTTCGAAAAGTTTTATCGCGTGCCCGACACCGAAGGGTGGGCGCAAGGCACGGGCCTGGGCCTGTCTATCGTCAGGCAACTCATCGAGGCGCACAGCGGCCGGATCGAAGTTGAAAGCCAGGTAGGCGTCGGCACGACCATGACGATCATGCTGCCGTTGTTGCCTTCCCCTGCCAAAGAGACCGTAGCCTAGGGCCGCGTGCCGATCACAAGGGGCTAGGCTACCTTTCCCAACAACCTCAGAAACAACTTGCCTCGCGTCGTCGTAACGGCTCACCCTTCGCAAGGGCGAGTGAGCACGCATCGTCAGGGTCCGATCAGAATCTTGAGGGTTCCTCGTTGCCCCGCGCGCTCGAACGCCGCCAGGCCCTCGCTTAGCCGGAAGTGTCCCTGGATGAGGGGCGTCACCTCCACGAGGTTTTGCGCCAGCAGCCGCAGCGCCGGCTCGAACGGGCCGCAGCGCGAGCCAACCAGTGTGACCTCGTCCACCACGACCAGGGTGAGGTTTGCGTCCACCGCGCCTTGATACGTTGACTTGAGCACGATGGTTCCGCGCGGGCGCACGAGTTGGCGCGCTGTGGCAAATCCTTCCGGCGTGCCGGTCGCTTCGACGACGACGTCGTAGGCCGACATGGGGATGTCGGCCCTACGGGTTGTCTGGATGCCGCGCCGCCTCAGAATCTCCAGCGATTCTTCATGGTGGCCGAGGACGAGCAAATCGCAGCCTGTCAGTTGCAGCACTTGGGCGCACAACAACCCCAACTTGCCATCGCCCAGCACGACGACGTGATCGGTCGGGCGGATGTGGACGGCTTGCGTGATCTCGCACGCGGCGGCCAATGGCTCCACAAACACCGCCGCCTCGTCAGGAATGTTCTCCGGCACGCGGTGCAGGTTCGCGATGGGCAGGCAGAGATACTCGGCAAATGCACCGTCGCGCCCGGCGATGCCCAGCGTGGTGCGGTGGGGGCAATGCGTAGGGCGACCCGCGCGGCACGTTTCACACTGGCCGCACGCTGCATTGATCTCGCCCACGACGCGCTGGCCGATCCATTCGGGCGCAGAGTTACATTGAACCACCTCGCCGACGAACTCGTGGCCCGGCACGCCGCGAAACGACATGTAACCGCGTACCAGCTCCAGGTCGGTATTGCACACGCCGGTCAACCGGACGCGCACCAACGCCTCGCCGGGCGGCGGGGTAGGGGCGGCATAGTCTTCACGCAGCGTCAGCGTTTTTTCCAGATAGAGTGCGCGCATCTTTCACCTCTTGCATGACGTTATAGTGAAAAGGCTCTTGCGAGGCTTATAGCGCCACCCCCACTCGATCTGTTGCAGGCTGATCTCTACGTCGAATGGGTCCACGTTGTGTTCGTGCTCGTAGAGAACATAGTCCTCATACAGAGCGTCCGCGTCCTCAAGCTCGTGGCAGTCAAGCACCTGCAGTAGCCCAGAACTCTCAAAGAAATCTTTCCACCACTGGGGCGTGTGCTGCTTTTTAAAGTCGCCCTCAAAGACATCCACATTCTCATTGGGCGGGGGCAGTCTGAAGCTGTACACGTAAGGGGGCTGCTGGAGTTGTTCCGGCGTGAATTCGTCGCTGAGGACTTCGGAGCCGATGCATAACTGCCTACCCTGTTTGAGGTGCTTGAGCAGATGCTGCAGGAATTCGACGCTCCCGCCGTAAAAGCTAAACGAGTTCATGCAAAAGATGGCGTCAAAGTATTCGGCGGCAAAGGGCAGGCGTCCTGTGATGTCCAGGTTCAGCGGGACGATCTGATCCCGGTAGCCTCTGGCCGTGAATTTGTCGTTCAAGGTGGTGGCGGATGTCCAGAGGTCCACGGCGATCACCTTGATGCCAAAATGGCGCGCCAGGAAGATAGAGGTCTCGCCCTTGCCACAGCCGAGATCAAGCACGATATCACCCGGCCTGAGGCGCATGGTCCTGACCATCCGAGCGGCCAGGTACAGCGCCCCGCCTCCGAAGCAGTCCTTGTAGATTTCATCCCGCGTATAGCCTTGCAGTTCCGCGTAATCTGCTCGATCAGGCGACCGGAAGCAGGCTTTGGCTGTTTCGATATCCACTGCGTCAGACCTCAAGCACCGGCGAATCTTTTGCCAGTATTTTGCACTCGACCTGCGCGGCGCAGAACAGCCGCACCTGTGTTGCCAGCTCCTCACAAATCCTTTCCACATCGGCGCGCGTGATGGGCGGCAAGCCATCCACGTTGATCGCCGCGTGTGTCGTGGTGCGAGTGAGCTTGGTCACTTCGGCCTGCCGCCACGTCCAACGGCGGCACAGCACCGTCTTGCCACTCAAGTATACCACTTCGCCCGGCTCAGGATGCTCGACCTCGGTTGTGCCGAACGCAGTGAACGTCTCAGTGCCATCGGCAAAGCCCAGCCACAGCGGCTCGGCGCACATGCCCATGTCGTGCCCGCCGATGGGAACGAGATGCTTGAGCGAGGCCATGTTGCCCAGGGCGGCGAGTGTGTTGATGTACGGCAATTCGCCGCCCTTGAGCACGCGCTTGACCATCGCCTCGATGGATGAAAGGTATTTGTGGCGGGAGCCATGTCGCGCGCCAAAGGCTGACGACGCAAGTCGCGCCGTGCGCCATGCGGCGATGTTGGGGTGGCCGTCCAGGTCGGTGCGTGCACGCAGCGTCTCTTGCGTTTTCTTGAGCATCCGCGCCACTTCGTCAATCGGCCCTTCGAGGTTGATGGCGTGCGTCGCGACGACTACGCCGCGCACGTAACCGGGGAAGCGGTTAAAGAGTTCGGGAGAAACGGTGTAGAGCATGGTGGTTATCCGTCAAACGTCAGGTGTCAGCATCGTTCACCTCTGAGCGGCAAAAGAAAATTGCCGCTGCTCTGCCACAGCGAAGTGCGAGACCGAGAGGTGTGTTGTTCGTGTCTTGTGTTTACAAAAACACCCTGGCCAAAGTCGGCCAGGGTGGAGGGGGCAAATGGGTTACGCAGCCGCAGGAGCCTGGCGGCGGAACCATGTCCGCCACTCACGGAACTCCCACACGACCAAGATAGCCGCCGCGTTAAAGATGGACGAGTACGAGCCGGAGAATACACCCAGCAGCAAGATGGTGACAAAGTGCCGGATCGTCACGCCGCCGAACAACACCATTGCCAGCAGCGTGAACATGACGGTCAACTGCGTGTTGATCGAACGGTCGAGCGTCTGGATGATACTGTGGTTGACAATCAGGTCGAACGGCTCACCGCGATGGCGGATCATGTTCTCGCGAATGCGGTCGAACACGACGATCGTGTCATGGACGGAAAAGCCGATCACCGTCAACAGCGCGGTGAGGAACAGGCTGTCCACCTGCCAGCCGAACGCAAAGCCAAAGATGGATTCCAGCCCCAGCATGACGAACACGTCGTGGAACATGGCGATGACGGCGGCAGTGCCGTAGCGAAAGGCGTTGGGCACCTGGCGGAAGGCGAACCAAAGATAAACGAGAATGCCTGCCGCCGCAGCCAGCACGGCCCAGATCGCCGCGCGCGCAACCTCCGCGCCGACCGCCGGGCCGACCGAAGAAAAGCTCAACTCGGTAAACGCACCATAGTGGGCCTTGAGCGCGTCTTGAATCTTGGCTTTTTCCGCGGTGCTCATCTCTTTGGTGCGGATCAAGATCGTGTCCGTGCCGGATGTTTGCACCACGCTGTCATCGAAGCCGTTCTGGGCCACAATCGTTTTCACGTCGCCCGGCTGGATGGCCGAGGACGCACTCTTGAACTGCAATTCCATGCTCGATCCGCCGGTATAGTCAATCGCCAGTGACAGGGGGCTGCCAGTCTGTGCCAAGTGAATCCCGATTGAGATCAGGCCGGGGACGATGACCAACAGCGAGATCGCAAAGAACCAATAACGTTTTCCGACGATGTCAAACATGGGCTAGACTCCAAACCACCATTTGTGTTCCATACTGACGCGCGGCAGCACCAGGCGCAAGAATGTGCGTGTCACCCAGATGCCAGTGAACAGGCTCACGGCCACACCCAGGCCCAGCGTGAGCGCAAAGCCTTTGACGATACTGGCTCCAAAGTTCATCCCAAGCACGAACAGGATGATGCAGGTGATCAGCGTAGAGGCGTTGCTATCGCGGATGGACGGCCAGGCGCGATCAAAGCCGGCCTCGACGGCCGCGTCCAACCGCCGCCCGGCGCGTAGCTCTTCCTTCATCCGCTCAAAGATCAGAACGTTGGCATCTACGGCCACACCCACGGAGAGCGCAAAACCGGCGATGCCCGGCAGCGTCAGCGTGATGGGGATCAACTTGTAGAGCGCGAACACGACGAGGACAAAGATCACGAGCGCCACATCGGCCAACACGCCCGGCAGCCGGTAATAGAGCAGCATAAAGGTCACAATGACCAACATGCCGATGACGAGCGCGCGGATACTCTTGTTGATCGAGTCCTGGCCCAACGTCGGGCCGACGGAGCGATTTTCGGCCACCTTCAGCGCAATCGGCAGCGAGCCGGAGCGAAGTTGGAGCGCCAGTTTGGACGCCTCGTCGGTCGTGGCCTTGCCGCCTAGCGTGATGACGCCTTGACCATCGGGGATGGCGCTCTTGATGCTGGGGCAGGAGATGACGATCTTGTCCAACACGATGCACAAGAAATAGCGCCGCCCGCCGAGCGCGTTTTCGTTGTTGGTCGAGGTGAACTGGCCGAACACCGTCGCGCCGGAAGGCTTGAGCTGGAAGGCGACTTCAGGCTCGTTGAGCTGGCCGCGCGTCACGCGCACAGTGGATAGGTCCTTGCCGCTAATCACGGTCGTGTAGATGCGCTGCGATGCAGAAAGCGTTTCCGTGCCGGTCAGCTCGGCGCTGCTCGTCACCGGCGCGGTGGCCGTCATCTCGCTGCCAGTGGCGATGGTTGTGCGGATAAGCGTGCCTTCGGGAATGTCGGTGTAACCGGCGTCCACGAATTCCAGGAACGCCTGCTCGCGGACGGTGGCGATCGCCAGATCGGGATCGCTTATGCCGGGCAGTTCGAGGACGATGCGGCGCTCGCCGGATTTCTGGACGAGCGGCTCGGTCACGCCCAATGCGTCAATGCGGTTGCGAATCACCTGGATGGCGGCGTCAATATCGGTGGCGTCCACAGCCACATTGGCAGGCACATCCGCTTCCAGGAGCACTTGAAGGCCGCCGCGTAAGTCCAACCCTTCGGCCACTTTAAGGGTACGGCGTTCCGGGGCCTGCCAGAACAACAACTTGGCCCATATAGGCTGTGTGCGGTCTTCGCCGGTCAGGTCTTTGGGGCGCTGATATTCCAGGTTGGCTGCGCTGACCACGATCGCCGCTGCCGCGATGACGACGACAAAGATCAACCAGCCCAAGGTCCGATCCCTCATAGTGAACCCTCGTTGCAAGAAATAACCGGCCATCACTTTGCTTGGCCGGCAAGCGAGGGAGATTATAACCGAAGGGCCGACAACTGTCAAACAACGCGGCGGCGACCGGACGGAGGAGCGTCTCTGCATTGTAATGCGTCCACAACGCAATCTTCATTGTCCGCCGTATTTTAATCGTGGTATAATTCTCACACAGCTTAGATCGGCCTGGTTCAGCCCTGGATGGGTCGTGTCGTCCCTCTGGCAAGGCCCGGCTGAGTTGTATTGCGTCTAGGAGGAGTTGCGATGCCCCAACCACAACAGCCGTCACGTCCGCAACAGCCGCTGCGTCCGGTGGCTGCGCCAACGGCCGCGCCCGCGCCCGCTGCGGGAACTATGCCTGCTTTTGAGGTGCCGCCGCCGCGCAGTATCGAAGAGACCGGAGTCAGCATCGGTTTTCTGTCTGACCTCGTGATGAAGATCATGTACTTTGAGGGGTACATCTCCGGCGCGACGATTGCCGAGCGAATCCGGTTGCCGTTCTCCGGCGTGGTGGATCAGGTGCTCGATTTTCTCAAGCGCGAGCAGTATTGCGAAGTGCGCAGCGCGAGCGGCGGCTTTGGCGAGCAATCGTATCAGTATGCGATCTCGGCCAAGGGCCGTGAAAAGGCGCGTGAGGCGCTCGACCGCAGCCAGTACGCCGGCCCCGCGCCAGTGCCGCTCATGGTGTATAACCAGGCGATGCTCAAGCAATCGCTCAAGAATTTCGTCGTTCATCAGCGCACGATGCGCCAGGCGCTTTCCGACATTGTCGTCAGTGACCGCACTTTTGGGCAGATTGGCCCGGCGATCAATTCGGGCCGCAGCATCTTTTTGTTTGGCCCGCCCGGCAATGGCAAGACGTCCATCGCCGAACGCATCGGGCGGATGGTGTTGGGCGGCGACATTCTCGTCCCGTACGCGGTGGAGGTGGACAGCCAGGTCGTCAAGGTGTTCGACAGCGTCAATCACCAGCGTCTCCCGGACGACACCGGCCAATTGCAAAAGACGCGCGCCCGCGATACGCGCTGGGTGCGCATCCGCCGCCCGGTGATCACCGTCGGCGGCGAGCTGACGCTGGAAAGCCTCGACCTCACCTTTGACGACGTGAACAAGTATTACGAAGCGCCGTTCCAGATGAAGGCCAACGGCGGCATGTTCCTCATTGACGACTTTGGCCGCCAGCAGGTGCGCCCGCGCGATCTGCTCAACCGGTGGATTTTGCCGTTGGAAAAGCGGATTGACTTTTTGACGCTGCGCACCGGGCGCAAGATCGAGATCCCGTTCGATGTGTTGATTGTGTTCTCCACCAACCTGGCCCCGAAGGACCTGGTAGACGAGGCTTTTCTGCGCCGCATTCGCCACAAGATCGAAATCGGCGACCCCTCGTTCGACGAGTACCGCGAGATTTTCAGGCGCGTGTGCGAAACCAAGGGCGTGCCGTACGATGAAAAGGCGCTGGGCTATCTGCTCCAGGAATACTATATCAAGCGCCGGGCCAAGCTGCGCGCCGTTCACCCGCGCGATTTGGTGGATCAACTGCTCGACATTGCGCGGTATATGAACGTCGAGCCGCGTCTGACCAAGGACCTGATTGACCGCGCGTGCCAGGCGTACTTTGTAGAACTCTGATGCGTGGAATGTACGTCACATGTGATGCGTGATACGCGACATGTTTTCGCGTTTCACGCATCACGTGTCTAGGACCGGACGATGGCATCTGAATGGCTCATCCCGCGCGACCGGCCATTGGTTATTGGTCATCGTGGCGCGTCAGCCGCTGCGCCACAAAACACGCTGGCTGCTTTTCGCAAGGCAATGGAACTCGGCGCGGACGGCGTCGAGCTGGATGTGCAGCTTTCCGCCGACGGCGCAGTCGTCGTCATTCACGACTTTGCTGTGGACAAGACGACTGACGGCACGGGCCGTGTGGCGAGCAAAACACTGGCCGAACTCAAGGCGTTGGATGCGGGAATCAAATTCTCGCCGCAGTTCGCTGGTGAGCGCATCCCCACGCTTGCGCAAGTCTTTGAAGCATTGGAAGGCAAGCTGCTCGTCAACGTCGAACTCAAAGATTTCAATCCGCGCAGCAGCGCGTTGGCGGGGCCGGTCGTCGAGGTCGTCCGCAAGCACGCAATGGAAAAGCGCGTGCTTTTTTCATCGTTCAACCCGTTTGCGTTGCGCGCTGTCAAGCGGCTCGCGCCCCAAATCCCGGCCGGGCTGCTGTATGCGCCGGACCTGGCGATCTACCTGCGCCGCGCGTGGCTGGCCCCGTTCGTCCCCCACGAGGCGCGCCACCCCGAAAGCTCGATGGTGACGGCCCAGACGATGAAATGGTATCGCGCACACGGATTGCGCGTCAACGTCTGGACGGTGGACGACCCCGCCGAGATGCGCCGCCTCATTGAGCTTGGCGTGGATGGGATTATCACGAACAAGCCCGATGTGCTGAGTCGGATAGTCAGATAGTCGCCTGGTCATGTAATCTTGTGGACGGACGATTGGACTAGGAGACTATGCAACTACCCGACTAGACGACTCTTGATATTTGAGATTTGAAATTTGACTTCCCTCTGGCGTTCCTTCATCCGCACTTTTTTCCGCTTGCTTTACCACGAGATGGCCTGGACGTACGACCTCGTCGCGTGGCTGGTTTCGTTTGGGCAGTGGACGGCGTGGGGACGCGCGGCAATCCCGCACTTGCGCGGGCGGCGCGTGTTGGAACTGGCGCACGGGCCGGGACATTTGCTCGTGGCGATGAGCCGTGCAGGATTTGCGCCGGTGGGGCTTGACCTTTCGCCGCAGATGGGGCGACTTGCGCGCAAGAGACTTTGTAGAAGCGGCATCCCTACGCCGCTGTTGGCGCGCGCCCGCGCGCAAGCCTTGCCGTTTCGCGCCGGCAGCTTTGATTCAGTGGTGTCCACGTTTCCCACCGAGTTTATTTTTGATCCGGCGACGTTAAAAGAAATGGCGCGCGTGATGGGGCAGGGGGGAAAGGCCGTCGTCGTAGTGGGCGTGGTGTTCAACGCCAGCTTGCCCGCGCGTTTGCTCAAGCGGCTTTACGATGCCACCTATCAACACGAGCCGCCGCTCGGCCTTGCGGATGCTCTGGCCGACGCGGGCCTGACGTTGGAACGCGAGCGCGAGCAGGCGGGCCTGGTGGATGTGCTGATCGCAGTGGCGAAAAAGCAGACGCGGCAGCCTGCCGCGCCTAGGCCTGATCCAGGTGTAGCATCCTCACATGGAGCCGGTTGAGGATCAACAGGTCGGCCTGCTGTGGGAACGGCCCTGGCAGCGCCACGAGTGGAAAGGCCGTGACTGCGGTGATGCCGAAAAAGTCGCCGATCAGCAGGCTGAGTGTGTCTTGCCAGCGCGTGTCGGCGCCAAGGTGAAACTCGGCACGGCACACCAGGGACGGCAAATAGGCAATGTAGCGTTCGACGCGTTTCATGTGTTGCACACTGGCTCGCGCGGTGGCATCATCCAGATACATCGCCACGAGGTCGGTTTTGGGGATGATGAGCTGAGGACGAGTGACCTTGCCCAGCGGCCCTGGCGCCAGCGAGTTGACCGTGGCATCCAGAAATGGGATATACTGCCGGTTTACGTCGTTGAGATAGTTAATGATCGGGCCAATGGGTTCCAGGATTCCCTGGATGTGGTAGGCAAGAGTCAAGACCTGAACCGGGTAACGGGGTAGCTGCGCGGGTGCGATTGGCATGGGACTGCTCCTCTTATACGGATCCGTCAACTAGAGTTAATTGTACGACGGACGAGAATGTTCGTCAATGGGCAGATGGTCATGCCGAATGTCGAATGGTAAATGGCTGACGCCGGACGTATCTTGCAGCCTGCAAATTTCACTTGGGAGGCGTGTGTGGACAAGCAGAATGACCTTGCGCTCGTATTGGATGGCGGCTCGCTGCAGATAAAAGATGTGGTGGATGTGGCGCGGGGTGGGCATCCGGTGCGCCTGGACGATGGCGCGGCGGCGCGTGTGACCGAGTGCCGTGCCTGGGTGGATCAAGTCGTGGCGCGCGGGCAGCCGGCGGTGTATGGCGTCAACACCGGCTTTGGTCTGTTCGCCAATGTCAATGTAGACAGCGCCGATGCGGCGACGCTTTCGCGCAACCTGATCCTCAGCCATTCGGTTGGCGTGGGTGAGCCGTTGCCGGAAGATGTGGTGCGCGCGGCGATGCTCGTGCGCGCCAACACGCTGGCTATCGGACATTCGGGCGTGCGGCTGCAGACGCTCAACACGCTCTTGGCGATGCTCAACGCGGGCGTGCATCCGGTGGTGCCGGAGATCGGCAGCCTGGGCGCGAGCGGCGACCTCGCGCCGCTTTCACATCTCGTGCTGGTCATGTCGCGTGGCGACGATGCCGGTAGCGGGGAGGACGAAAGTGGCGAGGCTTTCTATCGAGGCTGGCGGATGTCCGGCGCAGCGGCGATGCAACAGGCCGGCATCGAGCGTGTGGTGCTCGGCGCGAAGGAAGGGCTGGCGCTCAACAACGGCTCGACGGTTTCCGCTGCGATGGGCGCGCTGCTCGTGGCCGACGCCGAGCGCCTGGTCAACACTGCCGAGATCGCCATGGCGATGAGCCTGGAGGCGGTGCGCGGCGTGTCCCTTGCGTTTGATGAGCGGCTGCATCACGCTCGCCGCCATGCCGGGCAGATTGCTTCGGCGGCGCAGATTCGGCGCTTGGTGGCGGGCAGTTCGCTGATAGACGCGGGCGGGCGCGTGCAGGATGCCTATAGCTTGCGCTGCACGCCGCAGGTGATTGGCGCGGTCAGGCAGACGGTCGCCTATACCCGCGCGGCGATTGAGGCCGAGATCAATGCGGCCACCGATAACCCGCTATTATTCCTCGACTTGCCCGGAGAGAACAAGGCGATTTCGGGTGGGAACTTTCACGGCGAGCCGGTGGCGTTTGCGATGGACTTTATGGGCATTGCGATGGCCGAAGTGGCCGGTATTGCCGAGCGGCGCATCTTTCGGTTGACCGATCCGAATCTCAACGATGGGCTGCCGGCGATGCTGGTGGACAGTGGTGGGCTGAACAGCGGATTCATGTTGGCGCAGTACACGGCGGCGGCGTTGGTGGCCGATAACAAAGTGCTGGCGCATCCCGATAGTGTGGACAGCCTTCCCACATCGGCGGATCAGGAAGACCACATCAGCAACTCGATGAATGCCGCGCGGCACGCCTGGCAGATTTTGCGCAACGTCGAGCGCGTCGTGGGCATCGAGTTGGTGACAGCGGCGCAGGCGCTCGACTTTCGAGTGAGGGCTGATCCGCACGTCAAGCTGGGCGCCGGGACGGCGGCGGCCTACACGCGCATCCGTCAAGACCTCTCTCATCTGAAGCGTGACCGGTTGATGTACCCCGACCTGAATCGCGGCGCAGAGTTGGCGCGCAGCGGCGAGGTGCTGCGCGCGGTGGAAGAGGCGCTCGGATCACCCTTGGAATAGCTTTTGTGCCGAAGTATCGTGTCTATCTGCTGATGATTCTCAGGCAATAACCTGACGCGCCCAACATTTGCTTAACTTGCAACTTGGCTTGTCCAAGTTGTCAAGTTGAAGCAGTTGTTAGAAACGCTATTTTCTTCTTCACTATGCATTTAAAGAGTATTCTATAGTTCTTAATCCTGCCGTCATCCGTAATCTTCCATGCAACCTCGTGGTAGTTACTCACCAAAGCGGATATTTTCGACGGTTCTATGTTCCAAAGAAAAATTTTCGAAATACCTTTCGCCACCATTACCTGTGGGAGCTTGAGCAACAAAACCAACCCTAATTGTCTTTTCAACGGGCAGATTGAAAAACCTAGTCATATAGAATTTCTTGCCGTCAACCGAATAGTGGAATGAAAAGGAGTTGTTGACCCGAACTGCTTTCAGCCAGACTGCATTTCCGTCAATGTTGCATCCGTTTGCATCATCCGAAGTGTGGTTCGTAACTACGCTCACTACCGCATGAGTGTCGAAGTCTGTCTTCTCAAAACACGACTTTGCCCAAACGTCAAAGTCCTTCATAACCATGACAGTCGCAGAATCATAGGTGTCGCGAAAATCATGGGAAACCTTAACTTTTAGTACAAAGTCTCCAGTGACTTCTGTATAATAGAATGGCGCATTGCAGAGAGTTTCTGGCGTGATTCCTGACTGGGAAATTGCACCATTGTTACAGAAGAAGTCAGTTTTCGCGGGTGCATCAATTACGAGACAATCACCGCTGAACTTGGCATTGCTCTCGTTTAGCCATTTGAACTCTCGGAAAATATCCTTTGTCATGTTTCTCATCCTCCAATTGAAGCACTTGGTCATTGTACAGCGAATGCTGCTTTCTGATTGCAGTTATTTCGCGTTCAGATGTTCTTTTCTCAATTTTTTTGGTCGTTCTAACGCCCAGTTGAGCCGCAATCGGACCTGGCACTGGAAATGAAATATTCATTAAATTAATAAAAAGGCGTTGTCAAAAGGTTAACAATGCTCAAACTCCTGCCTTCGAGTACACAATAAATACTCCCGAATCTACCTTACCGTAAACTAAACTTTTGAACGATTGTCCTCCCTTTACCATAAGCCACTTCATTACCTAGTTCCGCCGTTGCGAGAAAATGATCCGGTTTTGCCAAACCACGCTCTGTCAGTATTTCCATAAAGGGTTGTAATTCAAGGCTGCCTTGGGATCGAGGTTCGGTATCAATGACAAAAAGCGTCTTCCAAGTCTTTGCCGGCTGGTCAGCAGGGGTTTCTATAATCGCTTCATAGGTCCTCCCTCCAATCTTCACGGTTTCATGGCTCCCGCGGTAAGCTCCTTCTAATTGATGTCTCCTTGTCCAGATACATAGGTTACAGATAATATCTTTCGCTTCGGGATCGGTTTTATTGGTAATCCAGAAATCAAAACTTTCACACCAAGATCCCTCTGCCTCAGTTGTAAAATCAAAATCCAAAACATATCGGACTTTTTCCAGGGCACAAGGAAGCTGGCTGCCATATTCCGCTTTACTCCATGGAGACCGTCCCAAAATAACCTCAGGATAGGTTTTAACCAATGGGCCAGTATTTTCCGGCCAGTCCCATTCCCAGCCAAACTGATTTCCATCCAGAAAAACTTGTTGAAAGGCATTTTGAATATCGCCTTTAGAGAAAACGTTGTTGTAAAGAACACCATTATCGAATGATAGCAAAGCAAAATCTTCGGACCGTTTTACCATCCGACGTTCCGGACCTATGGGAAAAGAAGCCGTTGTGAGATTTTTCCTTTTCAAAATATCCTCCTTCAATTTAAGCACTTTGCCATTGTACAGCGAATATGGCTTTCTTACTACAGTTATTCGCTTTCAGATGTTCTGTTCTCTGGTCGTTCTAACTATTAAATAGGCTGCATTTTTACAGCCTATTCCCCCGCCAGAGGTTGCAGCCTTTTCACCTTGTAGGGGAGTGTAGAAGGCATTTTTACAGTCTATTTCGCTCTATAGAGAGAATAGACTGTAACCGTTTTAGTGGCAAAATACCTCGTGGCTCATCAGGTCATGCGCATTCTCCTGTGTCAACCGACATGCCGACCCGATAAAAAACGTGGATTGGGATAGTATAGGCCCAAATTCATCGCGTGTCAAAAAAAGGAGCGCCGATGGAACAAAACAAAAAACTGCTCGACCAGCTTGCACTGAGCTGTGTCAAAGTGTGCGTGATGTGATACGGCTCAAGCATTGCACCTCCTGTTTCCTGCCCCTTGTCAGAAAGCATAGTGGTTTTTATCCGGCTTGTCAACGCAAAAACGCCCGGCTCATCACCGGGCGTTTCTTCTGCATTCGTCCTTCGTCATTTGACCGGCGCGAATTTGAGGATGCGTGATAGCCCGGCGTCGGAAACGTAAATGTTGCCGTTGCTATCCACCGCGATGCCGATGGGTAACTGGAAGCTCTTGTCGTCCGTGCCAACGTCGCCGAACGTCGCCTTGAACGTTCCATCCGGCCCAAAGACCAGCACGCGGAAGCCAGTCGGATCAACGGTGTAGACGTTGCCGTCCTTGTCCACCGCCACGTAGGGTTTGTTCGTCACCGATTGGTCGAGCCAGCCCTTGACTTCCCATTGGCGGACCGGCTGACCGTCAGACGTGAGCACCTGGATGCGTTGATTCCACGTGTCGTTCACCACCAGGTTGCCACTCGGGTCAACTGCCACGCCCACCGGCTCGTCGAGTTGGCCCGGCTGGACGCCGGCGCCTCCGAACTGCGTGATGAACTCGCCGTCCGCGCTAAACACCTCGATGCGTTTGTTGCCGGTGTCGGTGACGTATACTCGCCCGTCTTTGTCTACCGCCACACCGCGCGGCCCCCAGAAAATGCCGCCTTGCCCGCCCATATCCGTCTGGCCGGGTGTGCCCCACATCTTGATGAACTTGCCGTTCGGGTCGAGCTTTTGGATGCGGTGATTCCACGTGTCGGCCACGTACACGCTGCCGTCCGGCCCAACCGCCACGCCCCACGGCTCGTTAAACGTGCCCGGCTCAGGATTGGGATTGTTCGGCCCGCTAAAGGTCCCGAATGTTAACAGGAACTTGCCCGAAGCGTCAAACTTTTGGATGCGATGATTGTTGCTGTCAGCCACGTACAGGCTGCCATCCGGCGCAACTGCCAGCCCGTGCGGCGCGGCGAACTGACCCTGCGCGTTGCCCGGCTCGCCAATGATCTGATCGGCGGCAATGTCGCGCTTGCCCTTGAGATACGGGTCAACCGGGAGTTGCGCCACCGGAGCCGGCCCGATGCGCTGATCCCACATCTGGTTCGAGATGTCTTTTCGCACGTACAAGCGAAAGTCGTGTACCAGCGGCCAACTGTCTAACGTGTGCTTGCTTTGGGTCAACTCGTCGTAGAGCTTGAAATCGCGGCTCAGCCAGATGTCCCAGATGGCCTGGCGCATCTTGCCGTTGGAGATCGTCTTGATCACCTCGTCCCACGTGATGGACTTGCCGTTCTTGCCCTTGTAGTCTTCCATCGGCCACCAGATGAGCCGATAGGTGAACTTGTCGTACTTGTCGCCCAGGATCGGTTCGACGGCGGCCCAAGTGGCCGAACCCAGGATGACGACGGGCACGTTGAGCTGGTCGCGCGTTGGGGTGGTGGGCAGGAGCGCGGCGTTGGGATAGTCGCGCAGGTACCAACTGAACGGCCACGACGAGTCCGAGTCGTAGGCCATCTTGAGTGAGTGCTCACCGGCGGTGCGCCGGCTGATGTCCTCGATCTGGCTCATGGCGAGCTTGACGCCGGGGCCGCCGTGCGCGTACACGCCGAACTCGATAGGATAGTCATAGTTGATATAGCTCCACTGCCACGCCGTTCGCAGGGTGAGCGCGGCGAGCAGCGCCAGCGCCGCCAGCCCGACGATGGCGGCGCTCTTGCTCCAGCCAATCTTGGGCACGACGATCACCAGGGCGACCAACGCGCCGAGGCAAACGACGAACGACGAAAACCATTGGCCGGCGGCGGAGAGCTGCGCCAGTTCTTTGCCCTGGAACGCGCCGGCTTGCAACGCGCCGATCATGCTGGCAAAAGCGATCACGAACAGCGGCGCGAGGAGCGCGATGACCCATCCGCGCGCCAGAGCCTTCCAATTGAGCCGATCAAAGACCTGCCCCAGGAAATGCCCCGAGATCAAAATCATCGGCAGCGCAAAATAAGTTGTGAGCCACGGCATCTTTTCGCCTGCGTAGGAAAACACCACCCAGGTCAAGCCGAGCCAGTAAACCAGGAGCAACACAAAGAGCGCCATCTCGCGTTCCAGGCGCGCGGCTTCCGGCTCCCCTTCCGGCTCCGGGGCCGACTTGCGCCCTTGATCGCGCGGGGCCTTTTCGTCCCGCTCCGCTCGCTCCGCTCGGAGTGAGGTCGAGACGGGGAACCTGAAGCCCTGCACGAAGTAAACGACAACCGCGAGGCTGCTGACGAGGAGGGGCAAGTATTCATAGAGCGGCACGAGGAGCACGTAATAATATGTGGGCTGACTGCCACGCTGCACGCCCTGCTGCGCCAGCCAATAGCCCAGGCTGCCGATCATGCCCGTTGCCAGACCTGCGCCGTTGGTAAAGACCGTCGTGAACAGCGTGATGAAAATGCCGTACCAGATGCCAGCCGCGATAAGGAAGCGTCGCCAGTTCCACCACACGCCCAGCGCGATGGAGACAGCCAGAAATGGCATGAATATTCCACCGGAGCGCACGATGCCGGCGGTCCCATAATCCACCGGATCAAACCCGGCCAGCTTGATCGCCAGCGGTGAAGCCGCCGGCAGGTAGAACACGACCAGCAGCATCGCCAGGTCAAACGCCGGCACGTCGCGGATCGAGCCTGGCATCAGCGCGCGCAGCAGACCATAAGCCGCCACCCCAAAGATCGCGCCGATCACGCCCATGATCACCAGGTTGAGCATAATGTCCTGATTGGTGAGCACAGGCGGCGCGACGGCTGGCGCACCTGCTATCACCGGAGGCGTTGGCCCCAGCCCGCGCGTGATCAGATACGCCGATTGGATCACCGTGCCCACGACCAGTATGCCCAACACGCCGGTTACGGTGATCATTAATCGGGACAGACCATCCAATCCCCAGCCCCGCGAGCGAATCACTCCGACCGCTGCCAGCAGCGCCAGGAACGATCCAAAGATGCCGGTGTAAATGAAAGAGACCTCCATGGAGGCGAAAAACAACACACTGGCTGCTACAAGGAGATACAGCCACCTTTCTCTTTTGTCGCGCAGGTAGGCAAATATCGCCCACAGACTGAGCATAACCCAGACGATGTCATAGCTTTCATCGCGGATGTAACGCGCATGGTACAGGACCATGGGCGAGATGAGCAGCATGAACGACGTGACCAGCGCGCCGGTGCGGCCCAACCAGCGCCGCAGCGTCCACGGCAACAAGATCAACGCGACGCCGAATACGGCTGTGCTGGTGCGCGCGGTCAAGTCGTCCGCGCCGAACAAGGAATAGACCAGCGCGTTGATGTGGAACAGGAACGGCCCGTGCATCAGCGGCGTGTGCTGAAAGCCGCGCCCCACGTATAGCAGCCACGAAAAATAGGTGTGCAGGCTTTCGTCGTGGCTCATCACCCGGTCGCCCAAGTGCCAAAAGCGTGTAAAGATGGCGGCCAGTGTGAACAAGAGGTATAGGCCCTTTTCCGCGTCGAGTTTCAACACGGCGACGAGAGGAGTGTCGAGAAAAGAGGATGGGGTTGTTGATTCGTTGGTCATGTCATTGTCCTTGCTTTACCCACAAGATCGCTTGCTGTGTAGGCTTGGGTGCTTCGGCATTGCGATAGATGAGCCATTTCAAAATGTCGTTGGTGGATTTGCCTTCGGTGCTCCACGCCTGCTGCAGCGTAAAGCGTTGCCCGGCATAACTGCCCCCTTCAAGGATGGCTGGCGGCTTGGATTCTGTTGTGACGAGCGCCAGTGGAGCGGATTCTGCGTCCAGCGCGGCTACAAAGCGCACATGGGGCATGTCGCGCAGGTACCACTTTAGCACCGCATCGGACGGCGACCCACCGAGCGCGACAAAATCGAGCATGTGCGGATCCGTCGTTTGTTGGGCGGAAAGCACTGCCAGGTCACGCGCCAAATCGCGCACCGCCGGCGATGTGGCCTCCGGCCCGACGATGATCTCGCGCGGATCGCCGGGATGATTCTGCGCCGCGTTCCAACCGGCGGCCCACGTCGCCAACGCCAGCGTCAGCAGCACTGCCGACGTCGCGCCGCGCATGGCCGCCTCGCCGCCGGTCAGTCCGATGAACAGCGTGACCAGAATCGTCATGAGCACGAGCGCCAGGACGATCTGAGTGATTTGCGCGCCCCCGGCGATCTGGATCGCTCCGATGGCGAGCGGCGTCGAATTAGGATTCTGCGCGTAGGCGGCCAGCCCCAGGACGAAATAGGCGATGGCAGGCAGTAGAACCAGCACCAACACGCCTTCTTCGCGGCTGAAGCGTGTTGTGCGCAGTGAATCTTGGATCGCCTGGAACGTATAGCCGCCGAGCAATGCCATTGGGATCATCACCAGCAGCACGTCGCCGGTTGTCCGCCCGGAACGCAGCACAGCCAACAATATCGCGGTGATCAGCCACGCGACGGGCAGCAGGATGAAACGGTCGTTGCGCTGCAGCGCAAAGACTAGCCCGGCCAGACCGACGACGACGGCGAGCGGCTCATAGATCGCCAGCAATTGAAACGCCCACGACCAGCTGGTGACGCCCGCTGGCGCGCGAAAGTCGGCCAGCCACGCAGACAGCAAGTCAATCGCCGCGCTCAGGCCGACGGGTCGCCACATCAACGCCGTTGCGCTGATGACGAACACCGCCGCCAGCACGCCGAGCAACCGCCCGATCAGTCCCGGCGTCGTGCGAATAATTTGCCACGTGTCGCGCGCCGCATCTGTGCCGCCGGCAAAGGCCATCGCGCCGGCGCTCACCAGCAGCATCAACAGCGCCGAGTAGATTGTGCGCCCGCTCGCCAATCCCAGGCCCAGCAGCGCCGCGCCTGCGTAAAGCCACGCCGTGCGGCCTGTTCGCAGATACCGGTCGGTGACGACGGCCACTCCCATCAGCACACCCGCCACAATCACTTCGCCACTCACCGTGCGCGAGGCCATGATCGCAACGGGAGAAATCGCCAGGAGCAGCGCCGCGCCCAAAGCGCCGGTTCGCCCGATGCGCTCGCGCCAGAACGCCGGCAGCGCGACGAGCGCAGCGCCGGCAAGCGCGGGGACGAGCCGCGCCAGCCCGTCGCCTGCGTTCAAGAGCGCAAACAAGATCGAGTTGGCCGAGTAGAGCAGGGGGCTAGCTCCGACCGGCGGTAGCGTTCCGCGCAGCGCGGCCAGAGCCAACGCGGCTTCGGTCGTCGAAAGCGGCGACCCTTCGGCCAGGCGATACAGGCGCACGGCCAGGCCCAATGCGACAAGGAATCCATATAGCCCAATCTCAATCGTCACGGGTGCTTTTTTGTTGATCACGTTTTCATCCTGACACGTATTCCGAATTGCGTGACGGACACGAAGCATGGGACACGGAACACGAAATACGAAACACGCGATACATTTCACGCCCTACGCACGCGCATTTACCTTCGCTTGTAAATTGTCACATTGCCTTGCTGGAACGCCACGTCCATTAGGGTGTCGAATTTCTGCAGGCTGGGAGCGGGGAACGTGGCGCGTTCCGCCGGACCGACATAGACATAGCTTATAGCATACTTGTCCAACAGCGTCAAGGTTTCTTGCGGGTCGCGCGTGGTGTAAAGCTTTTCCACATCCGCTTTGCGTCGTCCGGCCTCGTCGTAGGTGCCGCGCCATTGCAGCTCGTGATAGTCCCAGCCCAGCACGGCGGGCAATCCCGTAAAGGCCGAAACGCGCGAAAGCTCGGCGTGATACGACTGTCCCGGCGCTTCCAGGATGACGGGCGAGTCCGGCACATTTTGATTGAGCCACTCGATGGCCGCGTAATCGTCCGGCGATTGCTGCGCGATCCAGGCCGTGCCGTCGAGCGTCGGATGCGTAGAGTCGCCGCTGGTCGTGATAGCCATGATGGGATACACCAACCCCGCGACGACCAGCAGCGCGGTGACGACGCCGGTCACGACGCGGAATGGAGTCCACAGCGCGGCGTCGTCCAGCACCAGGCCGACCGCGCACGCAGCGGCCACACCCCACAGCGCCCAGACCTGATAATAGAACTTGAACACGGTGTTCATCCGCGTCCCGAACGTGTCGGCCAGATAAACAAACTCGACCGAAAGCGCCAGCCCCGCGCCCACCAGGAACAACAACAAGATGAAAGGAATAGCCGGGTTCGAGAGCGGCTCGACCTCTTTTGATTCCTCGTCTGACTGCTTGAATGTTTGACTACTTGACTGATTAACCGATTGACGGATCAACTTCCAAATCATCACCACGGTCAGCGCGAGCAGCAGCGCCGTCCACGGATCGAGCAGACGGTCGAGCAATCTCATGCTGGCGGCTGTCCCCACGTCCTGCACGCCGAGGCCGGGAATCGTTTGCCCCGTGCGCAAGGCGGTCAAGACCATCCGTCCGTCGGGCGAGAGGATGCCCAGCGCCAGCCCCACCAACGTCACAGCCAGCAGGAGCGCGAACGCCCAGCCCAACGCGCCCAGCCAGAATCGCCAGGCGGAAACCTGTGACCGCAGCGCCGCCAGCGCAAGCAGGAACAACGCGCCCGGCACGGCGAATTGGCCGAACATGACCAGGAATTGCGGGAAGCGCGTGCCGTTGAGCAGATTGGGCAGAATCCCGCGCGCCTGCGATTGAAAGCTTACGTAGAATGGCAGATACAACACAAACCCGGCAATGCCCAAAATCGCGCCCAGCACGACTGTGTCGGCGATGACCTTGTCGTTGAGTGCGCCAGCTTCTTGCCAGCGGCGCAGCGCAAATGCGATGACGACGACGAACAGGTAGATGGGAAAATCCCAGGTGTTCAAGAATCCCAACGCGCCCAAACAAATGGCGTAAAGGAGCAAGTCGGGCCAGGGAAGCGCCGCAGGATGCAGGATGTAGGATGCAAGGTGCAAGATGCGCGTTTGGCCTTCTGCCTCCAGTGTCTTGCCACCTGCTTCCTGCTTCTTGTCTTCTGTCTCCTGCGTTTTGCCTCTTGCTTCTTGCTCCTTGCCCCGATATATATTCAGCGCCAGCGAGATCGCCAGGAACGCGAATGGATACGCCAGCGTGTGCGGGTGCAGGTCGCCGTTGAGGAAACTGAAGAACGGAAACTCGTCAATCACCTCCTGGTCGTCGCCTTTGAGCGTGTAATCATGCACCACGCGTGAGGCGCGCCACCACCATAAATATCGCGGCGCTTTGGCTCCACCGCCGGTGGTGGGCGGACTAGAAATGTCTTTGATGTCCAGCCACTGCCAAAAGTCGGGCGAGCCGATGCCGTTTTGATGCGCCAGCTCGAGTGTCCCTTCCAGGTTGCCCAGGAACACGACGAATACTGCTGCCGTCACTCCAACCACAATCGGTAGCATTACGCGCTTTGATATTTCGCGTACTCGCGGGCTGTGCCGAGATTTGATGTTTGATATTTGAAAAGCTGCGCCGAAAGCGCCGCCAGCAATGAGCGCGAACCACAACCCGTGGCTGACGTTATAGGCCACGCCGGGCAGCACGCCACTCAACCGCGTCATCAACGCCATCATCACGTAGCCAAAGTAATAGTAGCTGATGCCAAAGCCGGAAAGCCACGCATCGTGCGGCGGGAACGACGGGCTGCGCAAGATCGAGTTGAGGAACATGAACTCCATCGGCTTTTCGGTCGAGTTGATGCCGGGATTCGTGGCGCGGAACGCCGCCCAGCCGCACATCGCCACGAGAAAGAGCGCCTCGTAAACCAGCACCATCGCGCGATGCTGTCCTAACCAATCGCGCAGCGCGGCGATGCCGTCACGGCTCAACGCCCAGGCGGATGCGGCGATCACCAGGATCAACGCAAAGAGGATGCCGCCCAGGCTGTTCTGCATCAGCCCCAGCGAGCCGGCCAGCCAGAGCGCGTAGCTCGTCAGCAGCAGGCCGAGCGGCTTGGCGGCGGTATAACCTCGGTCCGGTAAAAAGCGGAGCAGGCGGAACGCCAGCGGCCATGCAGCCAGGCCGATGAGTTGGATCAACAACCACCAGGATAAAACGGCGAGGATGTCTCTCATTTCGTCACTTCCACGGCCACTCTTGACCGCTCTCTTTTGCAAAGTGAATGATAATGTCCAACGTCGGCAGCGGATGACCCATCTGACCGAGCAGAATGGCGAGTTCGGCGCGATGATGCGTCGAATGAACGAACGCCTGCACGAGCAGCTGCCACATCGGAAAGTGATACGGATGGCCTCTTAGCTCAATAGCCAAGTCGCGTGCCAAATCCGTCTCGGTCAATGCTCCGATGAATTCTATTTGTTCGCGCTCAAGATCACTCTGATAGCGACGGATGTCGGCCAGCGTGGGCAGGTCAGGCTCCTCAAGTGTGCGCTCGCGGCAAATAGCCAGAAACCAGGCCTCACATTCCAGCAGATGGAGCAACAGCCTGTGGATCGAGCTGTGGCTGGGGCTGGACTCACGCGCGAATTCGTCCTCGCTCAGTTGCGCGAGGCCGTCGAGTACCAGGTGGTTGGCGTAAGCGTTGTAGGTATACAGTGCCAACAGGCCGTCTCGATTCATGGTTTCCATGTCAGTCTCCATTCTCAGGGATTATACACGGTTATGGGTTGATAGGATCACACGCATACAAGCGATTTTACTCAGAATGGCATCATTTCACCACTCTTCGCTCAAATCTTGCCATGTCGGATTGACTGATTCAATCAGCTCGATCTTTTTACTCCTGCGCCAGCTTTTGATTTGCTTTTCCCGGGCCAGCGCGGCGTGGACATCGTTTGTCATTTCATAGTACACCAGCCGCGTGACGTTGTACTTTCGAGTAAAGCCTTCCACCAGCTTTTGCTTGTGTTGTTCGACCCGGCGCTGCAAGTTGTTGGTCACGCCGACATAGAGGACGCGAGACTTGCTCGCCATGATGTACACATAGTATTGCTTCGACACTTGTACCATTCCAGCTTGTCATTCCGAGATGTCCATACCGGCGGGCGGTATGCTTGAAGAAAGAAACTCGCATCGTTCGTAGTGATGACTTTAGTCGTCTGTGTGGCAAGAGCGACTCAAGTCGCTACTACAAACGTGAGTTTCTGAGTAGCGCCGTCAGGCGCGAGGAATCTTTGCGCTGGTCAGAAACGTTGCCAGCCCATGGTAGAGATTCCTCGTCGCTTCGCTCCTCGGAATGACAGATGGGCGCGGTGCGCGGCTCGGAATGACAGTTCAAGTCTCATTCTCTTCCACGTAAAATTCGTCGTGGGGATTGATCTCCACTTCCGGCATCGGCTCGTACTTGGATCCATCGAACGGCGGCATGGGCGGCTCGGGCGCGCCGAGTTCGGCCAGATGTTTCCGCGCGGCGACGAGTCCCCAGTGATAGGCAAACGGCTCGCCATCGCACCAGGCCAGGCGATACGCTTTCGTCGCCGCCTCGACCGCCACCGCAGGATTGCCCGCATCGCGCTCGATTTGCGCCAGCACGTTGTACGCATCCGCGTGGTCGAGCGGATACGGCCCACGCTCGGCGAGTTCCCACGCATCGTCCAAGAGTTCGCGCGCGGCTTCTAGGTTGCCCTGCCGACGCCGCAACTCGGCCAGCGCGATAAGCGCGGGGAGTTCTTCTTCAACCAAGTTCACCGCCCGCGCACGGGTGAGCGCGTGGTGCAGGCGTTCGTCGGCTTGCGCAAAACTTGCCTTGAGCGGAGTCGAAGGGTCGCCCAGCCCCAACGCTGCCGCGCCTTGCCGGCGCGCCGCTTGGATGAAATCGGCTTCGCAGCGCTCACTATGCGCCAACTCCCACGCGCGGTCAGCCAGCGGCAGAGCCTCCGCGGCCTGGCCCAGCCACAGGGCGCGTTGGGCGAGATAGGAATTGACCACACCTTCCGATTGTGTGTCGGACTGCGCTATAAACATTCGCAATGACTGCCGCAAAGCGGACTCGGACTCACGCGCAATGCCCCGCGCCGCCAGCGCCAGCCCGAGCCAGTACAGGCTGACCGCTTCCAGAAAGCGATTGCTCTGCTCGCGCGTGAGGACCAGCGCACGGCGCGCGGTGGCTTCTGCTTCGTGCAGATCGCCCGCCAGTCGCAGCGCGTATGACAGATTGCACAGGCCGGCGCTCAGATTTTTCTCGTCGTGTTCCTTCGCGCGAACATCATTGTGGCGGCGAAGCAGCGGCGCGGCGCGCCCTGGCTGTCCGCCAAAGTGATAGGCTGCGGCCAGCGCGTTGAGCGTGAAGGCTTGACCGCCTGGCTTGCTCAAGCGTGGCAACTGTTCCAGCCCGTCGGGAAAGAGCGCCTCGATCAGTTCGGCGCGTTGGCGGCTGGCGCTCAGGCGGTAGAGCGCGGCTTTGTTGATGCGATCTCGAAAAACGACGTAAGCATCCTCATAGCGCCCCAGGCCGATCAGCGTGTTATAGAGTTCGATAGCGGACGTCAGGTCTTGTAGGCTGTTGACCTGATGCCAATCATCAATCATGGGCAGCGCCTCAAAATGTGTGCGCAGCGTACCGTAAATGTCGCGCCGGGTGTTTTCTTCCAACCCGTTCCACACCACGCCGCGCACAATCGGGTGCAGGTCGTAGCGGTTGGCGCGCCGGTCCCAGCCCAGGAGGCCACGCTCTTCCAGGTCATACAGCGCCGCGTCGAGTATCCTTTCGTTGGGGAACACCTTGCCCTTTCCCGCCGGCGGGTTCAGGGTCCGCTCCCTCTCCTGTTCGCGTTCTGTGCGAACGGGGGAGGGTTGGGGTGGGGGTAGGTTGCCTACCAGCACTGCTGCCAGCGTGTCGTAGGCGGCCGGCATCCGAAAGGCCGCGACGATTTTCAAGACTTGTTGGTCGCTGGCGCTCAGCCCGCGCAACGCAAACTCGAGCACGTGGCCCATGGTCTCCTGCACGCGGGCCAGCTTGCGCGGGTCAAAATCGCTGTGGCGCGCGCGCCATTTTTCAAAATCGCCGGGCGCGGGGCGAAAGCTCTTGACCTCGCCCGCCAGCGCCTTGATCACGAGCGGATGGTTTTCAAAGGCGCGAAAGAGCGGCAAGAGCGCATCGCGCGAGCCGCTCACGCCGGACGCGCGCCAAAGGTCGAGCGCGTCGTCGTCGCTCAGGCCATGCAAGGAGATGGCAGATACGCCGGGGAGCAGGTCGCCCGTGTGGCGGTCTTCCAGGTCGGCGGGCAGCAAGCGCGTGCTGACGAGTATCCGCGACGCGCGGACGCCCGCCAGCCGCCGCAAGAACGCGCCCACGCGCGGGTCAGCCGTCTTGCGCAGCGGGAGGTGGTTCTGAATGTCGTCGTCGGCCAGGCGGGCGGCGTCCATGCGCGCATAGGCGATGAGGATGCGCTCCAGTCCATCGAGCACCACCAGGTACGGCTCGCGGTCGAGCGCGGCGAGCAATTGCTCTTCGCGTTCGCCGGGCTTGACGTTCTTTTCAATGTCCTCTTTGGCCCGCCGTGTCACGTACGCCAGTGCGCGGATGACGAAATTCTCAAACGTCGCGTCGCTTTCATAAAAGCTCCACCACATCCGCCCCGCCAGCGGCTTGAGCTCTTGCGGCGCAATGTCGTTGAACCACTTCCACGTCAGCGCGCTCTTGCCCATCCCGCCGATAGCGACAATGTTCAGGATACGAACAACCGTAGCCCCGGTATCCCCATGCCAGGGCTGGCCGGTCACCCAATCGGTGAGCAAATTGAGTTCCGCCTGCCGCCCGATCAGCCGGTGCGTTTGGAGGAGCGTGTACGGGTGCGCGATGTACGCCTCGGGCGGCGCGGGAATGTCGCTGACGTAGTGGAACGCGGTCAGGTCAGGCTGGCGGTGTTGCGACAGGCTGTTGATGACGTGCGCGCGCAGGTCGGCAGGCGACTTGAAAAAATTGGCAACTCTTTCTTTTCCTGCCCTATCTTTGAGTTCAGCCAGCTTGACTTTCCGACGTGCAATCTCAACAGGGGCGCTTGTGTCCTCATCCATGTCAGCGGCGGTGATAGGGTGTGATTTGTCCATGAAAAAGATCAGGCATGGAATGCCACGCTCGACCGCGCGGTTGTATTCCATCTCGGTGATCGAGATGTCGTGACCTTTCGGCACATACCCGTACCGGTGCGCAAAGACGCCCAGGTAAATGTCGGCCTCGTCCACCATCCGCAGCGAGGCTTCAATCGCGTCGGCATCGCTGGCGGGCAGGTGTTCCATCATCTTCGGGAACATGCCCTGCCGCAAGCAGGCGTCCATCACCTCCTTGCGATGCTCCGGCAAGTCGCGCGCGGTGCTGCTGATCATGACGCAGGTTTTTTCGGGCATGTGAACGGCTCCTGGACACTTGACTGAAGAAGGGCATCAATGTTGGGCGACCCATTTCTCGATCTCTGCCAACACGTAGGGTATCATCTCAATAATCCGGGGGAAGAACCTTGCGAAGGTTTGGCCCGAGTTCGCTGCGTAATGAGCGGAACCCTTCGCAAGGTTCAAGTTCCTTGGGCGACGAGCGAATGAGCAATCGGCATCAGCACATCGGTCGGTGAATTCACAGACATGGCACACCTCCATTACGGGTGTGATTGTAGCACGCTGGCGAGTGTCCTGTCAATCCAGGGGTTGCTGGTGATTACCCATAACTCAAACGTCAAGTCGCTGCGCGTTCCAATTCCGCCTCTGCAAGTTGTTGCAGATGCCCATTTCACGTTAGCCCAACTTGACAGACTGACTTATGGGTAATCACCAGGGTTCACCAGTTGTCAAACGATATTTTTTGGGGTATGATAACTTGCCTTTGACTCTCTCCCATAAACTGAAACGGCGGATAACGATGGACACACCCGAGCGCTTTATTCCGGTGGCGGAACCGGTACTCACCGGCAACGAGCTGGCCTACGTGAGTGATTGCGTGACCAGTGGATGGGTTTCCTCGATTGGCCAATACGTCACTCGTTTTGAGCAGGATTTCGCGCGCTTTTGCGGCGTCAAGCACGGCATCGCCACCAGCAATGGCACGACGGCGCTGCACCTGGCGCTGGTGGCGTTAGGCATCGGGCCGGGCGACCAAGTGATCGTGCCCTCACTCACCTTCATCGCCACGGCGAATGTCGTCGTCTACACCGGCGCCAGGCCTGTCTTTGCCGAAAGCGAGCCGCGCACTTGGAATTTGGATCCGGCTGACGTGGCGCGCAAAGTGACGCCGGCTACCCGCGCCATCATCCCGGTGCACGTCTACGGCCACCCCGCCGACATGGACGCGATCAACGCCATCGCAGCCGAGCACAACCTGCACGTGATCGAAGACGCCGCCGAGGCGCACGGCGCTGAATACAAAGGGCGGCGCGTCGGCGCGATAGGCCGGATGGGCACCTTCAGCTTTTACGGCAACAAGATCATTACCACCGGCGAAGGCGGCATGATCACGACCGACGACGACGCGCTGGTCAAGCAAATGCGCCAACTGCGCGACCATGCCATGTCGCCCACGCGCCGGTATTGGCATGACGCCATCGGCTACAATTACCGGATCACCAACATCCAGGCCGCGTTGGGCGTGGCGCAGATGGAACGCATCAAAGAGTTTATTGCCCGCAAGCGAGCCATCGCAGTGCTGTACAACGAGTTGCTCGACGGCACGCCCGGTCTGACCCTGCCGGTGGAAGAGCCGTGGGCCAAGAACGTCTATTGGATGTACTCGATCCTGGTGGGCGACTCCGCGCGCGTCTCGCGTGACGAGTTGATGGCGCATCTGAAGACGCGCAAGATAGACAGCCGCCCGTTCTTTCATCCCATCCACACCCTGCCGCCCTACGCCACGGGTCAATCGCTGCCGGTGGCCGAGCGATTGTCTCGCCAGGGCATCAACCTGCCCTCGTCCGCCTCACTGACCGACGACGATGTCCGCCGCGTGGCGCGCGCCATCCGAGAAGCACTGCAATGATCGTTCCTCTGCAACGTGAGCACGCCGCGCGCGTGGCTGAGTTGCACTGCGCCGCGCTGGCCGGCGACTTTTTGCCCAGCCTGGGCCAGAGCTTTTTGACTGCGTTTTATGAAGGCGTGTTGGACCTGGGCGTAGGCTCCGGTTTTGTGGCAATCGAGGAGGGCCGCCCGGTGGGCTTTGTGTTAGGCAGCGCCGACACGAGCGTCTTGTTCAAGCGCGTCGTCGCCAGCCGCGCGGTGATGCTCGGCTTGCGCGCCATCCCCGCCGTCATCCGCAAACCTGCGCTGATCGCCAACGTGCTCGAAACGTTCTTGTATCCCGGCAAAGAGGGTGCGGCGCCGGAAAAGGCCGAGCTGGTCGTCATCGGCTTTGACGCGGCGTATCGCGGGCGCGGCCTGGGGCGTGGCTTGGTCAATGCACTCAACGAGGCCTTCCGCGCACAGGGCGTGCAGTCGTACAAAGTGACCGTGCTGCAAGAGAACCTCGGCGCGAACAGCTTTTACCGCGCACTCGGCTTCCAGCCCGCGCTCGAATTTGAGTTGTACAAGAAAAAGTGGAATCTCTACACGCTGGACGTTTGACGTTCCACTTTTCACACATCACGAGGCCCCATGAACGTCTCTGTCGTTCTTCCCACCTACAACGAATGCAAGAACATCGTAGACTTGATTGACGCCATCGAAGCCGGAGCGTCGCCACTTGTGACCCATCTGCAAATCGTCGTCGTGGACGACAACAGCCCCGACGGCACGGCAGAGGTCGTGCAGCAACGCATCCAGAAACCTGGGCTGGCGCACATTGACCTGCACATGCGCACAGAGGAACGCGGGTTGGCTTCGGCCATCAAGTACGGCCTGCGGCACTGCGAGGGTGATGTGGTCGTGGTGATGGACACTGACTTTAACCACGATCCCCAGATGATCCCACAAATGATCGAGCTGTTGAAATACTATGACCTCGTCATCGGCTCGCGCTTTGTGATGGGCGGCGGGATGGAAGAGGAACTGCGCTACAAGTTCAGCTTCCTCTACAACCTCTTTATCCGCGTGACCATCCGCACGCAGATTCAGGACAACCTCAGCGGCTTTTTTGCCATGCGGCGCGATAAGCTGATGGCGCTCGACCTGGACCGCATCTTTCGCGGGTACGGCGAATATTTTATCCGCTTGCTCTATGTGGCGTGGAGGCAACACTACAAGATGTTGGAAGTGCCCGTCTTTTACGTGCTGCGCCGGCACGGCCAGAGCAAGTCACGCTTTCTGAACCTGCTGCGCGACTATACCCTATGCGTGCTGGGCCTGTGGTTGGGCCGCTGGAAGTAGGGGCAACTTTGGTTGCGCTGGGCCGGCGCGAGGCCAGCCCCCTACCCACTATGAACATTCCCTGGCGTAAGCACATCCCCTTCCTGGTGACTTTGACGGCGTTCATCGCGCTGGCCGTAGGCTACAGTGTCGTCACCCCCTTGTATGAACCCACCGACGAGGTGGGGCATTTCCGCTATGTCGAGTACCTGCGGATTTTCCGGCAATTGCCCGCGCCTCGGGTCAACGGAGTACTGATTCAGTCGCATCACCCGCCCCTGTTCCATGCCGCGGCGGCGTTGGTGAGCGCCTGGGTTCCGCGCGACCGGCCCTGGGATTACGTGCCGGAACTCAACCCACACTGGATCTATCGTTACTGGGAACCCGGCGTGGACAACAAGAATCAATTCATGCACCGCGCCGACGAAACTTGGCCCTATCGCGGGACGGCACTGGCGATCCACGTGGTGCGCTGGTTCAATATCGTGCTGGGCGCGTTGACCGTTTGGCTGGCCTATCGGCTGGCACAAACGATTTTTCCTGAGCGGCGCGCGTTCGCCTTGGGCGCGACAGCCTTCGTTGCCTTCAACCCCATGTTTTTGCACCTCAGCGGCGGAATCAACAACGATGTGGCTGCCGGGCTGGTGAGTACGGCCACGTTGTGGGTCTGCATGAAAATCGTAGGGCACGCTTCGCGTGACATCTTGCCCAAGCACGAAATCCAACTGGGTGTGCTGTTGGGGTTGGCGCTGTTGACCAAATTCAACCTGCTGGCTTTGCTGCCGGTGATCGAAATCGCGCTGGTTGCTGCGGCCTATCGGCAACGAGCGTGGAAAGCCTTCGTCCGCGCCAACGTGATCATCTTGGGCCTGGCAATGCTGATGGCCGGTTGGTGGTACTTGCGCAACATGCTGCGGTATGGCGAAGCCAGCGGCGTGGGAGTGATGAGCCAGGAATGGGGTGGACAGCGCGTGCCCAGCCAGAGTATCGGCCTGGCGTTGAGCGAGATGCCTTATCTGTGGACGTCGCTGTGGGGCCGCTTTGGCTACGGACAGATTCCGCTGACCGACACGCTTTACACGGCCCTGTTTGTGTTGGTCGTTGCCAGCCTGCCCGGCCTGGTTCTGATATGGATCAAAAGCCGTCGCCAAGAAACATTACTCTCGCGCGAGCAGGTACTGCAACTCTCACTGCTCGGCCTGACCCTGTTCTTGTTTTGGGCCACCATCTTTATCTATGCCACACTCAGCGTCAATGCCGCGATGGGACGGTTTCTCTTTCCAGCATTGGCCGGATTCGGGGTGCTGATCTTTCTGGGGCTATCGGGCTGGATTCCATCACGCTGGGAGAGCGGCCTGGCCGCCAGCGTGAACCTCGCCCTGGCGGCGCTCTCGGTCTATTGCCTGGTCGGGGTGCTGGCCCCCGCCTATGTTCGCCCGGCTCAGTTGAGCGAGCAGCAAATCGCTTCCATCCCACACCCCACGCAGATTGTATTTGGGAACCAGGTGCGGTTGCTCGGCTACGACGTGAACACCGATCAACTTGAACCCGGTGGCGAGTTTATTCTCACCGCCTATTGGCAAGCTTTGGCCCCCTCCGCCCGCGACCTGACGATGTTCGTCCATCTCCTCAGCCGCGACGGGCCAGTGATTGCTCAGCGCGACACGTACCCTGGCCTGGGCAAGTTCCCGGCCTCCTCCTGGCAGCCGGGCGACACGTTCAGCGACCGGTATCGTATTGTACTGGATTCGTATACCTACGCGCCCGACGTGACCGACGTGGTGTTGGGCATGTATATCCCTGGTGGCGGTCGCATTCCGGTGACGAGTGGCGGGAGCGGCGACGCCATCACATTGACGCAGGTGACGATTGCGGCATCGAATGCAGGCTTGAGCGGCGCATACCCCAATTCAACTCGCATCAATTTCGATAACAAGCTGACGCTCTTGGGCTACGCTCTCACCGACCGCAGTGTGAGAGCCGGCCAGACCCTTACACTCACCTTGTATTGGCAAATTCCGCAGCCCGCCCAATATGATTACAGCGTGTTTGCCCACGTGTTGGGTGGAACGGATCAAAAGTGGGCCTCCAACGATGGCTTTCCGTATACCAGCCCCAAGCGCACGCGGCGTTGGACGGTAGGCCAGGTTTACACGGACGCACGCGCACTGCAACTGCCCGCCGACACGCCGCCCGGCGATTATCCCATTGAATTTGGAGTATACGGCGGTCCCGAAGGTGACCGGCTAATGATCCGGAGCGCCGACGGCCACCGATCCGATGAGCGGTTGCTGCTGACATATATCAAAGTATCGGCTCCATAACCGGTCGAACCCAAGAACCAGAGGAGAACGACATGCCGGAAAGAGGAATCCCGATGCCGGAAGACCGTTTGGCACAGAATCGGCTAGATCACGAACCCCCAGCGGCCATCGCGGAGCGGGGTTGGCGTTATCACCATATCGGTATACCCCATGATACCCCTCGGCCTGGGGAGAGACACCTCGATCACTTGAAACTGCACGTATCGGGCTTTGAGACGAGTCCCTACGGAATCGAATGGATGCGGTTTGAACAAGACTGCCCTGTTCCCGAACTGGTTCGGACTGTGCCCCACATTGCCTTTGAAGTGGACGATCTTGACGAGGCACTCAAAGGCAAAGAAATCCTGATCGAACCTGGTTCCCCTTCCGATGGAGTGCGGGCAGCCATGATCGTCCATGACGGCGCGCCTGTGGAACTCGTCGAGTTTCGCAAGGATTCCCGGTAGATCGAATCTCACACTTCTCTGCGTTGTGCTGGACAACCGTTGGGAAACAGGTATAATCTCACCCAGACGCTGACCAGGTTGGTCGGCGTCTGCTTAAACCCCCGCTGTGATGGGAGCCATGACACAGTGTCCAGAATGTGGCGCTCCAATCGGCGCCAGAATTAGAATTTGCCCCAACTGCGGCACATTGATAGATCAGGCCGCCGCGACACAACCTGTCCGGGTGCGTTTGGCCAGGCGGTTCAAGATTTCCCCCGCCAGGGTGGCGGCGCTCATCGTCGGCATGTTCGCCTGTCTGATGCTGGCGATGGTGGCCGCGTCGGGCGTCGCCGGGTACTACCAGGGCGTGCGGGACCGCGAAGAGCGCACACAAGAGACCGCCGCGCTTCACTTTACGCGCGGCCAACAGCAACTGCAAGCCAAAAAATACGAACTGGCGATGGCCGAGTTCGAGTACGTATTGCAGATTGCGCCCGACTACCCCGATGCGGCCGAGTTGCTCGCCGAGACGCGCCGCCGGATGATCGTCGTCCCCACGCCAACGCCGAAGGCCCTCACCATTGCAGTGGGCGATATCTTTAAGCAAGGCCAGGCCGCCTTTCAGGCCAAAGACTGGGGCAAAGCCGCCGAAGTATTGGCGCAGGTGCGCGCTTTAGACCCCACTTATGAAAAAGCCACCGTCGAGGACATGCTGTTCAACGCACGCTACAACAATGGCATGGAACTGCTGTCCGAAAGCCGCCTGGAAGAAGGCATCTTTTACCTGGATCAAGCCGCCGAATTGCGCCCGCTCGATCCCAACGCGGCATCCCAGCGGCAACTGGCCGCCATGTACGTCACCGCCAGCGGCTATTGGGGCGTGAACTGGCAAAAGGCCATCGAGCGTTTCACCGAGTTGTACGCTCTGGCGCCGGGCTATCGGGACACGGGCAAGCGGCTGGTCGAAGCGTATGTGAGTTACGGCGACGAGTACGTCAAGCAACAAGACTATTGTCCGGCCGTGCAGATCTATAGCGACACGCTCAAGTTCGGAGTGGGTGCCAGCCTTCAAGCCAAATTGACCGATGCGAATCAAAAGTGCCTGTCCGCCACACCCACACCCATCACCGGCACGGTCGTCATCGCCGGCACGCCGGTTCCACTCACCGGCTTGCCCACCGGACGACTGGTCTATCCCAGCTTTAACGCCACGACGGGCAAGTATGAAATCTTTTTGTTGAATGCCAGCACTCAGCGCTACGACAAGGTCATCACCGGCGGCGATCAACCGGCATTGCAGCCCAACGGCCCGGCGATTGTGTACCGCTCGCCGGCCATCGGCATCAATGTCTACAACTATGCCACGAACACGGACACGACCCTCGTCCGCGATCAGACGGCTGCCTGGCCCACCTGGTCGCCGGATGGCAAACGCCTCGTCTATTCCGGCAAGGATAGCAGCGACGCATGGCGCACGTATATCGTCTCACTGGATGCGCCCGATCAGCCCAAGGTCGTCGCGGCCGGTTGGGAGGCGGCGTGGAGTTCCCAAGGCGCGCTGGCCTACACGGGCTGCGGCGCGGGCGGCGTGTGCGGCATCTTTGTCGCTCACCCCGATCAACCCGGCACCGCGCCGGTCAAGCTGACAGCCGATCGTAATGACATTGCACTGGCCTGGTCACCGGATGGGCAGAACATTGCGTACATGTCCAACCACAGCGGCAACTGGGAAATCTACAACGTGACGACGGCGGGTTCGGTGCGCCAGTTGACGACCGACGACTCGGCCGATGGCTTACCGGCATGGGCGCCGGACGGCAGTGGTATCGCTTTCGTATCCAATCGTGGTGGAAGCTGGGGGCTATTCCTGATGAGGCCGGACGGGAGCGACCCGCGCAAGTTGCTCGACCTGGGGTCGCGCGCGTCGTCGTGGCAAGACCAGCGGCTCTCGTGGATGCCGTGAGCATGTAAGAGCTACCTGAAAACCCCGTAGCTGACGCATCCTGATGCGACAGCGGCGGCATTGGGCTGGCGCTCAAAAAGATCGGCAACCGGGCCAGGCTCGAACGCAAACCCTAACCCCCCAGGTTCGTCATTCGACATTCGTCACTCGACATTCCATGCGCCTCTACCTTTCCCCGCATCTCGACGACGCCGTGCTTTCGTGCGGCGGGCAGATCGCGCAACTCGTTCGGGCCGGGCAGCGGGTGCATGTCGTGACGGTCTTTGCCGGCGACGTGCCCGCTGCGAAGGTTGCCGCTGCGTCGCCGTTTGTCCAGGAACTCCATACGCGCTGGGAACTGGGACCCAATCCCTCCGCTGGTCGCCGCGCCGAAGACCGCGCCGCGCTCAAAATTTTAGGCGCGCGAGTCACGCACCTGCCTTTCCCCGATTGCGTCTACCGATTGGGACGGATGGGCGCACCGCTGTATCCCACACGCGATGCGATCTTTGGAACTGTGGCAAAAGTCGAAATGCCATTGATTGACGAGGTCGTTCGAGCGCTCAAGCGACTGCGCGTGCCACGTGACGCGCGAGTGATTCTGCCGTTGACCGCCGGACATCATGTAGATCATCAGATCGTCCGCGCAGCGGGAGAACAATGGTGCAAGATACAAGCTGCAGGACGCAGCGTACCGATCGCGTACTATGAGGATTATCCTTACGCGGAACAGCCGGATGAGGTGACAGCGGCGCTAGACCAAGATACACTCGAATCAGAGTTAGTGCAATTGGACGAGGCATCGCTGGCGGTCAAGGTCGCTGCGATTGCCTGCTATCGCAGCCAAATCTCGTCGTTCTTTGCCGACGAAGCCGAGATGGCAGCGCGGGTGCGCGCTTATGCAGAGGCCGTCGGCGGTGGCCAACCCGCTGAGCGATTGTGGCGCAATCCTCCGACCCTCGCGAAGGTCTAAAACCTTTGCAGGAGTTATCCTCTTTTCCAATACGGGCGCATGCCCAGCGCGCGTGTCACCGGCACGATGAACAGGAGGCCGCTGTTGGGCGCGTCGAAATCGCCGCCCGCCGCGCGCTCGGTCGCCTCGATCAATCCGTCCAGATCAAAATCGTCGTCCACCACGACAAAGGCCGTCCGATGATGATACTCTTCGCCTTCCATCAGATCGCGCAGCGACGGCAACAGCGGTAAATCATCGCGCTGGGCGCGCATCTGTTGAAGCTTGTGCATCCCCAGGCTTTCCAGGACCGTCACGCCGGACACCCCACGCTCTTCCCAGGTGTCCAACACCGCATGGCACTTTTCAATGTCCGGCATCACAACGACGACCAGATTAGGCACAGCTCGCCTCCTTGTTCTCCGCTGACGCATCGGGATGCGTCTCCATAAAGGTCAGCCGCAATAGCGGTGGCGTGACCAACGTCGTGACCAGCACGATGAATGTGACCACCGAAAACACATTGGCCTGGATCAAGCCCTCTCCCACCCCCACCGCCGCGACGATCAGCCCCACTTCGCCCCGACTGATCATGCCCACGCCCACGCGCAACGCCTCTCGGTTGGAAAACCCGCCCAGCCGCGCGCCCCAGCCACACCCGATCACCTTAGACAGAATGGCGACCAGCAACAACACCAGGGCAAACAAAATATCTGGGCCTGACAATGCGCGCGCATTAGCCTTGAGGCCGATGCTCACAAAAAAGATGGGGACGAGGAATGCATACGTGATGGTATGTATATGGCGCTCGATTTCGTCGCGCAGATGACTACGTCCAAAACCCACGCCGGCGATGAACGCGCCCGTGATGGCAGCCAGCCCTCCCACCATTTCCGCCGACCAGGCAAAAGCCAACGCCGTCACCAGCACCAACGCTGCCAGGCCCTCGCTGATCGGCTGGCGATGAACCCAATCGGCCAGGCGTGGAAGTAAAAAGAACCCCGCCAGCACTGCCAAGCTGAGGTAGGCCAACATCTTGAGCAACACAGTCAAGACCGCGCCCGGGCCAGCCCCGCCACTGACCAGCGCCGTGAACACTGAAAGCAGCAAAATGACCAGCACGTCGTCAATCACGGCCGCGCCCAAGAGCGCCAGCCCTTCGCGAGTGCGCAGCCTGCCCAGCTCGAGCAACGTCTGCGCGCTGATGCTGACGCTCGTCGCTGTCAGGACGATGCCGATAAACACCGCCGACTGCCCGCGATAGCCGAATGGCAGCGCGATCAGGCCGCCTAACACGAGAGGCACGATCACACCGCTCACGCCAGCGAACGTCGCCACGCGCCCGGCGCGGCGCATCCCTTGCGCGTCCATTTCCAGTCCGGCCAGGAACATCAGGCACACCACACCCAGGTCGGCTAACTGGAAAACTGTTTCGTTCAACAGATGCGGCTCATTAGAATTGGAAAAGATTGGCCAGCCCATCAGGTTCAGCAAACTGGGGCCAAGCAGCAACCCGGCGAGCAACTCGCCCATCACCGCCGGTTGGCGCAACCGATTCGCCAGCCAGCCGCCCGCCTTGGCGCCGGTAATAATGATGATGAGTGCGAGGATGAGTTGAAGGAAGGGCGTCATGTGCTCTCCGCCGTCCGCGCGCAATGCCAGGCGGACAAGTGTGATGAAAACGATGGCACACGGATTTCCCGCACAAGGAAATCCGTCTGGTAATAGATGCCCAAGGGAGCCTGTAAGCCGAGTTCTGTGCCCGACAAGTCGGGTGGCGACCATCTCTCTAGGGCGGCGGTTACCCGCCGTCTCATGCGGCCTACCCGCGAGCCTGGAAGCGAGCAGCCCCCGGCGCACGCACGCCTAGGGCGGCAGCGCGCGCTCGCATACTTGGCCTTGCTCCCGGTGGGGGTTGCCTGGCCGGTCGTGTCACCACGCCGCCGGTGGTCTCTTACGCCACCTTTTCACCCTCACCCGTCCGACCTTCGCCGAATGGGCAGTCTGTTTCTGTGGCCCTTCTCCGCGGGTCACCCCGCCTGGGCGTTACCCAGCACCGCGCTCTGTGGAGCTCGGACTTTCCTCGCCCTGCCAAAGATGCGCAGGGCGCGGCCGCCCGGCCCCCTTGGGCAAACTCATCTTAGCACGCAGAGGGAACGGCGTCAAGAGGAGGACGGGCCATTACTATACCAGCCGCCAGCGCGTCGCCATACACGTCTAGGGCAAGGGCGACCTCTCGTTCGCTTGGCGATTCGTGTTGGGCGTGGTAGAATCTGCCCGCAGGCCCGACCTACGCCGCCTGCCCCGCAACGGATACGTTATGAGACAAAACTATCAACGCCTGGCATGGATAGTGCTCGTGTTGGCGTTCGCCGTCTGCGCCGGCCTGGCCGTCGGCGTTCCATGGGCACTCCAGAGCTACTTGCGCTACGCCTATATAGGCGAACTCGTCATACCCGAAGTTCAAGAGGGCAACCTGCTCGCCACCTGCCCCAACGACGCAATTCCCGTCGCCCTCGGAGAACAGCAAGATACTCTGTGCCAGGGACGCGAAGGCGCACTGGTCTACGCCCAGACGAACGACAAGGGCCTCTTGACCATCCGCCCGCGCATGACGCCGACGACCACCTTGGCTACCGTGCAGCTTTACCCTGGCACACGCGTTACGGTTCAGAAGGCGCGTGCGCCGCGCTTTCCTCTTTTCAGCCCGGAGCCGCACCGCCTGGTGATGGTAATGGACAGTGGGCGCATCCGCGTGGTGATTCCGGCCAACCTGCCACGCGCGGTGTCTCTCCAGGTCCGCACACCACAGGCGCTGGTCGAACTGAAGGAGGGCAACACCTCCATCGAGGTGAACAACCAGGAATCGCAAATCGCCATCCGCGAAGGGCAAGCCACCGTCACGGCGAGGGTGAATAATACTAGCAAGCAGGTCAACACAGGCGAGCGTGTCGCCGTGCCAACCGGCAATGGAGTCTCGGACGTGATGCCGGCCGAACAGAACCTGCTCGCCGGCTACAGCGATTTTCGAGAGTCGCTCGGCACAATCTGGAAGCAATACACAGCCGACCCGGAAAAATACGGCGAATCGCGAGGTGCGTCCTTTAGTATCAGCGTTGACGAGCGTCAGGCCGTAGAGTTCTCTCGTGATGGCGTTGGATGGGCCGAGACGGGCATCAAGCAAGACATCAATCGCGACATCCGTGACTTGAGTTCACTCGTGTTGCGCGTCGAGCTGCGAGTGCTTCAACAGGATGTGCCGGTGTGTGGGTCAATGGGCACCGAATGTCCCGTCATGGTGCGCATTGATTACGTGGACGAGAGCGGCGAATTGCGGAGCTGGCAGCAAGGGTTCTATTATCTCCCTGATCCTAACCCTATTCCAAACCCACCGTTCTGCAAGACGTGCAATCCTCGCAACAAACACCTCCCCACCACCAACGGGGAATGGTATCCATGGGAGTCGGAAAACCTCCTCCCGATCATGGCCAAGGTCGGCGCGGCGCCGGTGCTCCTGAGATCCATCTCGGTCTACGCCTCCGGGCACAAGTATCAATCGCAGGTATCCGAGGTTGAATTGCTCGGCGAATAGCCGATTTTAGACAATCCGCAATCTACAATCGAAAATCAGCCATCCATTGAGGAGGCCCCATGTCACAGGCTCGCCAGGCACGCATCGTCGAAGCGGCAGCGGTCGGTCTGTTCTTCATCCAGGCTCTACGCGCCGTCATCTCTGCGCTGTTCGGCATCCTCTACGACTATGGCTTTGAAGGATCGGTCAACGCCTGGTCGGTCGGTGCCGTCGGATTGATGGCCGTGGCGTTCCTCGCCCCTTTGTTTTCTCCCCGCAAACACACCGCCTTCGCATTGACCGGGGCAGCGCTGCTGGCCTTGGCCGCACGGCCCATCTTGAATGTCAATGAGCTGATGCCGCGTTACTGGGCCGGTCTGATCGTGCTGGCCGCCGGTGGCATGTACCTGGCCGCACTGATCCGCAGCGCACCGGACGTTGTCGCGCCCTCGCTGATCGTGGCGCTGGTGCTTGACCAGGTCTTGCGCGCATTGGGCGACACATATGACTTGAGTATCCGGCCCGATTTCCTTTCGACGCAGGTTGCTGTCAGTCTGACGCTGGCTCTGCTGGCGCTCTGGTTGTTTGGTCGGCGCGAGTCGCCTGCCCTATCGGGCAAGTTGAGCGTAACCGGCGGGCTGGCAGTGGGCGTAGGCTTGTTCACCCTCACCTCGCTCCTTACGCTGCCCAACGCCGTTGCACGGTGGAGCGATTTCGAATACACAGCAATCGCCCCCGTGCTCATTGCAGTGACGTGCACGCCACTCCTGCCACCTATTCGCAATGCGGCGCGGCAACTGCAAAGCCGCCGGAGCAAAGCGGGCCTGCTGACCCTCCTCTTGGTTGGCTTGGTCATCGGGTATCAGCGTTGGGGCATCTGGTCGGCATTGGGCTTGCTGGCAGCCTGCGCGGTGACTCTCCTCTGCCTGACGCGAGCCGTTGCGCCTCAGGACGGAAAACCTGATCGCACCGGATCAAGTCTGACTCTCGGCTTGTTGCTCTTGCTCGCCTTCAACCTCGCACTGGCCTTCTCGTTCACATACCCGTACACGCTGCGATTGATGCAGGGAATGGGACTGCCCGTGTACCTGGTCGCCGGGTTGGTCACGGCATGGCGACTCTTTTCTCCTGCTGCCTCCTTCCCTATTGTAGATGAACAACCGACGCCCAACTTTGAACAAACGCGGGTCTTGGCGCTGCTCGCCGTCGTAACCGTCATGGCCGCCACGTTTCCGATCGGCGTGGGCGACTACGGCAACGTTGCCAATATCACGGCGGTGACATACACCATTCGCTACGGTTTTGACAATCGCTGGCGCTATGCGCTGGAAGACATGGCGCGCGCCATCGAACAAAGCGGCGCGGACGTTGTGACGTTGCAAGAAGTGGATACCGGACGCCTCACCAGCCTGGGCACGGACGATGTGTACTACCTCGCGCGACGGCTGAACCTGCACAGTTATTATTTGCCCGCCGTCGAGCGGTTGACGGGCATCGCCGTGCTCTCGCGTTTGCCCATTGTGCAGGCCGAAGGGCGGCTCATCACGAGCCAGCAGGAACAAACCGGCATCGTCCACGCACAACTGGCCGCCGCCGGACGCGACCTGCACGTCTATAGCACGTGGCTGGGGATTCGGGGCGAAGACACGCAGCGGCAAATCGCCGAGGCCGTCAGCATCATCGGCGCAAACTTGCCCGCCGTGTTGGGTGGCGCGTTCAACACGGAACCTGGCAACAGCGCCTACGCCGCCATCAACGACGCAGGCTTTGACTTTGCGGCGTTTGGCCTGGGCGCGCCGTCGCCACACGTCCAGTCGCGTGACCCGGTCCCGCACACCGACTATGTCTGGCTGCGCGGGCTGAACTCGCAGCAAGGCTGGCTGCCGCGCATCCCGCCGACGGATCACAAGATGGTCGCCGTGCGCTTTGCAGTGCCCTGACGAAAGACGAAACCTGCTTTCGTCCTTCGTCTCACACAGGAGGGACAAAGATGAGTCATCCCAACGATGAACTCGAACGCATCAAACGCATCCGTGACCAGCAGATCAGCCAACGCGATCCGAGGGCACGCGACAAGGCGTTCTATGGTCAGATCAGCCAGCGGCGGCGCGGCAGAAAACTCACCTTCCAAAGCGTGATCAAGGATTTCCAGGCCAAGTGGTTATGGATGCTCCTTGGCGGGCTGATTGGCGCGGTCGTGGCCGTTTTGTTCACCTGGCTGATTCAGGCCAAGTGGGCCGAATACATCGGCTACGTCATCGTCTTTGCCGGAATCGC
>Ga0315279_10000746_pt1 | contig 59983 bp, 67 predicted proteins | sample YL17G06_20_MG_FD_203694 | JGI IMG/M metagenome (GOLD analysis project Ga0315279, IMG submission 203694) | Sediment microbial communities from Yellowstone Lake, YNP, Wyoming, USA - YL17G06_20 | ecosystem: Environmental > Aquatic > Freshwater > Lake > Sediment | place: USA: Wyoming | collected...
CGATTTCATCGCCAATCAGCGCACCATTGGACAGGAAGGAGAAGCGCATCCGGTTGCGGACGATACCCTCAAGGAGTACGGGCAGGTCCTCCCGGATAAACGGCTCTCCGCCTGCCAGGGTGACTTTCATCACGCCGAGCGACCCCAGTTCGTCGAAGAAGGTGAGCCATTCGTTGGCAGGCAGATCCCGGTAAACCATCGCCGGGTTGTTGAAGAAGTAGCAGTAGCGGCAACGCAGATTGCAGCGTGCGGTGATTTCAATGGTCAGGCTGCGCGGGGTACGCATGACCTTTGACACCGTTGGTTCTATCTTGTCCTTGAGTTCCTCAGGCATCCGTTATTTGCTCTCCAGTTCCAGCCCCACAAAACCGTTTTCAGCAAGCGTATTAACGAAGGCAGCGATCTCTTTGAAGGCGGCGTCCGGAGTGTCTTCAAAGCTGTTTTTGATCTTCGACACGATATCCTCGATGCTTCTCTTGCCGTCCATCAGTTTCCATACTGCTACACCGACAGGATTGGTTCCCACGGCATCGGCCGTATCGGGATTGAAGAGTACGGCCCAGTCGTCAAACTCCTCCCGGAGCACAACGATGGGATTGGCAATCGGTCTGTCCGTTTGATTCATGGATCATTCCCTCCATATATTACACGAGTGGCAACAACGCCGCTTGACATCCCGCCAAAAAGATGAGTCCCCTCAGTCTTGAGCGATTATTCCGGAACGACCACTCCTCGACCTAACGCTACTTTCGGCTTGGAGAAACCATCCTCGCCGAAAATAGCATTAGAGCTTCAAGCAAACCGTAATGCGGTCTCTTACATACCGCTGCCGGCCTTGCAATCTGCTATACTTGAAAAGCGCCTGCAGTGCAAGACGCTGCATGATCACCCGCCGAGCAAGTCGGCCCTGTTGCTGCAACACCCGCGGTGCAATTCCGGAGTGCGCAAGTGCCCATAGTGCAATCCCGCTCTGCCGTAGGACCCGCCGTGCAATCCTGTGTTGCATTGGCACCCGGTGCACAATCAGTTATTCCAGGAAAGAGGGCATCAAAACAAGTACCCACAGTACAGGTACCGATTCCGCCCCAATTACCGCCGACAACTGCACTTCCAACTGAACAGACTCCAGACCCTTTGGCCACCTCCCCTAAGGGGACCAGAATCGGCGATTCGTACTTTGATTTCCCTTTGACATTTTGGTCCGACATATGGATACCTCCTTTCACTAAATCTAGCTGTCTCTATAAATATATCTATTTAGCCATCCGAAGACGACTCCCCCTCCCATTTTCCAATACATGACATGCAAGAAATTTAACCGATTTTGCATTTCGTGTCAAGGAAAATTGGAGAAAATAGTCAATTTGGTTTTGGCTTCCTTAAAGAAGGCTTGACAATTTTTGTGCATTGTTTCTGATCAGCTATTCGTTTTTTTGATCGACAGATTAGCCGGCCCGTTAAGTAATTTCCTTCTTTGGATGCATATACTGAATTCCCATGATTTCCGCCTTATCTATGATCATGAAAACATGGGAATTCGGTATGCGTACTCCCTCTGTGTTTTAAAAGTGGACAACTTCAAAAAATTTGACAGGCGTAGGCCGATTGTGATAAAGAATAATTCGCAATTTTGAGTTTTGGGGAACCTTGTTATGTGGAGGCGGAAATGAAAAAATCGGGGGTTTCTCTTTCCCTGAGAATCGGACTGGCCATGGGGTTTGTTTCTCTTTGCGTTCTTGCCGGCTGTAAAAGAGCGGCTCCGCCCAAACCGGCAGACACTCAAGCCCAGGTGGTAACTTCCGAGATCGACACGCAAGACATCACGGCCCGGACCGGCGTCCGCTTCAGGATCATCAAGACCGACGTCCGCGGTTACATGCCTATTCACAAATTCCTCTGGGTCAGCGTTCCCGATCAAACACCTAGAGAAAAAGTCGAAGGGCTGGCCCGGGAAATTATCAAGGCCACCATAGAGAAATATCCGAACACCTACCACAGTTTTACCGCCCACCTTTTTTATGAAAACGAATTAACCGGGAAGCCAGAAGATTGCAGGCCCTTTGCAAAAGCCACGTTTCTCCCAGAGGGAGATTGGTTAAAAGTGGGCAGAGCGCCGATAGATGACTATAAAAACTATCAATTAGCCCTAGAATTTACGGCAAAAGAGAAGTGAGAATATTTTCTCTTGAAATTTATTCCCAATCACGTATCATAGCTTCTTATTTCTAATATGGCGAGGACCCCATGAACGAGATGGAACATTATGAAGAGATCAACTTGATGAATTACGTCGAAATACTTTGGAAGAGAAAATGGCTGATCATTGTTCCGACCTTCCTGATCACAGTCGCAATCGGGATTTGGAGCTTCATGAAAACCCCGGTCTGGGAGGTTGACGCCATCATTCAACCCAGCAAATTTATCTTGCAAACCGAGCAGGGCCAATTCACCGAAGTCATCGTCGCCGATCCCAAGCAGGTCGCCGGGCAAATCAATCAGGCCTCGTACAACGCGATCATTGCGGCCGAGTTGAACATCGATTTAAGGGCGTTTCCAGCCTTGAAAGCCGAAAATCTGCGGGACACCAAGCTTATCCGTGTCGTCATCAGGGACAGCGACATTAATAGACCCATCAAGATTTTGAATTCCCTCTTCCATCTCCTTAAGAGCGACTGGGACCGGAAAATCGACGTCGAAATTAAAAGCATCGACACGCAGATCATCAACAAAGAAAACCAGATCAAAGGAAACGACTTCATCATCAAGGATAAAGAAAACGCCATAAAAACAAAAGAAAATGAAATCAAGAAGCGAAACAACGACACCACGCTGAGGGACCTCGACATCCAGTCCAAGGGCATCGAAAAAGACAGAATCAACAAAGGGATAGATACGAACAAGAACAAGCTCAAGATTTCCGAGGAACGGGCGGCCGGCATTCTCGACGAGATGAAATCCGTCAAAGCGAGAATCGACGACATAGAAAAGCAGCTCCAGAAAGCTCTCGCCGAGAAAGCGCAGGGGACTGACGCGATCGTCCTCCTCCTCTACTCCAACGAGGTCCAACAGAATCTGCGCTACTATGAAACCCTGGATGAAAAATTAAGCGCGGAAAAAATCACCCGGGAAAACCTTCATCTCGACATCCGCGACAAAGAAGAGCAACTGCGCCAAATCGACAATCAAATCCATCAAGTCGAAACTCAAAAGGACACGATCAAAACCGAAATCGATAATATCAAAACGGAAATTTCGGTTGTCAAGACGGAGATCGATAAAACCATAAATGCGAGCAACACTGTCAAGAGCGACATCCAATTTCTCGGCAACAAAAAGGCCCGAATCGATTATGCCCAGCTCATAAAGGAGCCGACGCCTTCTCCAGGTCCAATAGCGCCAAAGAAAAAAAAGAATGTGTTAATTGCCGGCTTCTTAGGATTGATCCTCTTCGGACTCCTGGCGTTTTTTTTGGAATATCTCGAAAAAAATAAAAACAAAATCGCAGCTTAATACTTTAAGGCCAACCTTTTCCCAAAACCCTAAGATTGTCTTTTTTAAGAGGGCTAAAGAATATTATAATATCTGCGAATAAAATTATGTGCGGCGCATTAGGACTCTACAGCACCCGTGAAGTCTTCCATGACCTCTACCAGGGACTGCTCGCCATCCAGCGCCGCGGCCAGGACTCGGCCGGCATCATCACTTATGACGGCCGCTTCCACACCAAAAAAGCGAATGGGCTGGTCCGCGACATCTTTACGGTCGAACACGCCAGGCGCCTCCGGGGACATATCGGCATCGGCCACACCCGCTACCCGACGATCGGCGGCGGGCGCAGAATATTTTTCATAATCGTGCAATCTTTTATGGAGAGCGGGGAATCATCCGTCTTATTTTCTCAATCCGACAAGAATGCTGTGCGGAATTCTTTGTTGTTTTCGGATGTTAGGCAGTTGACGAAAGCTTGGAGAAAGTGCTAAATTGTCCTCGGGACATCAGAGCATGTCGTTCGATAGTCAACGGGGGGAAAATGGCCCTGGCGGTAAAAAGGAAATTCTTTCTGTGATGATGTGATGCAAGTACTTTTTTAAGCTCCTCTTATCCCTTGCTGCTCAAACCTACAATCAATGCCCTCATGGGTATTTAAAAGATCAAAAACGAAGTTTGATGCCCCAACGATAATCAAACCCCTCCGGCAGGCTAAATTGACTTCTGCTGTCCTCCATCCATCGGCAGGAGACTTCCGGTAATACCTGCGGCGGCATCAGAAGCAAGGAAGGCCACAAGCTCACCCAATTCGGCCGGATCCATTAATCGATGAATCGGCAGGTTCTTTTCGATCTGTTGCTGAACGGTTTCAACAGATACGTTCTGGCGGCGGGCGGAGTCCGCAATTAAGGCCTCCGTCCGTGCGGTGCGAAATCCGGCCGGCATCACACTGTTGACTGTCACTCCATCTGCGGCTACTTCCCAAGCAACCAGCTTTGCGTAAGAAGCCAGCGCAGCACGCAAAACACTCGAAACTGCGAGTGTGGGAGAGGGCTCAATGGCGGTCGTGGAAAGAATGTTGATGATCCGTCCCCACTTGCGTTCGCGCATCTCAGGCAGGAACGCATTGAAAAGCCGCACAGTTGAGCGAAAGAGCAGATCTAGACCTTCCTCCCAGGCCGCCTCGGAGATCTCCGTGACAATGCCGGGTGGTGGTCCACCGACGTTGTTGACCAAAACGTCAACCCTCAAATCAAGGCGGTGCACTTCCTCTTTCAGAAATGATATCCCAGCACGTTTCGACCAATCACAGGGAATCGCGATTACTTCCGCGTGTTGGGAAGATTCACGCAAAGAGCGGGTTGCGGCCTCCACGTCTTGAGCCTTTCTCGCGCACAGAATCACTTTGTAGCCTCTTTCCGCCAATACCTTGGCACATCCAAATCCCAATCCTTTGCTCGCTCCGCCTATCAACGCAGTTTTAATTCGATTCTCCTCTTATTCTTGACTGTCAGCGGCTGCGCCAGGAAACAGGTCATCATCGGTGCGGTAGTTTCGTTCGGCACACCGGCCGATCAAGAGCGCCATCTCCCAAGGGTTACGACCAGTGCCGGGCCGTTTGAACGCGATGTCCTGTTTCGTGATCCGTTCCCCAGCTTTGATGTCTCTGGCCGCGACAACAGAACGCCGGATAGCCGACCGTGCCTTTTGATCTTCAGATGACAAGGTGCGTTCCCGGTTCCCTAGCATCGTGCGCACGAGGTCGATCTTTTGCAGCACCTCAGCAGTCTGTTTGCAGGAGATAGAGTGAGGGCCGTCCGGCAGATTCGGCGCTGGTTCTTCGGCAACATAAACAAAAATAGTCTCCGCTCCCACCGCTATGGCGGTCCACATCGCTTCAGAAATGTCGGAGTGCTGGCCATAGGATACGGGCAGATTCAGCCGCCCAGCGAGAAAAGGAATATTGGCAAGATTCAACTGTTGAGCGCGGGTAGGCACCTGAAGAACGGTATGAATTAGACGAATATCGGCGGAAGGAAAGATAGTTCTGACGGATTCCACCGCCTGCACAATCTCGGTTAGTGTTGAAGCGCCGGTGGACAGGTAAAATGGAAGGCTGGTGCGCGCGACCTCGTGGTGCAATTGTGCGTACGTGATATCGCTGCTTAAGATCTTGAAAAAGTGGACCCCGGCTTGCACCAAAGGCGCTACGTCATCCAGGTCAACCACCGTGGCACCGACTTCGAGACCAGCGCCACGCGCATATTTTACCAAAGCCAGGTTCTCCTCCAAGCTTAGACAATTGGGACGCAAGAAGTCGGCGCTGGCCTTGTCTCGTGTAAAGCGTTCAGGATCGACAACTACCTGAACGGTCACATGCGTAGCCCCTTGAGCGGCCATGACATCAATCATTCGCCGTGCGCGCAATGCAGCCCCAAAATGATTCAGTCCCAATTCGAATACTGCTTTTGCTGGCTTCATGATCATTTTTTCATCGCTGTTATGAATTTGCTTCTTCCCTCCGCATAGGAATTCTTTCCGTTGGGCTCGGAATCCATGTTTCCCATCGCGTAAAAAATATATCGCTGTCCGACGATGGATGTCAAGCAATTCTGCGAAAAAAAAGAGGGGTGGTACAGGTTGTTTGTGTTTCCCCCAACGACTGATTTTTATGACTACGAAATTATCTACTTTGGTATGACAAGGCCACGCGCAAATTTTATTGTGTCCTCTTTGATGACAAAGGAGACCTCCTTGGGGGTTATAGTTATCCTGAAGGCGAGGAAGGCCCAAAAGAAATTATCAGTCGACAGAAGACCCAGTTTATTCCAGGAGGAATTCCCATTTATTTAGTTCATCCCAAAGAAGACGAAGAGAAAAATGTTTGATTTTTGAACCTGCATCCTGCGTGAATCTATAGGGTTATGATTACTCAAAACTTTCAGAAATCCATCCGATTCAATGAATTCTAGTACAATAGACCATATTTTCCTGGGCGATTATTAACGTACTTTTTAATTAGCTTAAGAATCAGGCATGAAACGCAGTCCAAAAGGTCTAAAAATCGTTTTTTTCGGGAAGGAGTCTGACTCATTTTGGCGGCCTGTCCCTCCTGCAGAAATTCTTCCAGAAGATCAATCTTCGTTATCTTCTCAATCGCCATCTTGTCTTTTCTCAAAGGAACAACCGTTACAGCATTGCCGAAGAAATCTTAGCGCTTCTCTATCCGATTATTTCAGGACTTGGACGCATAGAGACTTTTCATCTCCTCAAGCACAATGGTGTGTTTCAATACTTGACGGGATTGCCGGCTTATCCAAATCCGATCACGTTACGTCGTTTTCTCCTGCGCATGGCGCCCTCCGCTCTCAGCCAATTAAGAAAGCTCCAAAACAAGATGCTTTTGCTGATGATGCGGAAACCGGCATCACCGAAAAAGATCATTTTCGATTTGGACTCCACCGTTCTGACCCTTTATGGGAAACAGGAACACGGGGCGATCGGCTACAATCCTGTAAAGAAGGTTCGGCCATCTTATCATCCCTTACTTTGTTTCAATGGGATTACCAAAGATTTTTGGCATGGGGAACTGCGGCCGGGCGATACCCATACTTCGACGGGTGTTCTGGAAGGCGATGCCTTCGGTCCGGCAGTGTTGATAGAGGTGATGATTGATGATCCCCCGCCGTTGTCCGAGTCGATGGCCAAAACCGAGAAGGGCAAGACCGCGCCCATCTGGCGGAAGGCCTCCAGGATTCACGCCTCGCTTTTCCCCAGGACGGCCCGGATCTCGACCCAGGTCGAGCCGATATCCGTCAGGTTCAAGGAGAAGGCGAACGTCCCAGTTGCGCATTCCCCGCTGCGCGAGACCGTGTCCAGTTCCAGGTAACCCGGATCCTTGACATTCCAGTGTTCGCATTGGATCGGGATCTGATGCCGCAATAGGGTCCCCGGCTTGGTTTTCCTATAGAGACGCCGCCGCAATCCCCGTTTCTTGTCCTGAAGAGAGCGGTCGATGGTCCGCGGGCTGATCTGCAGGAGCTTCCTCATCTGGGCCGGCGTCAATGCATACCGTTTCCGAATCGCGCCTTGCCACAGGGATAAGATGGCCTTCAGGCGGACCGACCATGGATATCCCGCTTCCTCCCAGACTTTCTCGACCACCTTCAAGAGCTCCTGGGAGTAGAGGCGTTTTCGCCTGCGACGAACGACAGTTTTTGGTGTCCGGCATTCCTCGATCTGGCGGATCCTCCCGATGGCGTACTTGCGATGATAGCCCGTGACCGCGCAGAGCTCATTCAAGCCTTAAAATTATAGAGGAACTCCTGGGAAAAATTGTCTTAACAATCAAATTTCTCATGAATAATATAATAAAGAATCATAGAAAAAATTAGGGGAAATTAGCTTATGATGGGATTAGTCAACAAATCAAGACGTCTCCTAATATTCCTAGCATTGAAGCAAAGCCACATCTAAGTTAGTTGATTTTTTGTTACTTAAAGAAGTATTATAAATCGATCGATTAATATTTTGTTGTTAAATTAGAGTTTTACTTTTAAAGGCGGTAGCCTATTATTTTTAGATTTTTCGGACTGAACCTGAAGATCAGAGGTCTTAGAGGAATTCATTGAAATATATGTAACCAATGGGCGTGACCGAGAGAACCGCCGACGCGAGAAAAGAATGTTCGGTGAGTCTAATAAATATGATATGAAAGAGGACCGTTATGGAGATTAAAAAAAGAAACCTCAAAAAATCCAGGGCCTATTGGGAGAGGGCCAACAAAGTCATTATGGATGGCACTCAACTCTACAGCAAAGGACCCATGATCAACATTTTCGGCGTGGCTCCGACCTATTTACAGCGAGGCGAAGGGGGTCATGTCTGGGATGTCGACGGCAATGAATATATTGACTACACATCCGGCGTCGGTTCGGTTATTCTCGGCTACGGGTATCCGGCAGTCAAAAAAGCTATTTCCAGACAACTTGAGGATGGCACCAACCTCGGCCTGATCCATCCCCTCGAAGTCGAGGTCGCAGAGCTGTTATGCGAGATCGTTCCTTGCGCCGAGATGGTTCGCTTTTTCAAGACGGGCGGCGGAGCCTGTGCGGCCGCGATTCGCTTGGCCCGAGCCTACACAGGACGGGATCTCATCATTAAGGGCGAGTATCATGGCTGGCACGACTGGGCCATGGCGGCCTCTAAACGAAACGCAGGGATTCCTAAAGCCCTGCGAGAGACCGTCTTTTTCGCTGACTATAATCATCTGGATCAGTTCCAGGCGCTGTTTGAGAAACATACAGGCCAAATCGCCGCCGTCATTACCGAACCCGTTCAACTCGAGCCTCCAAAGAATGACTTTCTAAATAGACTCAAAGATTTGGCTCATCGGCATGGCACCCTGCTGATATTTGACGAAGTCGTCACCGGTTTCCGATTTCGCCTCGGTGGTGCACAGGAATATTTTGGGGTCGTTCCAGATATGGCCTGCTTTGGGAAAGGGCTTTCCAACGGTATGCCCTTGTCCGCAGTCGTAGGCCGGCGGGACATCTTTGAACGCGTGAAAGATCATGTTTTCATCTCGACAACGTTTGGGGGAGAGATGTTATCCCTGGCTGCCGCCCACGCCAATATTAAAGAGATCCAAGGCAAACCCGTATTAGACCGCATTTGGAAATTGGGCCAAAGGCTTCAGGACGGAGCCAACGCTCTCGCCTCACGAATCGGGATCAATTTGAAATGCATGGGATATCCTCCGCGGCTCCTCATGGTGGCACCTCAGCTAGCCGGCGGCGAGGATATCGCTTTGAAATCGCTATTCCTCCAAGAGACGGTCAAACGGGGTATTCTCATGGCCTGGCAGATGTTTCCTATGTACACGCACACTGATCAGGATATCGAAAACACTTTAGATGTCTTCGAAGATGCGATGCGTATCTGCAAAAAGGCAGTCGAAAGCGGCGATGTGCTCTCTTTCATGGAGGGGCCACCCGTCAAATTTGTGGAGGTCCTTTAGGATGAGTAAAATATTAATTACGGGGGCCGCCGGATTTATCGGTTCTCACCTCGCCGAACGATGTGTCGAACTCGGATATCGGGTCAAATGCTTCATCCGGTATAATTCTCGAAATCACTGGGGATGGCTCGAAAATTCCGCATATAAAAACGACTTGGAGATCGTCCAGGGCGATGTCCGCGACTATGATTCCGTTACGCAAGCGATGAAAGGCTGTCAAGCTGTATTCCATCTCGCAGCCCTCATCGGAATTCCTTACTCCTATGTGTCCCCGCTCGCCTATGTCAAAACAAATGTCGAAGGCGCATACAATATTTTACAGGCTGCCCGAGAACTGGATCTTGAGAACATCCTCATGACGTCGACCAGCGAAACCTATGGAACAGCTCAATACATTCCGATCGACGAGAATCATCCCATGGTGGGCCAGTCTCCTTACTCGGCAACCAAAATCGCTGCCGACCAATTGGCGATTAGCTATCATCGCTCGTTCCATCTTCCCATCCGCATTGTCCGGCCCTTTAATACCTATGGGCCCCGGCAATCGGCCCGGGCCATCATTCCGGCCATTGTCTGTCAAATCTTGCAAGGCCAGCGATCCATCAAATTGGGGAATGTCCATCCCACGCGAGATCTGACTTATGTCAAAGACACGGTCAACGGCTTTATCGAAATATATCAATCCGACAAATTTCATGGAGAAATCGTCAATATTGGCACAGATGAAGAAATCTCCATACGGGAGCTGGTGAAGCTGATCGCCAAAATTATGAACACCGAAGTATCCATTCTCACGGAGCCGGCACGGGTTCGACCCGAGCGCAGCGAAGTGGAAAGGCTCAAATGTAATAACACGAAAATTTTGACGGGGACGAAGTGGAGGCCTCAATCCTCACTTGAGAAAGGCCTGTCAGAAACGATCGCTTGGCTCAAAGAACATTTTCAGGACTATAAACCGGATATTTACAATGTCTGACTGGATCCCCATTTCCGTTCCCTCCCTTCAGGGGAACGAGTGGCGATACATTAAGGAATGCCTGGACACCAATTGGGTTTCTTCCGCCGGAAAATACGTTGAAAAATTCGAAGAAGAAATTTGCAAATTTACGGGCGCCAAATATGCCATTGCCTGTGTCAATGGAACATGCGCTCTGCATATCGCCTTAAAACTGGTCAACGTCCTCCCTGAGGATGAGGTCATCGTTCCCACCATGACATTTATTGCGCCGGTGAATGCCGTTAGATACCTCAACGCGTCCCCGATATTTATGGATTGTGACGATTATTACAATATGGATGAAGAAAAGACGGCCGATTTCATTCTGAAGGAGACGGTATTTAAAGGTGAGTCCTCCTACAACAGGACAACCCAAAAACGAATTTCGGCCATTATACCTGTCCATGTCTTCGGCAATGCGACGAAGATCGAACGGCTTGTCTCCCTCTGCCGAGAAAGAAATATTAAAATAGTCGAGGATGCCACCGAAAGCCTTGGGACTATTTACACCCAAGGCTCCTTGGTCTCCAAACATACGGGGACGATCGGAAACATAGGCTGCCTCTCCTTTAACGGGAACAAAATTATCACCACAGGTGGCGGAGGAATGATTCTGACGGATAACCCCGAATACGCGGCGAAAGCCAAGTATCTGATAACTCAGGCCAAAGACGACGAGCTGTTTTATATCCATAACGAAGTCGGCTATAATTATCGTTTAACAAATATTCAGGCAGCATTGGGGGTTGCCCAGTTGGAAAACTTGCCGGAGTACCTGAAAATCAAAAAGAAAAATTATGGAACTTATAAAGCGTCGATGAATCAAATTCCCGGGCTTCATTTGGCCGAAACGCCGGAATACGCCGCCAATAACTATTGGATGTATGCTCTCCAAATCGATGAGCGCCTCTATGGAAAGGACAGGCTTGAGGCAATGGCTTATTTAGCCCGGAATCAGGTTCAGACCCGACCTGTCTGGCATCTCAATCACTGGCAAAAGCCTTATCTGGATTGCCAGGCTTATCAAATCGAAAAAGCCGTGAAGCTCCTCCATCAAACGCTCAATATCCCCAGCAGCGTCAATTTAAAGGCCGAGGAAATTCAAAGAGTGCTCGATTTATTAAAATATGCATGATATCGTCATTATCGGTGGCGGCGGACACGCCAAAGTTCTCATCAGCATCCTTAAGAAATTGGGGTCCTATCGCCTCCTCGGGTATACCGATATCCAAAATAAAGGAGAGTTGCTGGGCATCAAATATCTGGGCGACGACACGGTTTTGGAAAGATTGATTAAAAAGAATCGCTCTCTCGCGGCGGCCCTCGGCCTGGGAACGGTCGCCGTGGACGACAAGCGGCCACGAATCCTCGAAAACCTTGAATACCTGGGGTTCGCCTTGCCCGCCGTGATCTCTCCGCAGGCCGTCATCAACGAAGATGTTGTGATCGGAAGCGCCACGGTCATTTTTGACGGCGCCATCGTCAATTCGGGAACGAAAATCGGGAAAGCGGTTATCTTAAACACGAAGAGTTCCGTGGACCATGATTGCGAAATCGAGGATTTTGTTCATATCGCTCCGGGAGCCACTCTAAGTGGCGGAGTGAAGGTTGGGAAAAATAGTTTAATCGGGACCGGCGCAAATGTTATTCAATACAAAAGGATCGGTGAGAATTGCGTGGTTGGAGCCGGATCGACGATCATTGATGATATCACAGAACCAGGAACGTATGTGGGAAACCCCGCGAAAAGAATCACATGAAATCTGTTCGAAGAGTCTTCATTATCGCCGAAGCCGGTGTGAATCATAACGGGTCTCTTGAGATCGCTAAGAAACTCATTGATGCAGCTAAGAAAGCCGGGGTCGATGCCATTAAATTTCAGACGTTCAAGGCAGAAAAATTAGTCAGCGAATCTGCCCCAAAAGCAGACTACCAAAAAAGAACAACATCGGTTGAAGAATCTCAATACGACATGCTCAAAAGGCTAGAGCTCAGCAAAGAGGACCATGTCGAACTCATCCATTATTGCCGACAAAAAAGAATGACTTTTCTCTCCTCCCCTTTCGATGAAACGAGCGCCGATTTGCTCGAACAACTGTGCGTCTCCGCATTTAAGATTCCTTCCGGGGAAATCACGAACCATCCTTTCCTGAAGCACGTTGCCAGAAAAAATAAGCCGCTTATTCTCTCGACAGGGATGTCCACCTTGGGCGAAGTCGAAGAAGCTCTCCAAGTCATCTACTCCACCGGAAATAGATCCGTGACATTGCTCCATTGTGTAACCGAATATCCGGCCCCTTTTCATGAAATCAATCTCAAAGCCATGCTGACCATGAGACAAGCTTTTCAAATTCCAGTCGGCTATTCCGACCATACACCGGGTTTGGAAATCGCCCTTGCGGCCGTGGCCCTGGGCGCAGAAGTCATTGAAAAACACTTTACCCTTGATAAAAATATGGAGGGGCCTGATCATAGGGCTTCTCTCGAGCCTCGAGAATTGAGAGCAATGGTGAGAGCGATCAGGAATGTCGAAAAAGCTCTGGGCGACGGGATCAAGCGCCCTGCGGCCTGCGAGCTGAGAAACATTGCGATCGCCAGAAAATGCATTGTCGCCGCCAGGGAAATCAAAAAAGGGGAAACCCTTGAAACATCAAGCATCGCCTTAAAAAGATCTGGAAACGGAATCGATCCCAGGGATCTAAAGAAAATCATGGGGCTCAAAGCGAGAGTCAATATTAAGGGCAACGACAGAATCACCTGGGATATGCTCAAATGAGCCGCCCCATGGAATACTGGAAATTATGAAATTCTTATGAAGGCCGTCATTACAGGAGCGAGCGGATTTTTAGGCCAACACCTTTGTGCTCGGCTTCTGGAAACCGACTGGGACATCATCGGTTACGACATCAACCCTCCCCCTCAAGAAATCATTTCGAACCCGAAAATGTCGTTTCTCTTTCGGGATTTGAGCAAGGAAAGCCCGCCTGCCCACGAGATCAAAGACGCGGAAGTCCTTATCCATTTAGCGGGAGCAACTTTAGGCGCGGCGGGAGATGAAATCTTTTATTTAGACAAGAATGAACAAATCGCCATAAACGCGTTTCGAGCAGTATTTGGAAGAATTAAAAGAATCATTCATGCATCATCTCAGGTTGTTTATGGTGACATCGACAGCTTGGGGATAGATGAAAATTCTGAGCTCAAGGCTTTCGATTCGGCCTATGCTTGCAGCAAGCTGAACTGTGAAAACTGGCTAAGATTCTTTCAACGGAAAAAGGATGTGGTTGCGGTCTCCCTGCGTTTTACGGGATTTGTTGAAGGAGGAGGGGCGGTCGATTATTTCATTTCCAAGGCTTTAAAAAACGAGCCCATCGAAGTTTTCTCCATGGGAAAAATCTGCCGGGACTATCTCGCGGTGTCCGACGGCGTTCAAGCCCTTGTCTCAGCGGCAAAGACCCGATATCCTAAGCCCTGTTTTGAGGCTTTTAATATCGGTTCCGGCCAGAAAATCAGCACCTTCGAGCTTGCCAAGCTTGTGTGTGACGAGCTGGGTTCAACGAGCCAAATTATTCCCGTGCCGAAACCGGCTCCCCGAGCGAATTTTGTCTATAAGATCGATAAGGCGAGAACGGAAATCGGCTTCTCTCCTCTGCCGATCACAGAAGCAGTAAGATCTTATATAAAAATGAAGCTTAAAAGTCAGCCTTGAATCGAGTCATCCCATGATGAAGCCGAAATATTCGGATGAAACTAAGAAAAAAATATTTAATGCATTTCCTTTTTTCCCCGATGAAGACATCGATGAAATACTCCACGTGATTCGGCGAATCTTGAAGGGAGAGCAGAAACTAACGCGAGGCCCTCTCGTTGAAGAATTTGAAAACGGATTCAGCCGCTATGTGGACGCTGAGCACAGTATTGCGGTCCATTCCTGCACGTCTGCGCTCGAAATCATCCTCAGATATTTTCAGGTCGAAAATCACGAAGTGATTGTCCCCGCTCAAACATTTATTGCGACGGCAAACGCCGTCGAAAACGCCGGAGGGAAACCGGTGTTTGCTGATATTGACGCCGAAACATTATGCTTATCGGCGGAGCTAATCGCCCCCAGGATTACTCCTCAAACGAAAGGGGTCATTCTGGTCAACATGCTGGGCATGATTCCTCCGGATCTTGATCAGATCGTCGAATTATGCAAAAAGCATCATTTGTTTCTCATTGAGGACAGTGCCCATTCCATCGGCGCCGCTTATCATGGAAAAAAATCAGGGAATTTGACTGATGCGGCTGTATTCTCGTTCTTCTCGACGAAAATAATGGCGACCGGCGAAGGGGGCATGATCACGACGAACCATCCCGATTTAGCTGATTTTGCCAGGTCCATCAGGAACCATGGGCTAGATCAAAAAAATATCGACTGCCGTTTCCCAGGGACAAATGTGCGACTGGATGAGATCCGATCAATCCTGGGAATTATACAGCTGAGGCGCCTCAATGAGTTTTTGACAAAAAGAAGAAAGATTGCGCAGAAATACAAATCGGCGTTGGATTTAGCGGAGGGTTTGAGCACAACGTCCGTCCCGGAATACATTCACCACAGTTATTGGAAATTCCCCGTATTTGTCAGCGCTAAACAACATTTGGACAAAATGAAACAAATATTTTTCGGGAATGGGATTGAGGTATCGGCTCCCTATGATCCTCCCTGCCATCTACATTCGTATTACAAGAAAAAGTATGGCTATAAGCCAGGAACGCTCCCCAATGCGGAAAATCTCTTAAAAAGATATTTTTGCCTGCCGGTTCATGCGGATCTCAGCGAATCGGACACGGACAGAGTGGTCAACAACATATTCGAATCCACGAAATATTAAAGAGGTCCCCTTTGAACGTCAGCATTCACCAGCCGCAATATATTCCTTGGTTTCCCTACATCAACAAGATCATCGAAAGCAACCTCTTTATCCTGCTTGACTCCGTGGACTTTCAGAAGAACGGCCTGCAAAACCGGAATAAGATCAAATCCGTCCAAGGAGCGAGCTGGCTGACCATTCCCGTCAGACAAAATCTGGGGCAGAAGATTATCGATGTCGAAATCGATAACACGCAACACTGGAGGCGGAAACACTGGACGACCATTTTGCAAAATTATCAAAAAGCGGCGGCATTTTCAAGATATGCAGAGGAACTCGAATCCATTTATCTTCAGGATTGGACCCGGCTCGTTGACATCAATATCGCCGTTCTTCAACTGCTGCTGAAATGGTTTAAAATAGATGTCTTCGTTAGGCAAAGCAGCCAGATGAAGGCCGCCGGAAAGTCCTCGGAATTGCTCCTTAATCTTTGTCAAGAAGTCCATGCGACGACCTATATTTCTGGGATCGGGGCCAAAGCCTACCTCGATGAGAGCGGCTTCGCGGACGCGGGAATTCAAATTATTTACAAACCGCCCGTTCTGCCTCGCCATTATCCTCAACAGCATCCCAAGGCGGGATTTTTGAATGACCTCTCATCCTTAGATTTTATACTGAATTGTGGAGATGATTGGAAAAATTATATAGAAGGTTAATATTGTCAAACGCCTAGAGCCGACGGAAGGCTTTCAAAGATCTCGCAAAAACATATGAATCAAAAGCACGAAGGAGGGATCCTCATGGACGTCAGAAAGCAAGAGTGGGAAAAGAGCTTTCAGAGAAAAGAAAATTTTATGTATTATCCAAAGGAAGAAGTGGTAAAGTTTTTAAACAGATTTGTCCGTAAACGCCTGGGCTTAAATGAATTTGTAGATATTTTAGACTTCTACCATCAAGAGGTCCGAGGAGTTGATTATGGCTGTGGCACTGGCCGGCAAACGATTCTTCTCAAAGAGTTCGGGATAGAACCCTGGGGCTTGGATATTTCGGAAGTAGCCATAAATCACGCCAAGGAATTAGCAAAATATTTTAAGATGAAAAGCCTTGTTGAACGATTTCTTGTTGTGGACGGGCTAAAAATCAATTTCAAAAATGATTTCTTTGACCTCGGAGTCTGTGAGGCCGCTCTGGATAGTATGTCATTTGAAAATGCTAAAATGTTGATAAAAGAATTGGACCGAACCGTCAAAAAATTGCTTTATCTCAGCTTGATATCCGGAGATAATGATCTATATTATCGAGAATTCGAAGGAGATGTTGTTGTTGATACCCAGCACGAAAAAAACACTATTCAGTCTTATTATAACTATTCAAAAATTATGGCGTTCATAAGAGATACGCGTTGGAAAGTCAAATGGCTGAACCTCATCATGGAAGAATCCCTGATTTCAAGATTTAAATATGGCCGATATCATATCGTCCTAGAGAAAAACCCGCGATGAGAAAAATAAAGATTTTGGCTGTAACGGGGATCCGAAGCGAATATGATGTCTTCTATCCCATTTTGGACACTTTAAGAGACAACGATGCTTTCGATGTCAAGCTCGTCGTCAGCGGGGCCCACAATTCGGATTGGCATGGATGGACGATAAAAAAGATCAGAGAAGACGGCTTTTCTATAGCGGATCAGCTCGACAGCTTATTTATGACAAATAGAAGAACCCAGCGGCCGAAAGGAGTGGGGATACTCGCTTATGCCTTATCCCAGACTATCGAACGAGAAAAACCTGACTTCCTCCTCGTGATCGGAGACCGGGAAGAGAGCATCGCCACGGCCATCGTTGGCAACTACATGGATATTCTTGTGGCCCATATCGGAGGCGGGGATACGGCTTATGGCAACGCCGATGATCCCATCCGGTTTGCCGTCTCGAAATTAGCCCATATTCACCTGGCGATGGCCAAACATCACGCCAAAAATTTAAAAAGGATCGGAGAAGAGAAATTCAGAATATTTAATGTGGGAAATCCCTCTTTGGATAATATCCGGCAAACCAAGGTTATCCCCCTCAAAGAATTAGCCCGTTTATTAGATTTTGATATAACCAATAAAAAATACGTGGTCTTAATTCAGCATCCTCTTTCTTCAGAGGCCGAAGACGCGTATTCCCAAATGGTAACAACCCTGAACGCCCTGGAAATATTTTGTCAAAAAACGGAGTTTAAAGTCATCGCCATTTATCCCAATACAGATCCCGGATCTTATGATATCATCAAGGCTATTCATATGTTCGAGGGAAAGCCGTTCATCAATTTTTATAAATCGTTGCCCCGAGATTTATTCGTTAACCTCATGAGAAACGCAAGGGCGCTAATCGGTAATTCCAGCATGGGAATTTTGGAGGCACCCTTTTATAAATTACCCGTCGTGAATGTCGGGAACAGGCAGAAAGGACGGCAACATGCGGGTAACGTGATCTTCGTTAGGCATAGCGTGCCGGCCATTCAGAAGGCTCTTGCCAAGGCTAGCTTTGATGACGTCTTTAGAAATCATATTGTCCATTTAAAAAACCCTTATGGGGACGGAAAAACCTCTGATCGTATCAAAAAGATATTGCTTTCATTAGATTTCAAAGACAGAAAATGGTATATAAAGAAAAAGTTTTGTTGATACTCCCATGAAAGTTATTTTTATTGCCGTACATCCAGACGATGAAACTCTGGGTTGCGGCGGAACAATTTTTAAACACAAAGGCCAAAAGGATGATTTATTCTGGATGATTCTCACCAATATGCCTAAGAATTCCGATCTTTGGAATGGAGAATCTCAGCGAAAGAGAAAAGAGGAAATCGAAGCCGTCAAAAAAAAATACGGTTTCAAGAAGACGTATCAGCTTGATTATGATACTACAACGCTGGACGAGATCCCGAGGAGTGAACTTATAAAAAAAATAGCCGATATCTTTAAAGACATAAAACCGGATATCCTCTACATCCCGAATAGAAGCGACGTTCATTCCGACCATCGGGCAGCCTTTAAGTGCATTATGAGCGCCGGAAAAATTTTCAATCATCCTTATATCAAGAAAATTTATATGTATGAATGCGTATCTGAGACAGAACAGGCGCCAGCCTTGTCGGAGAACGCTTTTATGCCCAACTATTTTGTCGAGATTTCGAAATACATCGATAAAAAAATCGATATTTTGAAGCTCTTTGAAAGCGAAATCAAGGACCACCCATTCCCGAGAAGCGAAAAAACCATAAAGGCCTTGGCCGCTTTCCGGGGCGCCCAGGCGGGAGTGGAATACGCGGAAGGCTTCATGATCTTAAGAGATATCTGGAAATGAACACATGGCCGAAAAGTTCACGGAATTTTTAATTCCCGCCTCAGCCGACATTAAGCAGGCTTTAAAGCAACTGGATGTGAGCGCGAGAAAAATATTGTTCGTCGTCGATGAAGAAAATAAGCTAATCGGCTCTCTCACGGATGGCGATATTCGAAGGTGGATTTTAAAAGACGGAAATTTGTCAGATTGTATTGAAAGGGTCTGCAACAAGAAACCTGTTGTCGCGAAAGAAGATTGTCGCGAAGAACAAATCAAACAAGAAATGCTGGCCCGGAGAATCGAATGCATCCCCGTGCTTAACCAAGATAACATCATTATTGATTTATACTTTTGGGATGAGATCTTTGAACACAAAATAGAGAGGAAAGTCAAAAAACAGCTCGATTTGCCCGTCGTGGTCATGGCAGGCGGCGAGGGGACGCGACTGGATCCTTTCACCAGAATTCTTCCGAAGCCTCTAATCCCCATCGAGGGGCGAACGATCCTTGAACTCATCATCGATAAATTTCTGGAATATAAAATTCAGCAATTCTACATTTCCATCAACCGGAAGTCGAGAATCATCAAATCCTATTTTGAGGAGTTGGAACCCCCGTATGCCATTTCATTTCTTTATGAGGACAAGCCTTTGGGCACGGCCGGGAGCCTCAAACTCCTCGAAGGCCAATTGCACGGGTCTTTTTTTGTCACGAATTGCGACATTCTGATCGACGCGGATTACTCCGACCTGGCGGATTTTCATCACAGGAATGATCATGATATGACCCTTGTGGCCTCCGTCAAGCATTTCAATATTCCTTATGGAATCTGTGAGATTGAAAACGGCGGGTTTCTCAAGAAATTGAGAGAAAAGCCCGAATACAGCTTCTTAACGATCACGGGCCTATATATCATAAAAGCCGAGACGCTTAAATTCATCCCCACCAATGAGTATTTCCACATGACCCACCTCATTGAAAAAATCAAAGAAAGCGGGGGCAAAGTCGCCGTCTATCCGATCAGCGAAAAATCCTGGATCGACATCGGCGAATGGAGCGAATATAAAAAGGCTCTGGGGAACTTACAAAAATGATCCGGGGAAGGACTGTTTTGGCGATCATTCCCGCAAGAGGCGGGAGCAAAGGACTACCCGGCAAAAACATCATAAAATTATGCCATAAACCCCTGATCGGCTGGACGATCGAAAAGGCGAAAAAATCAAAATATCTGGACGAGATCATGGTGACAACGGATGATTCAAATATTGCAGATATTTCCAGGCAATTTGGAGCATCGGTCCCATTTTTAAGGCCGAAAGAATTGGCGGCAGATACCTCGCCGACCTTCGGCGCCGTCAAACATACTTTAGATTACTATAAGACAAAATCAATGAAGTCATTTGAGTATGTGGCCTTATTAGAACCGACATCTCCGCTAAGAGAAGACAAAGATATCGATAACATGCTAAAAAAACTCGATACTCTTAAAAGCCAGTTTGACTCCATCATCAGCATCGGGGAGATTTCCGAACATCCGTCGATCCTAAAAAAGATTGAAGATAATATGCTCAAGCCCTTCTATGAGGAACTTCAAACATCGACCCGAAGACAAGACAATAAGCCAGCCTATTTTCCCTACGGCGTAGCTTATATCGCCAAAAGGGAGGCTCTGCTCGCGGAAAAGACTTTTTATACGAAACGGTCGACGTATTATGTTATCAAGAGATATCAAAACTACGAGATTGACGATATCTATGACTTTATTACGATCGAAGCCATCATGCGGTATCGATGGGGATTGCCATGAAATTTCTCGTCATCGGTCTCGGTTCCATGGGAAAGAGAAGAATCCGGAACTTGCTGGCTCTCCGTCAAAAATGGATCGCCGGATTCGATTTGCGCGAAGACCGGCGACAAGAAGCAGAGAAAAAATACGGGGTAAGGACTTTTGACGTATTGGAGAAAGCTTTTCAGGAATTTCAGCCTAATACCTTGATCGTTTCGACGCCGCCCGACAAGCATATGGAATACGCCTATCTGGCTAATGATCGCAACGTTCACTGCTTCATTGAAGCCTCTGTGACAGAGACCGATAAAATTTTGCGGCTCCATCAATTGGTCCGAAAAAGGCCCGTCGTCATAGCTCCCTCATGCACTATGATGTATTATCCCGGCCCCAAAAAGATCAAGGAACTTGTCAATAAGAAGGCCATCGGTAAGGTCTTGAATATCAATTATCAAACCGGCCTGTATCTGCTGGACTGGCATCCATGGGAAAAAATTGAAGATTTTTATGTATCAAAAAGAGAAACCGGAGGCTGCCGGGAAATCGTCGCCTTTGAGTTGGCCTGGCTAAACGACATTTTCGGCAAGCCGGTCCCGGTAACCGCCCGAAGATATAAGCTCACGGACATCCCCGCGGACATCGACGATATCTATCATTTTATTCTGAGATATCCCGATCACATCTTGGCCAATATCACGATCGAGGTTATCTCACGGCCCAAGGCGACCCGGGAAATGAGAATTCTGGGGAGCGAAGGAGAAATCGTCTTCAGCTCAGACTATAATCATGTGAAATACATGAACGCCCGGATGAAAGACTGGAAAATATTCTTTCTTTCAAGAGGCTCGACCGAATCCGGCTGTATCAATCCGGAAGAACCCTATATCATGGAAATGAAAGACTTTATCAAAGCCGCGAAACATCAGGATCCCTCGCAGTTTCCTAACGACCTACTCAAGGACTATGAGGTTTTGAAAACCTTGGCGGACTTAGAAAATATGGATCAAGTCTAGCCTCCCTGAATTATTAAAGGCCCCCGAACCATGAAATCCAAAAAACTCGACTTTACATATAGCCAGCGTTTGAATCATGTCATTCCGGGCGGAGCACACACGTATTCCCGGAGCGACGATCAATATCCTGCCAATTCTCCCCAGATATTGGCCAAAGGGAAGGGCGCCTATGTCTGGGATAGCTCGGGAAATAAGTTTTTAGATTATGGAATGGCCGTACGGGCCGTTACGCTCGGTTATGCCAACGAACGGGTGAACGCGGCTGCCATCCGGCAAATAAAAAACGGCGTGAATTTGACCCGCCCCAGCCTGGTCGAGCTCGAAGCGGCGGAATTGATGGTGGATCTCATCCCCGGGGCGGACATGGTCAAATTCGCCAAGAACGGTTCGAACGTTACAACGGCAGCGGCCAAGGTCGCCAGGGCCTGTACAGGAAGAAAATATGTCTGCGTTCCGCGGCAACATCCATTTTTTTCCTTTGACGACTGGTTTATCGGGACAACGCCAGTCAAAAGAGGCATTCCCGAGGAACACTATTCGACAACGCTCATGTTTGATTTTAATGATCTCGCTTCTTTGGAAATCCTGTTCGATCAATATCCGAATCAAATCGCCGGCGTGATGCTGGAGCCGGCCACGACGATCGATCCCTGTCCCCCGGAGTGCCGGACGACTCGTAAGGTGGGAGTGAAATGCGGTCCGTGTCCGAATCATGAGAAGAATTTCCTTCATCAAGTCAGAGATTTATGCCATAAAAAAGGTGCTTTATTTATTCTGGATGAGATGATCACCGGATTCCGATGGGATCTTTACGGCGCCCAGACGTATTTTGGCGTCGAACCCGATCTGTCCACATTCGGAAAGGCCATGGCTAACGGATTTTCCATCGCCGCGCTGGTCGGGAAAAAAGAATTCATGAACGTCGGCGGAATCAAAAACGAAGGCGCTGAAAGGACGTTCTTAATCTCGACCACGCACGGAGCGGAAATGCCGGCTTTGGGCGCTTTCAGAGAAACCGTCAATATCTATCAAGAGGAACATGTTATCGATCATTTGTGGCGTTATGGAGAAAAGTTATATGAAGGGATCAACCAGATCAGCCGCTCTTTGGGCCTCATCGATTATTTTTATATAGAAGGCGGCTATATTGCCATGAATTTTATCACAAAGAACAAGGACGGCCAGGCCTCGTTGGCGTTCAGGACGCTCTTTGCCCAAGAGATGATCAAAAATAAAGTTATGATGCCATGGATTTCCGTCAGCTTGTCTCATCACGAGAGAGAACTTCAAGGAACGCTCAAGGCCGTAGAGGTGTCTCTGGGGGTTTATAAGAGAGCCCTGAATGAGGATATCCATAAGTATTTGACCGGTCCTATTATTAAGCCTGTCTTTAGAAAATTTAACTAGCGAATTTCTTTTTATATGGTTTTCCTCTCTACCCAGAGACTCAGGCTCTTTCCCTTCAGATGAAAACATCTAATGATTTCAGTGAATCGAAGAATATGAAGAATATTCCTGTGCCGTATTCTCATTCCTATTTTAGAGATAACGCCTTAGCTTTTGTCTGCTATATCCTTGTTTTTATCCAAGGGATTGTTCTTATGCCTTTAATCATCAAAACTGTTGGAGTCATCAAGCGCCAATGGCTTTTGGCTATTCGACCATCTTTTGGACCACACGCCGGGTGGCCGAGGTAATTCGCAAGGAGTTTGGCATCGAGTATCATCCCAATCATATCTGGAGGGTCCTGACAGGATTGGGCTGGAGTTGCCAGAAGCCAGAACGACGGGCTCGGGAAAGGGTGGAAGCAGAAGCGTTGGCCGGCCATAAAAAAAACACTCGCACTTGGGGCCCATCTGGCCTTTCTGGATGAGTGCGGTTTCCTGCTTATCCCCACTGTCTACCGGACATGGGCGCCAAAGGGGCAAATGCCGTCGTACGTCGCTTTTGCTGGAGGAATAGGATTTCGATCATCACGGCAGTGGTTGTTTCTCCTCAACGGAGACACTTAGCGCTGTATTTCCAGCTTCAAGGCCGAAATATCAAGGCCCGGAATGTGGCCGATTTCTTGCGCCATCTCTTAGGTCACCTCCGAAGACAAGTGGTTTTGCTGTGGGATGAAGCTCTCATTCATAAAGGAAGGGCGGTCAAGGAATTGCTGGGACGCCGACGTCGGCTTCATATAGAGCGGTTTCTTAAATATGCTCCAGAGCCTAATCCCGTTGAGTTTGTCTGGACGCAGACGAAACGAAGAATGCCCGATAGCTGTCTTCAAAGTGCAAGAGAACTTAAAAAAATGGTTGATGAGAGTATTGGCCATATTCGAAGCTCTCAGACACTCCTTAAGTCATGCCTTCTGGCATCGGAGTTATCTTGGCCATAAAAAGTTGCTTTCCATTATTTATGCGTAAGCCAATAAAATTAAAAGATAAATCCATCCTCTGTAGCACTACGGATGCGGGAGCCGCCCTTTATGCATCGCCTATCGTCAAAAAACTCCGGGAGAATAATCAAGTGGATATTTATGCCGGCCCGCATGGATCCCTCGTCCTCACCCAGAATGGTGTTTTCCATAAACCGTTAAATAACGAAATAAAACATGCTGCGATCGCGCGATCATTAGTCAGGAAGAAAAAGTATGATCTGTTTTTGCGTGGCACAAATCTGGGCCCCAGCTTAGAAAAAGAATTAACCTTGCTGGGAAAATCGCATGGTATTCCTACCATAGCTTTTATAGATCATTTTTCGCATCCCTGGCAACGTTTTGCCCAGCTTGAAGAACAAAAGAAAAACGTCTTTTTGCCAAATGATATATGGGTCATTGATCGCTGGGTCAAAGACAGGCTGATCGAGAATTGCGTGCCTTCACCGATCATTAAAATCGCAGCACACCCCTATCTCAAAACTTTAAAAAAAAGAAGCGAAAAAACGAACCGAAGCGAAATGCTCAGGAAACTTGAAATCCCACAAGAGTCAAAAATCATTACGATTGCCTCTGAACCTCCTCCTACCGGAAAAATCGCGTGGGCGAGTGAAGAACTTAGCCCCTAAGAAATCAGAGAATCACTTCATCAATGGATTTCCGCCGTAAACAAATTTTCTTCTGAACACAAAGATATATTCGTGATCATCAAAAAGCTCCCAAAGAAAAGGCGGGGTTTTTAAAAAATGACTATGCCGGGATCCGCCCTCTTCATAAAATCGTGAGAAATTTTCGGCCCCATGACATAATAACAATTTCCTGCGTTGTCTTTGGGCTTGCCTCGATGTTTTTATTTGAAAACGCTAAAATAGGCATTCCCACGGCTTCCCTTTGTCTCCGATTAAAGTACATGATCTCTCATCGAATGAGAAAAATTGCATTCTTGGCTTCCGAAAAAGACATCCTCGCTTTCTTAAGGGAATATATTTAAAATTTGATTAAATCGATCATTTTTTTAACAGTCTCTCCCTTCAATCAAAGAGACTTTAAAAGATTTGGTATAGATATCTTTTTAAAAAATGGCTTTGAAGTCGAAGTCTGGGAACTAACGAATTTCCTATATCCCGATGTCTCCTCGAAATATATTCCAGCAGACAGGATAACCTGGCCAGGCCATAAAACTTTTGAGAATAAAAAAAGCGCGCTGGCAAAGATTCAACAGCTGGCATCTGATACATTCATCATATGTTTAATTAATTATAACCTAAAGACATTTTGTGTATATAAAGCCTTGAGTTCGTCGAAGGCCAAATATGCGGTGTTCACAGCTAGCGTACTTCCGTCGGTTAAAAGGAAAAAGATTTCTCGGTTTCTCTTATATTACCGAAAATATTTGCAAATCGGCCGATTAAAACAGGTGCCTGAATTCCTCTTTAGCATAATCCCTTTTGATTGGTTGAGAATCAAGCCGGCCCGTCTAATCTTAGCCGGAGGACGCCATTCCATTCATTCTCAGTATCCCATGGACGATTCATCAGAAATCTTATGGGCCCATGTGTTGGATTATGATCTTTATCTAGAAGAAAAGGACAAGGACATTTCGGAAAAACCGATAGCGGTATTCCTGGATGAATATTTGCCCTTTCATCCCGATTTGTTGTATGGCTCTGTCAAACAAGATGTCTTTGCCGATAAATATTATTCCCTTCTAAATAATTTCTTTAATCAAGTCGAAAAACGCCTAAATATCGAGGTCGTTATTGCCGCCCACCCGCGTTCTCAATACGAAACAAAAAAAGACTATTTCAGTGGCCGCAGATTACTAAAAGGACAAACAATTCAATTAATTCACGAGAGTAAATTAGTTTTAAATCATGCCAGCGCCGCCGTTTCCATGGCAAATCTCTTTCTCAAACCGATCATTTTTCTCGCATTTTTGGAACTGGATCAGAGCTATGGACCAATTGTTAAAGAAATGGCCTTAGGATTTGGAAAAAAGGTGATCTATTTGGATGCCACCGACAATGTTGATTGGGACTTTGAGTTGTCCGTGAATAAACAAAAATATTCTGAGTATCGTCAGGCTTTTATTAAAACGGATCAATCTGAAAATATATTTTTATGGCAAATTGTTGCCAATAGATTGAAGTCAGGCGTATAAAATCAAGATATCTATCATCAATTCATAAGGATTTAATTCAAGAATGTCCTCATATTTAACTTTAATTATTTGGCCGATTGGAATTCGGCAGGAAGGTGGGGCATAGAAATCATGACTGCAAAAAATTCTTATCGGCTTATTCCACTAGAAAAGTTGTCCTTTTGTCCGATAGGCTCCGTCCATTGGCAAAACATTGAAATTAAAGCCGCCTATCGGGAAGCGAAAGAAGGAATCTGCGAAGAACTGGCTGTCATGTCGGACCAGAGTTTAGAAACTCAATTTCCCTTGGTATCTTTGAATTCCGCGAAGGATTTGACCCGCTTGGGCGAACAGATCTTTGGGTACCCACCGGCTCCCTAAAAAAAGCTTAAGAAAACGGTCGAGCAATACATCAACATTAACGTGAAATCCTTTTTATTCAATCCAAGTATTAGAGTTCGATACTTTTCTACCCTCGCTGTCAATATAGCGAGCTTATTCATGAATCTTCTGACGGGAGTCATTGTCGCCAGACAATTGGGACCTTCAGCCTTTGGAAGCTTTAACTTTCTCTTAAACAGCTTTATTTCCATAATGACGCTCCTTGATCTCGGCACTTCTTCTGCTTTTTACACATTTGTTTCGAAAAAGAAACAAAGCTTACATTTTTATCTCTATTATTTCATTTGGCTGGGAATACAATTTCTTCTTGTTTTATTATTCATTTCCACTGTCTTTCCTGAATCCCTGCGTGACAAGATCTGGTTAGGTCACAAAAAAGAGCTCATCATTCTGTCATTTGCCGCAAGTTTTCTGATGAGCAAACTATGGAAAACTATCGTTCAAGCGGGAGAATCTATTCGAGCCACCGTCCTTGTTCAGGTTTACAGTACATTTTTGGCGCTGGCCAATCTATTCCTTGTCCTCCTTCTCGCATTTTTCCATTATCTTGCCATTGACAATCTGTTTAAAATTATCATCGTCTTGCATATCTTTTTTTCTGTAGTCCTGACCCATAAATTGAGATCTTATCTCGTTGCAAAAGATGAATCGAAGATCTCTTTCTGGATAAAAGAATACAAAATATATTGTCTGCCCCTCATGATTTATTGCATTGTGAGTTTCGCCTATTCTTTTGCCGATCTATGGCTGCTCCAAAAATTCGGAGGCTCGGTTCAACAGGGTTTCTTTTCTGTCGGCTCTCGTTTCAGCGCCGTTTGCCTGATCGCCACATCATCGATTTTAAACGTATTTTGGAAAGAGATCACAGAAGCAAACGAACGAGGAGACAAAAAGCGGATGTGGCAGCTATACACGAAGATCACGCGAGGGCTATTCTTTGTCACAGCGCTTGGCGCTTGTTTTTTACTTCCGTTCAGCAAGGATATCCTGACTCTTTTTCTGGGGCAAAAATATGCCGCCGGAAGCCTCTGCTTAGCGATCATGTTTTTATTTCCTATCCATCAGTCCTTAGGCCAGATCAATGGGTCTTATTTCTTTGCGAGTGCCCAAACGAGAATTTATTCAAAAATCGGCATCGCCATGATGATGCTCGGCATCCCCATGACCTATTTCGTTCTTGCTTCTCCTTCTTCTCCGATCCCAGGTTTTGACCTAGGCTCCGTCGGACTTGCCGTCAAAATGGTTTTCACACAGATGATTGGAGTCAACATTATTGCGTATTTCATATGTAAATTAACCGGAGGGAAATTCGCTTTTTTGTTCCAGCTGGAAAGCATCATCCTATTGCTTTTCGCCTCTTTTTTATGCAAGATGTTTTTTACGTTCATTTTTCATGTTTTCGGCCGTGTTGCACATCCAGTACTTTTGATGATTCTATGCGGACCGGTCTATGTTTCTATCTCCATGGGCATATTATATCTATATCCGAGTCTGGGAGGATTAAGTAAAGCAGAGTTAAGAAATTTGATTCGGATTATGCCCAACTATTTAGCTAAAATAAGAAGCAACAAGGTGGGATAAAAGAATGAATAAAAAGTCTATTTCCATAGGTTCCTGGATCACTCTTAATCATTTTTCGATCGCCGAAATTATGGCTGATGCTGGATTCGACTGGCTTTGTGTGGATATGGAACACTCCGTAATTGATTATTATGAAGCCGAACAATTGATTGCTATCATTAAGGCTAAAGGTCTGACGCCGTTTGTCAGGGTCGGGGAGAACAACCCGAGGATCATCAAGCGCGTCCTCGACGCGGGGGCCGAAGGGATTATTGTGCCTTCCGTCAACTCCTACAATGAAGCCATGAGAGTCGTTGAATTCGCTAAATATCCGCCCAAAGGAAAAAGAGGTGTCGGCTTGGCCAGGGCTCAGAAGTACGGCTTCGGCTTTGAGGAATATCGGGATCGCCTAGCGCCAAATATCCGGCTCATTGTCCAAATAGAACATATAAACGCGATCAAGGAACTTGAGTCTATCATCAAGACAGAAGGCATCGATGGGACGTTCATCGGACCTTATGACCTTTCGGGTTCCATGGGAAAACCCGGCCAATATGACGATCCGGACGTGAAAGAAGCCATCAGCACATATGAAAAAATAGCGAAAAAGCACGACAAGCTGATCGGCTTTCATGTCATCAAACCGGATCATCATCTTGTTTTAGAAAAAATTCAAAAAGGCTATAATTTTATTGCATTCAGTCTTGATACCCTTTTTTTAGGAACTATCTGTCGGGATCAATTAAGGCAATTAAAGGAGAAAGTGAAATGAATATTATCGGCGTCATCCCGGCTCGTTTAGCTTCGTCACGGTTCCCCAATAAGCCCCTCGCTAACATTTTGGGAATGCCCATGATCGGGCATGTTTATTTCAGGAGCAAAATGTGTAAAGACCTAACGGAAGTTTATGTGGCCACATGCGATAAAGAGATATATGAATATATTTACTCTATTGGCGGTAAAGCGGTAATGACAGCCGATACTCATGAGCGGGCGTCCGATCGGACCGCGGAAGCCCTCTTGAAAATCGAACGCGACACGAAGGCCAAGGTCGATATCGTGGTCATGATCCAGGGCGACGAACCCATGGTGACGCCGGACATGATCTCTTTGGCGATTAAGCCTTTGATGGAAGATAAAAGTATCATGATTTCCAACCTTATGGCGAAGCTGAAATCCAAGGAAGAACATGAAGATCCGAACGAAGTGAAAGTCGTTGTAGATAAAAAAGGTTTTGCCTTATACTTCTCGCGGGAACCTATCCCTTCAAGGAAAAAGGGCGCTCAAGATGTCCCGATGCTCAAGCAGGTTTGCATCATACCCTTCCAGAGGGATTTTTTGCTCGAGTATAACTCCATGGCACAAACTCCTCTTGAGAAAATAGAATCCATTGATATGAACCGTATATTAGAAAATGGCATGAAAGTTAAAATGATTTATGTGGACTCAAACACCTATTCCGTCGACACTATCGAGGATTTAAAGAGGGTTGATCTTCTCATGAAAAAGGACCATCTTAGCCAATCATATATGATTAGAGGTTAATAGGATCGTATGCATTTCCTGGCTTCCTTAGCCAATGAATTTCTGAAATGGAAAGAATATGTCTATTCTTCCATCCCCGGCAATATCGGCCATTTTCTCCGCAAAAAATACTATCACAAAAAATTAAAATATTGTGGAGACAATCTGATTCTAGGGCCATATGTTAAAATCGAACCGAAAGAAAACATCTCCATCGGTCATAACTTTGTCTGTTTTGGCAATTGCTATTTCTTTGCATTCAATGAAGGCAAAATCATCATTGGCAATTCCGTCAGTATTAACTTTAATGTAATGATCAATGCTTCTGAACAAGGCGTTATTGAGATTGGCCATAATGTTTTGATCGCATCAAACGTAGTTCTTCGATCAAGCAATCATAAGTTCGCAGATATTCACTCTCCTATCCGTACGCAAGGTCACACCAGCGGCAAGATTTTCATTGAAGATGATGTCTGGATCTGTTCCAATGTGGTTATATTGCCAAATACCAGAATAGGAAAAGGCAGTATAATTGCGGCAGGGGCTGTAGTTACAAAAGATGTGGAGCCATATTCTATCATGGCGGGTGTTCCCGCCAAAAAAATCGGAGCCAGAAATATATAAAGAATTGACCTGAGATAGGAAGATATCCAAGAGAGAGAGGTATTTAATAAATATCTGGAATTATCTGCGAAAGACGTTGAAATATTTTTTAAGGACGAAAACGATTTTGTTCATATCAATTGCCCTGCATGTTGTTGCTTATATTTAAAATATGAATTCACAAAAAAAATTTCAAATATTCATCCTATCAAAACTGCGACACTTTAATCGTGACGCCGCGGCTTCCGCTTCGGGTCTAAAGCCAATTCTACGCGAATTCTCCTTCCACGTCTTTATGGGTCAACGAATTCTTTAAGCCGGTGGCTGAAATCCGAAGAGAGAAGATCTTCCGTCCTCGCGCTGAATTCATCGCGAACTTCTTGGGTCCCAAGAAAAAACTGGCGATCGGCGATATCGGAGCCGGGTTCGGGCTCTTTTTAGAGGAACTGAAAAAGATTTTCGCAGAAAATTCATATGTGGCCATTGACCCTTCTCTCGAGATGGCTGAGATATGCCAAAAGAAAGAGCTTGAAGTCCTGAATTCGACCTTGGAAGACCTGGACAACGGTCAAATATCTTTTGATCTCTTGACGGCCTTTGAGTTGTTGGAGCATTTGTGTAACCCTCGGCTTTTTTTCAAAAAAGTTTATGCTATCCTGAAGCCCGGGGGTATTTTGTTTTTACGACCTTGAACGGTTGGGGATTCGATATCCAAATCCTCTGGGAAAAATCCAAAAGCATCCCCCGCCTCATCAGCTTAATTTTTTCAATTTATCCTCATGCGAGATCTTGGCAAAATCCCTTGGCTTTAAAGTCATTGATAAATCAACTCCTGGATTGCTTGATTGGGACTTCATTAAAGGCTGCAATCTTAAGGAAAACCTGGATTCTGGGAGATTTTGGAAAACCCTCTCGAAATACGGCAATCAAAAGGCCAAGAATTCCTTGCAGAGTTGGATTCAAGAGCACGGTTTCAGCTCTCATATGAGAATCATTCTCCAGAAATAGGGAACAGCGACCGTGAAGATACTACTCACGACGACCTCTTTTCAAGATACCCCCGGAAAACATCAGGATTTGTTGAATCAAACGGGGTTCAAAATTGATAGATTGCGCGGTCCGCTTCAAGAATCAGCCCTCCTCCCCATCATCGCTAACTATAGTGGGATCATTTGCGGCGATGATGAAATCACAAAAAATGTCATCAGAAAAGGAGCTGAAGGGAAACTGAAAATTATTTCAAAATATGGAGTGGGACTTGATAACGTTGATTTAAAGGCCGCTCAGCAATTCAATATCCCCGTTACAAATTGCGAAGGAGTCAATCATATTACTGTAGCAGAGCACTTTTTTGCCCTTCTTTTAGCTTTTTATAAAAATATCTGCAAGGAATATGAATTCATCAAAGGGCAATCCTGGAAGAGGTTGACCGGCCGCGAGATATTCGAGAAAAAATTGGGAATTATAGGTTTAGGCAAAATCGGAAAAGAAATTGCCAAAAGAGCCAAGGCTTTCGGGCTCGAGGTCTATGCTCATGATCTTTATTTCGATGAGGCTTTTTTAAAAGAATACGCAATCATCAAATGTTCGACAATGATTGAGGTGCTGCAAACCTCAGACATCGTGAGCTTAAATCTCCCCCTAACCTACGAAACCAAGAATCTGATTTCCATGGACACGATCAAAAATCACTTTAAAAAAAATTCTTTGCTGGTGAATACATCAAGAGCGGGTTTAGTCGAACTCGAAGCGATCATATACGGATTGGAAAACAGAATTTTATCTGGGTATCTCACGGATGTTCTCGAGGAAGAACCCATGAAGCCCAACCATCCTTTATTGAAGTTCGAAAACGTGCTAATAACCCCCCATATAGGTTCGCGAACTTATGAAAGCGTCCAAAGACAGGGCATGATGGCTGTCCAAAATTTGCTAAATCATTTAAAATAAATATAAAGAAGTATCCAAAAATGAGCAACAAAGTCATAGTTATTGGCGGTTCCGGCTTTTTGGGAAGTCATGTGGCCGATGCGCTCAGCGAGAGCGGCTTTGACGTGAAGATTTTCGACAAAGTCCATTCGCCTTATCTGAGGACAGATCAGCGTATGATCGTCGGCGATATTCAAAATTTCGATGAAATGAGAAACGCAATACGGGGATCCCACTATGTCTATCATTTTGCAGGAATCGCGGATATCCAAGAAGCCCAAGAGAATCCAATCGCCACGGTAAAAAGTAATATTCTCGCTACGGCCTACATTTTAGACGCCTGTCGAGAGTTCAAAGTCAAAAGATTCGTGTATGCGAGCTCCATTTATGTTTATAGTGATCAAGGCTCTTTTTATAGAAGCACGAAACAGGCCTCGGAGCTGCTCATTGAAAATTATCATGAAATATTTCAATTGGATTTTACGATCCTCCGATTCGGATCTCTTTACGGTCGCAGAGCGAACGATTTCAATTTCATTTATCATGCGATCCGACAGGCCCTTCTGGAAGGTAAGATCACGCGCGAAGGCAGCGGCGAAGAAATCCGCGATTATATGAATGTGTTGGATGCCGCCCGGGCAAGCGTCGTTGTCCTTGATGATCATCACAAAAATGCCTACGTTATGATCGCTGGGACGCAAACTATGCGCGTCAAGGATTTGCTGTTGATGATCAAAGAAATGTTCAATAATGCCGTAGAGATTGATTTCGTGGAGGCGAAAAAGGAAGGGCATTATGAAATCACGCCCTACTCATTCAAGCCGAGAGTCGGCAAAAAGCTTATCTTAAATTCTCATTATGATTTGGGGCAGGGAATCCTTGATACGATCTATGATACTTTTAAAAGGCTTACCAAGGAAGGTCTCAAAATTAAATTGGAATCTCTCTTGAAATGAAAAAATATATTTATCTATCCCATTTCCTTTCAGAAGATACTCCTCTTTATGGAGGCGAAAAAAAGATAAATATAAAAAGTGCTCAAGCTCTCCATAACGGTGATTCCTCTAATTCCAAGATGCTATGCTTTCCCAATCATGCCGGAACGCATGTTGATTTTCCCAGGCATTTCCATGATGAGGGGAAAACCATAAAAGATTATGCCCCGGATTATTGGCTCTTCAATAATCCCTTTCTAATTCGTAAACGCGCAAAGCCTAATACGATTATTGATTTAAATAAGGAAATCCGCGATCTTCCTCGTAATATTGACTTTCTGATTATTAAAACCTTTTTCTTCAAATTCCGAGGAAAAGAACCATATTGGAAATATAATCCGAGCCTTGCTCCCCAATTGGCGTCTCAATTGAAAAACAGATGCCCCGATTTAAAAGCTATCGGATTTGATTTCATATCTCTTTCGGGTTATCAAAATAGAGCATTGGGGCGTGTCGCTCATAAAGAATTTTTGTTGAATACCGATTTGCTGATTATAGAAGACATGAAGTTGGATGAACTAAGTCAATCCCCTATTCGAGTAATTGGACTGCCGCTATTAGTGGAAGAAATCGATGGCGCACCTATTACCATAATCGCCGAGATAGAATGAGTCGAATTCGAGCGGTCATTTTTTATTTTGTTAGCGTTATTATAGAATCCGTCAACAGTAAAACAGACGCATTCGCTGAATTATATGCTGAATTATATAAGGAAGAATATGAAAGGAAGATCCAAAAAAACACGAACATGTCAAAACAATTCTTGAAGAACATAAATACAAAAATCATGAAGTCGTCTTCATCGGCGATGCGATTTCCGATGGAGATACTACTCATTCAAAACAACATCCATTTTATCGCAAGGATTACAGATGATAATGACCTTTTATACGAAGAGAAGCATAAAATCAAGAATCTTCAGAACGTCTATAATATCATTCAACATTTAAATTAGGAGTTCTCTATGTTCAATTATCTAGTCACCGGCGCGGCAGGATTCATCGGGAGTTCTGTAGCAAAAATATTATTGAAGAGAGGCCATAGAGTTGTCACTATTGATAATTTAAGCACGGGATTCAGGGAAGCGATCCCGGAAGGCGCAACTTTTATTGAGGGAAACTGTCAAGATGTCAACGTTGTTCAGCAACTCAACGACTATCGATTTGATGCTATCTTGCACATTGCCGGCCAAAGCTCCGGCGAGATCAGCTTTGACGATCCCGTCTATGATCTCCAAACGAACACGCAATCGACATTATTATTGATGAAATATGCATTGAAAACGGGATGCAAAAAGTTCATCTATGCGTCAACGATGTCCGTTTACGGAGATCACCCGGATCGGCCTGTCAATGAAGATGCCGTCACAATGCCAAAATCATTTTATGGGGTCGGAAAACTGGCCAGTGAACACTATATGCGCATTTATCAGCAACATGGAATACAAGCAACGGCCCTGCGCCTTTTTAATGTCTATGGCCCGGGTCAAAATATGGCAAACCTTCGACAAGGAATGGTCAGCATCTTTTTGGCGCAGGCCATCAAAAATAAGCATATTCATGTGAAAGGGAGCAAAGACCGATATCGGGATTTTATTTACATTGATGATGTGGTTGATGCCTTTCTCCTTTTCCTGGATAAAAAGAGCGACCGTGGTTTCTATGAAGTCTTTAACATATCGACGGGGATCAGGACGACCATTGAGCAATTAATCGAACTCATGAAAAAAATGCTGCCTTTTGAAGTGTTTGTCAAATATGAGGGATCCACTCCCGGAGATCAGTTTGGCATCGTCGGAGATCCTTCAAAAATCATGGCTCAGCATGGGTGGAAGTTCCTTTTCGCTCTAGAAAAAGGTTTAAGTGCGTTTGTCCAATGGGCCCTCAACGAGGCCAAAGATAGTATCTGATTTCCTAGTCATTGTACGGAGACACAAATAAAAATGATAAGAACAACCATCATGAAGGCATTGAAAAACATCATGGCGCGCATGGGCTATGATATCAAACGAATTGATAAAGCGCCTATGACTCTTTATGAGAACGATGAGATCTTTTGGCAACTCTATAAAAAAGCTATGGGAAAAACCCAAATGGAATCTGATAACTTTTTAAGGCAACAAAGACATTATCTCTTGCTCGAGCTCTTAAAAAACACAGATATCCAAAGGGGGAATATCGCCGAATGCGGTTGTTTCCGAGGGCTCTCCGCCTATCAAATAGCGACCAGGCTAAAAGAAAGGGGTTTTAAAAAAAAATTCTATCTCTTTGACTCTTTTGAAGGGCTATCAACCTTTGACAAAAAAGATTTGTCAGATTATGTAGCGGATTATGATTCAAGAAGAAAGGAATTCGCTTGCTCCGAGGACATTGTCCGAGGGAATTTAAATGAGTTCAATTTTATAGAATATAAGAAAGGTTGGATTCCCAACCGGTTCAATGAGGTCAGCGAGGACACATTCGTTTTCGTTCATATTGATGTTGACTTATACGAACCGACGAAACAGGCTTTAGAATTTTTTTATCCTCGGGTCTTAAAGGACGGGGTTATTGTCTTTGACGATTATGGATTTTTAGGGTTTCCGGGCGCTAAACAAGCCGTGGACGAGTTTATGAGAGACAAGAAAGATTTCTTCATATCCTTGCCTTCGTCAAATGCATTTTTAATTAAGGATTGATAACAGATTCAATAATTCCAGGATTTCTTCTTTAACAGACATTATTTTTTAAATCCATGATTTCGATCAATCGATTTCTTATATCGTAGAGCAGTGCCAAAATGACGGGCCCGAATTGTCGCGCTTGCGGAGCAAATAATGAAAAACAATTTATTCGGGCCCCTTATGTTTTTGGAGGATCGCCGGAACATAAGTTCTGGGAATGCCGTGAATGCGGGCTTATTTATTTATGGCCTATTCCTTCGGAGGAAGAGGAGGCGCTTTTTTATGCCAAAGAATTCGAAAAATTCATGTCGACGCGGTCCGGAGGGGACAGAGACTGGAGCAAAGCGGAAGCCCATATAAAGACGAATCAAGATCAGGTCAAAAGAAGATGGAATTTTTTAGAAAAATATTTGGCTCGTGGAAAAGAAATCCTGGAAATTGGATGCTCCTCCGGTTTTATGCTCGATGCTTTTAAAGAGGCCGGACTGCGCCCCATAGGGATCGAGCCTTCAGGCACCTTCAGGGATTTCCTCAAGAAAAAAGGGCATGAGGTCTATGACCAGATTCAAGAATTGATTTTAAAGAGACCAACCTTGAAATTCGATTTGATAGTCCATTTTTTTGTTCTTGAACATATTCGGAATACTAAAGAGTTTTTTCAACAACATTTAAAGCTATTAAAACCATCAGGATCAATCATCGCCGAAGTTCCCTGCGTCAATGATCCGCTCACATCTCTTTACAAGATTTCTGCTTTCGAAAAGTTCTATTGGTCCATAGCACATCATTATTATTTCGGTCCGAAATCTCTTTCACATATCTTGGACCAAATTGACTGCAAATATGAGTTTCTTCCGGAGCAACGATACGATTTATCTAATCATTTGGTTTGGATGCTTGAAGGAAAACCCGGCGGCCAAGGCAAATATAGCCATATATTCTCCAAAGCCACGATCGACAGTTATAAAAAGGATTTAATCAATTCCTGGTGCTGCGACACTCTTTTTCTCTACGTCACGAAGAGATGAGCCTAACGATAGATCTTCACAGGCTTTCTATCGAGCACATTAAGCTCTTGAATGAAATAAGCCCGAGCATTGTGTCTCAATTTAATGAAATTCAGGAAGCTATTTATTCGTCGTCAAACAAAAATTTGGATTGGCTCGTCTCTTCGCCCTTAAGCCGGCACACTCATTTAAGCGACCTATATATCAATATCTGTTATCTTGAACTCATCATCCACCTCGTCTATGATAATCCTGAAATCGAGAAAATTATTGTGCCTTCTGCAGCTTTAAAAAAAGTTTTGGATTATTACTTTTTTTCAATGGGAAAAAAAGTCCAATTTGATGTTGAGCAAAGTCTTTGGATAAAAATAAAAAATTATATTCGGCCTTATTGGAATCTTTTCGTGAGCCTAGAATACTCCATAATAACTTGGTGGCTCGGGAGTTCTAAGCGAGCAAAATGCGTGCCCCGGGACAGAGAAATCATATTTATTGATACATTCTTGCTTGAGGGTTGCTTTTCTAAAGATGGCGCTTTTCAAGACAGGTATTATCCAGGATTAATGGAGAATCTCCCAGAAGAAATTCGGAGAAACGTCTGGTTTGTCCCGCACTTTTTGATTTCGAAAAATTTTAGAAAATACTTTAAAAACGCGGAAAACTCCACCATTAATTTCCTAAACAAACATGATTTTTTAAAGTTGAACGATTATTTTTATGCTCTATTGACCCCCTTTCGACTCCGCAAGCGATATTACAAAAATATATCATACAAAAATATCAATATCGGCCCTCTCCTGAAAGCGGAGCACAGAGTCAATAAATGGAATTTTTCTTCTTTTATAGGGCTCCTCAATTATCGTTTATTCAAAAGACTCAAGGAAAGCGGAATCAGAATCAAACTGACGATCGATTGGTTTGAAAATCAAGTCATTGATAAGGGATTCAACAAGGGAATAAAAGATTATTATCCGGGAACCTACACCAAAGGCTATCAAGGGTTTATAATTTCTTACGATTACAATTTTTATCTGCAACCGACGCCCTTCGAGATTAAAGTCGGCATCGTTCCAAATGAAATATGCGTCATCGGCCAGGGGCTCGTGGCCAAAGCAAAAAAGTTAAATAGCGACCTCAGGGTAACCATTGCTCCCGCTTTTAGGTTTAAACACCTTTGGGAAGAACCGGATTTTCTCATTGCGCGTGATATAAAAAACATTTTGATCGCGCTTCCCATCGCCATGCAAGAAAGCTACGAAATCATGAGTCTGATTTGTGTGCTTTTGCTAAATAACGACTGCCCAAATTATAATTTTTTTATAAAGCCTCATCCATGTCTTTCTATGGATAAACTGAAAAATCGTCTCGGCAAAGTTTGGCCAGAGAAGCTGCAGGTGATTACAGACAGCTTTAATGCCTCTTTGGCCAAAGCCTCTGTTCTGATCGGAAGCACATCAAGTACGTGCGCTGAAGCATTGGCCAAGGGAATTCCGGTTATAATTGTCGGCAGCCAGACCGCCTTAACTCAAAATCCCATTCCAGATGACATTCCTAATACCATTTGGAGGTTGTGCTATAAGGCGGACGAAGTTTTGGATGCCATTCACCATTTTATGAATTTGACGGACCAAAGCAGAAGGGAGCTAAGAAATATTGGGGCTTATGTCCGAGACAAATATTTTGAACGCCTGACGAAAGAAGGTGTGAAGAGTTTTATAAGGAGCAATGGATAATGGACGTCATCATTCTTTGTGGCGGCAAAGGGACGCGATTGGCTGAAGAGACTGATTTGAAGCCGAAACCGATGGTGGAGATCGGCGGAAAGCCCATTTTGTGGCATATCATGAAAACCTATAGTCATCATGGATTCCACAAATTCATTCTGGCTTTGGGATATAAAGGGGAATATATTAAAGAATATTTCTACAACATGAGAATTCTTTCGAGCGATTTCAAGCTGAGGCTGAATCCCCATCAACAGCCCGAAATCATCAATTATTCGAAGGAAATCGAATGGGAGATCACATTTGTCGATACCGGTGAAAATACATTGAAAGGGGGGAGAATCAAAAGGCTCGAAAAATTTATTCATGGTGAAAATTTCCATCTGACTTACGGAGATGGATTGTGCAGCCTGAACATCAAAGATCTTGTTCGATTTCATAAAAAGCACGGAGCTTTGGCCACCGTGACGGCCGTCCGCCCACCATCCCGGTTCGGCGAATTGAAAATTGAAGGGAGCCGCGTCCTTGAATTCGAAGAGAAACCACAAATGAACACGGGTTACATCAACGGAGGTTTCTTTGTCCTGAACGCTAAGATCATGGATTATCTCACAAAAGACGAATCCTGCGATTTCGAGTTCGGCGCGCTTCAAGAAATCGCAAAAGCAGGCGAATTGAGAGCCTATAAATACGACGGGTTCTGGCAGTGTATGGATAATATCCGAGAGCGAGATTACCTGAATCATCTCGCCTACACGCAAAAAGCGCCCTGGATGGTCTGGAAGAAATGAAACGTCTTTTTCAACAGATTTACAAAGGGAAAAGAGTGCTGGTGACGGGAAACACCGGATTCAAGGGATCTTGGCTATCGTATTGGCTCCTTCTCTTGAAGGCCGACGTTCACGGATACAGTTTACGTCCGCCTACGGAACCAAGCCATTTCAAGCTATTGAACCTACCCTACCCCACCTATTTTGACGACATCCGCGACTACGAAAAACTAAGAAAGGCCATGGAAAGTATTGAGCCCGACATCATCTTTCATCTGGCGGCTCAACCGCTCGTTCGATACTCATATCTCCATCCCCAAGAGACGCTCGAAACCAATATCTTGGGGACTGCGAATGTTTTGGAAGCGAGCCGCGCCGTCAAATCCGTTAAAGCTTTGGTCTTGATCACAAGCGATAAATGTTACGAAAACAATGAGTGGGTTTGGGGCTACAGGGAAAACGACCGGTTGGGAGGGAACGATCCTTACAGCTCATCCAAAGCTTGCGCCGAAATCATTATCCATTCTTATATCGAATCCTTCTTCTCTTCCTGCCCGGAAAAAAACGGCGCTCGAACCCTTGTCGCAAGCGCCCGGGCGGGAAATGTCATCGGCGGCGGAGACTGGTCCCCCGACCGGATCGTGCCGGATATCATCCAAGGCGCCGCATGCAACAAAGTGGCGGCGCTGAGAAATCCGCGGGCGACGCGGCCCTGGCAGCATGTTTTGGAGCCCCTCAGCGGCTATTTGCACTTGGGGCAAAAACTCCTGGAAGGAGACCGAAATTTTATCGGGGCTTGGAATTTCGGACCCTCGGATGAAAACGTCTTGACCGTAGAGGAAATGGTGCGGGAAATGAAGCGTAGATGGAAACGAATCCGATATAAGATCCGGCCGAACGCGGATTATCATGAGTCTCGCCTTCTTAAATTGGATTGCTCAAAAGCCCAGGTTCGCCTGAAATGGAGGCCCGCCTGGGAAACGTCGAAAGCCATTGCCAAGACGACCGACTGGTATCGACAATTTTATACAATCCCGAATACTGATGTTCGAAATATGACATTAAAGAACATCCAAGAATATATTCTGGATGCGACAAATAAAAAAATTGATTGGAGCAAGTAGATGATCGACGGCATCGCCATCAAACTCCTGAAGAGGATTCCCGACGACCGCGGCAAAATCCTCCATATTATGAGAAACGACGAGGAGGATTTTCGTCAGTTTGGGGAAGTCTACTGTTCCACGGTCTTTCCCGGTGTCATCAAAGCCTGGCATAAACACGAGCGCATGACGCTGAATTACGCCGTCGTGACAGGAATGATTAAATTCGTCCTTTACGACGACCGGCGAGATTCCCAGACGTTCGGAGAAATCCAGGAAATCTATCTGGGAGACGATCATTATTGCCGCGTCACCGTCCCCCCCGGAATATGGAACGGTTTTATGGGAATCGGATTGAAGGAAGCTTATGTCATCAATTTTACGGATATCCCTCACGATCCAACGGAGATCATTCGCAAAGACCCCTTTGATCCAGAAATTCCCTTCAACTGGGGAATCAAGCATCGATGAAAAGAATCCTCGTTCTGGGAGCCGGCGGTTATCTGGGATCCCATCTCTGTCGATATCTCAGATTCCAGGGACATTTTATCATCGGATGCGATCGGGAGGCATCAAAGACCGCTTGGCATGACGTCACGGACGAGCGGATCGTAGGCGACATCCAGAAGCCGGAGCTTATCCGCCTTCTTTGGGAAACGGAACCCCATGTTCTGATCAACCTGATTTCTCTGGATCATTTTCTCTCAGAGCGCAACGTGAAGGAAACCTGTTCGATCAACGTTCTGCCCACCTGGGTCATCCTTCAGGACGGAAAAGACAAGCGGCTGGAAAAGTTCATCTATTTCTCGACTATTCAGGTATTCGGCGCGATTCCGCCCTCTTTGATCGGGGAAGAAATCCCTAAAAAACCCTCCAATCTCTACGGCCTCAGCCACTTCATCTCCGAAGAAATCGTGAAGTATTACGATCAAAAGCTCGGCTTTCGCTGCCTCACGCTGAGATTATCCAATGGATATGGAGAGCCCGTGTTCAAAGACACAAATTGCTGGTGGCTAGTTGTTAACGATCTCGTCAAGACCGCGTTCTCCGAACAAAAGATTGAGCTGAAGTCCGACGGATCTCCCCAAAGAGATTTTTTGCATGTCCGGGACATCTGTCGGGCCGTGGAATTTCTCGTTATGAAAAAAAGCGAAGATCTGGATTATAACGTATTCCATTTAGCATCGGGGATAACCCATACGATATTGGAAATCGCCTGCTTGGTCCGTTCCGTTTATGAGGACCGGTATCGTCGAATGCTGCCCGTCTTCGTCCAGGGAGTCGATCGGACGGAGTCCGTCTCAGCGGTATCATCGTCAGCCAAATTCACTATCGATATCGGACGCCTAAAAAAGCTGGGATTCCTCCCGTCTGTTGATCTCCGGGCTGGCATTGCCGGCCTCTTTGAATATCTGGAAAAACAATCCTCATGAATAATCTCCAGAAGGGCCTGGTCAGCATCATTGTCACGACATACAACCGGAAGGATCTTCTGCAGGAAGCTTTGGGCGCGATCCTCCGCCAGACGTATAAAGAGATCGTATTGATCATTGTGGACAATTTCTCCGATTACGATATCGAGAAAAGCGTTCGTCTTTTTCATGATTCCCGAATCAGGTTCTTTCAACATAGGAACGGCGGCATCATCGCCGTGAACCGAAATTATGGGATCCGACAATCCCAGGGGGAATTCGTCGCGTTCTGTGATGATGACGATCTGTGGATGCCGGATAAACTGGAAATCCAGATTGCGCATTTTTCTCAAGACGACATCGTCGGAGTAGGGAGTTCGGCGACTCCGATCGGGGACCTTAGATATTCGAGACCAGCGTTGATCGCCCGAGACCGAATTCTAGCCTTTGAAGATATCTATCAATCGAACGAGGTGGCCTTGTCGTCTCTGGTCATAAAAAATGAGGGCATTTTCTTCGACGAGGATCCCGACTTAGTCGGTGCTGAAGATTTCGATTTTCAGCTCCGCGTGTCGCTAAGAAACCATTCGAAAATCAAGCTTCTTGCAAGACCGCTCATTAATTATCGGATCCACCCTTACAACGAGAGCGCCGATGTCCGGAAGGTCCAAAATGCCATCAAGGTCATAAAAAAGTACCGTGACGCCGTCCCCGGCATCGATACCAGACACATAATTTCCGACCGGTATGTCTATTGCGGAAAATTAGAACTGCGACATTCTCTCCGGAAGAGTCGCAAATATTTTCGAAAAGCCCTCTCTGAAAAGAAAATCAATCTATCTGCATACTTTTTTCTTATTTTATCATATTTGCCCACAGCCGTCATCCAAAAGCTGATTCTTCTTTATTTCAAATCTTTCCAAAAGATCCGGTTGCCAATATCGCAATGAAGAGCCATATTCTCCGGGAGGCGTTTGGTGAGACCAAATCTAAGGCCATGGCGGGAGGACTTTCTGCGCTCTTCTTAGGCTTAATCTTTTTTTCGTTCGGCAATTTCGGCTTCTGGAACATCTTTGACATGCGGAGAACAATGCAATTCGTCTTGTTGGCAGCCTGGGCTACCACATCCCTTATGACTCTGCGGCGAAGCTCATCCTTCCTCCGAGAACCGCTGTTCTTGTATGTAGCCGGGGGAATTCTGTTTGAAGCGTTTCTTCGAGGAAGGAGTAACGACCTCCTGGATGGGATCCTAAGTATGGTGATCCTAGCATCTATTTACAACATGCGTCGCGAGAAAGTCCGAGAAGCGATAAAGCCGTTGCTCATGATTGCGGCCATTTTCGCTATTGTCGGCATTATCCAATTCTGCATTCTTTGGTTTAATCAGGATTACATTTGGACGTTTGACTCCTTTTATACAAGCGACACGGGGAACGCCCCTGTTCATTTGACCCATTGGGTCCAGTACTTGGGATTTATAGAGCCTCCAGCTGGGACAGAAATCATAATTTTCGGCGTCCGGTTTACGCGCCTATACAGCTATGCAAGCGAACCTTCGGTTCTCGTTTATAGCCTGCTGGCCCCCGCCCTCATCGCGCTAGGCTTTAAAAACCGGTTTCGTTGGTGCGCCATACCGCTCTTGATCTTTGTTTTATTCTTAGTCCAGTCGGGGACAATTTACCTATCCATCGTTTTCGGAATCCTCAGCTGGGTCCTCCTCGGATTCACCAAGCGATGGAATGATAGGCTCATTGCGCTTCTTCCATTCTTTATCGCCGTGTTGATAATGATATTTCTCATGCGCTCAGAAATAACCAGCTTGATGGCAAAATTCCAAAATCTTTTATTGCCTCTTCTTAAATTTAGTTCAAAGCTCGACCCATACCGCAGCGGCGTCGACAGGTTCAGCTCCATCACGAATATGTTCAATGCCATCAAATTTAATATCTTGGGAACTTCTTCGGCCTTTAAAGAGGTCGGGCAGATGGGCCTCCTCCTGTATTCATATTATTATGCCGGGATTCTCGGCTTAAGCCTCATTTCGGCTTTCCTTTACCGCACCTTCAGAAATATCTTTGGCGTCTTTCGCCGAACAAAAGGATTGGAAGGACTAGCGGCCGCGATGGCGTTCGGAATGCTCATCCAGGTCATGTTTTTTTCTTCCTATGGCTGGACGGGCACCTCGGGTTTCATAATGCTCGCATTCCTTCAGTTATGCTTTCAGCCTCGGGACATGAGGCCTGATAAAAGCACTCCTCCTTCCACTATTCAACCCGTTTCCATCCTGCTTCAGGACCGATGACGATTTGAAAACCAAGTTCACGGATTATCTTAAAAGAGAGACGGCCCTCGAAAATTTCGTGATGGGGGCGTCCATCGTGGGCCTCATCATTCTCGGATGCCTGGAGCGACTCCATGTAAACTGGGTTCCGAAAATACTCATCGATAATGATATTGTCTCAAGGGCGAAATTCGCGACCTGGGGAATCGTGTTCTTCCTCATCCTATTCTTGAGTTCAAGCGCACTACGACTATCGAGGTTACTCGCCAAGGGGCGAACTGAACCGTTCCATTTTCTCCGGTTCATCGAGCAAAACGCCGTCATTTTTCTGTTGATTTTCGGACTTCTTCTCTTGAGCTGGTCTTGCGCGTTTGTTTTGAAGTATCCGTTCAGCTGGAGGTATCAATTAGGAGACGCGGGCTACAACATCCAGGCCCTGCATAATCTGACGCACATAGGCCCCGAGCAAACCACGCATCATCGAGCCAACGACTATTTGAAATATAACCCGTATTTTTTCGCGTCCATCTTCTCCATTGGCCAGAACTGGCTGCCCTACCTTCTTATCGTTCCGATTTATGCCATCTATCCCCATTCTCCCATCCACGTGATCGCCATCATCATTCTTGTGATTTCCTTGGGCGCCTCAGGGACTTTTTTGGCTATTCGAGCTTTGGGTGGTTCTAAAACGCTCTCGCTGTTCGGGGCCATCGGATATTGTGTGCTTCCCCAGGTCGAACAAAACATCTTCTTCAAAGGACATTTCGACAACATCGGCCTTGCGATCTTTCCCTTTTTCTTCGCTGCCCTTTTCTCCAGACGGTGGGGAGCCCTTTACCTCTGCGCGCTTCTCATAGCGCTTATTAATTGGCCTTATGCCTACATGGTTATCCTGGCGGGGATCATGGTCATTATTTTTTTCAAGTACCTCAAGGCTGGCTTGATCATCGCCGCCATTGGTTTGGCAGTATCGTTGTTTGATACGTCCCTATTCTTAAAAAGCATTTGCGGCATCTATCCCCAAGGCCAAAAGGCCCCGGGCTTTATTCAGGAGTTCGTTCTCAGCCGGCCTCTTTCTTCGTACAGGGGAGCCTTTTTCTTCTTCCTTCATTACATATTTTTTCTGTTACTGGCCGTTTCGTTCATCCCACTCCTCTCGCTTAGAAAACAGAGACGCTGGAATCTCCAAATCCTGGGAATGCTTTTCCTTATGCTGGGAGGGACAGCGATGGGCTCCCTCCTAACCTTCAGCTGGACGTATCACCGAAACGCCAATCTCATTGTGCCCCTCTATCTCGCGGCGTTCATGGGCTATATCTCTCTGCGCGCCAAGTCCGAAAAAAAAGAACTTCTTATAGGTAGGATGATAACGCGGTCACGCCCGCGCCTTCTGACTCTTGTCATGTGGTCAGGCGTTGCCGCCGCGACATTGAGTCTCTCGAGATTTTATCCTTGGGGCGGGCTTATTTATGGAGCACCCGAGATTGTAAATCAAATGAAAAATGCGGCCACAAATCAACAATCAACGGCCATTCTTGAAATAGTCAACAAATTCGTGCCCCACGAGGCCTCCATCTCCTACAATATCGACGCCCATCTTGAGGCTTTCTTGACCAATCGTCAAAAAGCATGGATAATTGGATATCAACCCGAAGGCGTAGAATATTATATCATCCAGGAAACGGACAGTCATGGCTGGAAAATTCCTTGGCGCGAAAAACTTGCCGAACTAAAGACCGATGAGAGGTTCAAGCTGGTCTATGGTCAAAACGGGTTCCATATCTATCAGAATTTATATCCAATTCAAATTCCCAGGCTAGAACGGGTGCTCCATTGGGACCTCTTGAAGCAGGTTGTCCTTTTGAAAAAATGCGAAGAGCCGAGGACAAAATGAAATGATGGCCGTTATTTTAGCCGGAGGCAAAGGCACAAGACTCAAGCCTTTTACGACGACCATCCCGAAACCGCTTCTTCCCCTGGGCGATGTGCCTATCCTGGAGGTCGTCCTGCATCAATTGGCCGCATCGGGAGTGCGCCGTATCTTCATCACCCTGGGTCATATGGCCCATTTGTTCAGAGCTTCGATTGGGACGGGCAAAAGATTCGGGCTCGACATTAAGTATTGCGTCGAAGACCAACCCCTCGGCACGGCCGGCTCGATTCGGAGCATTCGAGATCTCGAGGATAATTTCTTGGTTATGAACGGAGATTTGTTAACAGACCTCAATTATACAAATCTCATCGAGCACCATATCGAAAAAAAGGCTTGGGCTACTCTGGCCATTCATCGACGTGAAGTCAATATCGATTATGGCGTCATCGAGCCGACAGAGGAAGATACTCTCGGCAACTATATCGAGAAACCGACTCTTCCCTATTATGTCAGCATGGGGATATACGTTCTCTCCCTCCGCTCCATTGATTACATTCCTCCCGCGGAGAAATTCGATATGCCCCATCTCATGCTCTCTTTGAAGAACGCCGGACGGAGAGTGGCCTGTTATAAGACGGACTGCTATTGGCAGGACATCGGACGATTCGATGACTATGAACAGGCCTGCCATGACTTCCAACAAACCCCCGGGGTGTTCTTGCCGAAGAGCTGACACGGAGATGAAGACCGCTCTCATAACAGGAGCGAATGGATTCAGCGGACGCTTTTTATCATCGAAATTGCGAGGGAGAAACTATTATCTGATCGGACTCGATATCGATCCCATCCGCCGAAATGATATCCTGCTGGATGATTATGTTTCTCTCGATTTAAGAAACGCGAACTCCGTGAATAAAGTGATGATGGAAATCCGGCCCGATTTCGTTTTTCATCTTGCTGGAATATTCAAGGCATCTGAAAATGAAATCTATCAGTCGAATTTTTTGGCCGGCCTCAACCTTCTTGACGCGGCTGTGAGATTTTCTCCTTCAGCCCGAGTCCTTATTATCGGCTCCGCCGCAGAATACGGACATGTGCCGGCCGCAGAGATGCCTATCCGGGAGAGCCAGCCATGCCGGCCCATCAACGCATACGGAATCAGCAAGCATGCCTTGACGATGGCGGCAAGAGATTACTACGACAGCAGGGGATTAAGAGTCGTCATCGCGAGACCTTTCAACCTTATCGGACCAGGTCTCTCGGAAAGCCTTGTTTTGGGCGCTATTCTAGAAAGAGTGAAAGAAGCCTCGCGCAAAGCTTCCGAGCCCGTTATCAAGGTTGGACGCACAGATACAGAGAGGGATTTTTTACCCGTTGCGGATGCGGTTGAAGCTTATATCCAACTGCTCGAAGGAGAATTCTGGGGAGAGATATTCAATATTTGCTCGGGTATTCCCAGGACCATCCGTTCTGTAATAGAAAATCTAATGGCCTTTTCTGCGCAAAAGTTTCGGCTTGAAGAAGATCCCTCCTTGGTTCGCCCCAACGACGCGAAAATATCGTTCGGAAGTTGGGAAAAAGCAAACGCGGCCTTCGGATTCACTCCCAAAACGGATTTCCTTAAAACGCTGGAAGCGATGTGGCTTTATGCCCAGGAAAGCGAATGACCATACGACTTGGCTTGATGATGACTCTTGATTCCTGGAATGAGGAGATCGTTAACCAACTCCTGGATCATGTCGATGAATTGCATGTCATTGTTTTTGAGGAAGAAAGCGCTTCCGGATACCTGAATCTTATAAAGGGATATTCGGCCGCCGTGAAAGAGAGGTTGCTGCCCAAGATCGCCGGTCTCCATTATTTGAAATCCTTTGGACACGGCTATCTTAAATACGTCACGTGTATCCCGGCTCTAAAAGCACTTTTCAAGAGACATTCTTTACAAGGTCTTTTTTTGCTTTACGGCGGGGGGTTTGCTTTAGCAGCCTATTTAAGCGGATCTCGGCCATATTTCCTATATACCGTAGGAAGCGACGTCCTGTTGGCCAGAGGCGTATACCGTCTCATCAATAGGGTGACATATCGCGCAGCCGCCGAAATTTTCGCTAACGGCCAATATCTCGGGCAAATGACCAGCGTTTTGACCGGGAGGAAGGATATCCGGCCAATTTACATTGGCATTGATCCGGATCGTTTTCTGCCGCGAAGCCGCGACAAAAAGCAGGCCATTAAAATCATTTGTACGCGCGGATTCAACCCCATCACAAATAATGGATATCTTATCGACGCGTTGTCTGTATTAGGAGCCTGTGACTTATATGACGAGGTCGTTTTTACTTCAGCGGGACCTGACTGGCATAGGGTTCAAGATATGGCTCAAAGAAAGCTTCCCCTCGCCATTCAACAACGCATCAAATTTCTGGGAGGAGTGACATCCTCTGAATTATTGGAAAACCTACAAAGCGCGACAATCTATGTTTCGCTTTCCCGATCCGATGGAACATCGATTTCGCTGTTGGAAGCATTATCCTGCGGACTATTCCCCATCCTATCCGATATTTCGGCGAATAAAGAATGGATCTTCCCTGAGGAGAGGAATGGCCGCCTGGTCCCCTTGGACGACCCAAAAGCTTTAGCGGCGGTTCTTTATCAAGCGATGACAGATAAAAATATGCTCGACCAAGCGTCTATATTCAATAGAAAACGAATTCTCGAACATGGTAATATTCGGAAAAATATAGCGGAACTCAGCCTGATCCTCAAAAGAAGAATCTCCATGGAAGAAGAATAATAAATGTTGGAATCGGAATTGATGTCCTTAGCTACGGGCCGGACGGATAATTTATTTGAGCAAGATTTGCGCGTTCATCGAGAGGTCCTCTTGTCTCAAATTAAGGGGAAGCGCCTGTTGGTCATTGGCGGAGCGGGCAGCATCGGAAGCGCCACGGTTCGAGAATTGATCCGGTATGAACCTAAGACCTTGCATGTGATCGATCAAAACGAGAATCAATTAGCCGAACTTGTCCGCGATCTCCGCAGCCAAGGTCACGATTTCCGGGTGGAAGACTTTTTGGCCTTGCCGATCGATTTTGGGTCGCCCATCATGCATCGCCTAATTCAGGAACGCCCCCCATATGATCTCATTATGAACTTTGCCGCCATCAAACATGTGAGATCGGAAAAAAACGTGCTCTCGATTCTCCACATGCTCAAAACGAACATTTTAAAACCCGCGCGTTTTCTATCTTGGATCATCGAAAAAGGGGAAAATTGCCGGATATTTTTCGTTTCGATCGATAAAGCCGCTGATCCCGCCAACCTGATGGGTGCCAGCAAAAGAATGAAGGACGTTTTCCGATTTTGTTGACGCCGCTTGATACCAACGGAGAAAAGGATTGCGAAATATTTATAGGAAAAAACGAGGAAGTTCAGGACATGGGATTTTCTGCACTGAGAGTCATTCCCTATGTGCCGATATCTTTAGGAAATGTCGAAGATGTTCTTCGTTTTCTCAAAGATATTTACAATAATATCGATAGACGCGTCAGTAAAGAAGAGCTTATCGCTTCCTTAGCAGAAATTCTGCCGGAGTTCAAACACTTAGAGAGAGGCAAAAATCTGGATGAGCGTTTTTGATACGGCAGCGAGGACCCATGATCGTCATCATTGATTATGGGCTGGGCAATTTAGGCTCTATTCATAATATGTTTTTTCGTCTTGGGAAAGAGAGTCTTATTTCTTCAAATAAGATTGATATCCTCAAAGCGGAAAAGCTTGTTTTGCCTGGCGTGGGTTCGTTTGACAGGGCCATCATGAATTTGCGGGAACTCGGCATAATTCCCGTGTTAAATGAAAAAGTTATCAAGGAGAGAACGCTTATTCTGGGCATCTGTTTGGGCATGCAGCTGATGACGCTCCGAAGCGAAGAAGGCGTTTTAGACGGACTGGGTTGGATTGACGCCGAAACAGTCCGCTTTCATTTTGATGGAACGGATCAACGCCTGAAAATTCCGCATATGGGCTGGAATAGGATCAGCATCATGCGTCCAAGCGGTATCCTCGATCATCTTTCGGATGAGGCACGGTTCTATTTTGTCCACTCATACTACGTCTGCTGTAGGAATGAAGAGAATATTCTTGCACAGACGGAATACGGCATCCAATTTACGTCGGCGATCATAAAAGACAATATCATGGCTACGCAATTTCATCCGGAGAAAAGCCATAAATACGGTCTTCGATTATTACAAAACTTCGCGGAAATGGAACCGTGATAGGGATCCGTGTGATTCCCTGTTTGCTTTTAAAAGGCTCGGGCCTGGTCAAGACGATCCGCTTTCAAGATTCCACCTACCTGGGCGACCCCCGCAATGTGGTTCGTATTTTCAATGAACGCGAAGTTGATGAGCTCATTATCTTTGATATCACGGCGACACGAGATCAACGCCCTCCGAAATTTGATCTCATAAAAGAAATCGTTGGCGAAGCTTTCATGCCCGTCGGCTATGGCGGCGGGATTCGAGACATCATGGACGCGCGGCGATTGTTCAGCCTCGGCGTCGAAAAGATCGTGATCAATTCCTATGCCGCCGAGAATCCCGATTTCATAGAGGAGCTTGCGAGCCAGTTCGGGAGCCAGAGTATCATCGTTTGCCTGGATGTCAAAAAAGACAAACGCGGGAACTATCAGATATGGACGCACGGCGGAAGCAAATTAACGTCTTTGAGCCCCATCGATTATGCTTTGAACATCATGAAGATGGGAGCGGGCGAATTGATTGTGAATTCCATTGACCAAGATGGAACAATGAGCGGCTATGATATTGACATCATCCGGATGATCACAAAATCGGTGAACATTCCGGTGGTCGCTTGCGGGGGGGCCGGCAGATTAGAAGATTTTAGAAAGGTCGTTCAGGAGGGGGGAGCGGCAGCCGTCGCGGCAGGCAGCATTTTCGTTTTTCATGGAAAGCGCCGAGCCGTTCTGATAAATTATCCAACTCAGCAAGAGCTTAAAATGATTTTTCAGAAAACTGAAGGATAATGCGAGACTATCAGATCTGCAAACGTTGCATTATGGATACATCGGATCCTGAAATTATTTTTAATAAAGACGGCATATGCAACCATTGTTCCGAGGCGCTGTCCCGTTTTAAGGCTCAACTGCTGCCTCCGCGGGAAAGACAGGCCGCCCTCTTTAGTCTCATCGATAAAATCAGAGAAGAAGGAAGACATAAAGAATATGATTGCATTATCGGAGTTAGCGGAGGATGCGACAGCACGACAACGGCTTATCACGTTAAAAATCTTGGATTAAGGCCGCTGGCCGTCCATTTTGATAATGGCTGGGATTCGGAGCTTGCCGTTGATAACATTAAAAAAGCTCTAGAGAAACTCGGTATCGATCTATTCACGTACGTCGTGGATTGGGAAGAATTCCGAGATCTTCAACTTAGCTTTTTAAAAGCATCCGTGGCTAACGCAGAAGCTCCGACGGATCATGCGATTACGGCAACGTTGTTTCAATCCGCGCATAAATATGGATCGCGATACATATTAAGCGGAAGCAACGTCGTGACGGAAGCTATCATGCCGATTTCCTGGGGCCACTATAATCAAGACCTCCGTTTTCTAAAGGCGATCTATCGGAAATTTGGCACGCGGCCTTTGCGGACGATGCCAACGATTTCAATCTCTCATTATCTCTATTACGTTTTGGTCCGAAAGATTCGGCAGATCCCTTTCTTAAACTACGTTGAGTACGACAAAACCAAGTCAAAAAAGATTCTTTCCGAAGAGCTGGGGTGGAGAGATTATGGTGGAAAACACTATGAATCTGTTTGGACGAGGTTTTTTCAAGGATATTATCTTCCGCATAAATTTGGTTTTGATAAGAGACGGGCTCATCTTTCGACGTTGATTTGCTCTAGACAAATAACGCGTGACGAAGCGCTCGCGGAAATAGAAAAGCCGCATTATGAGTCCGCTTTGCTTCGCCAAGACATGCATTTTGTCATGAAAAAATTCGGCATATCCGAATCTGATTTCCAAGCCATTTTGGAAGCCCCATTAAAAACTGTCCACAATTTTCCAAATCATTATTTTCTTTTTCATCGACTGAAGCGCTACAAGAATTTTTTTCGCAAAATAGCGACGACTCCATAAATTAAGTACACTTTTTTTAAATATCAAATAACAAAAGAGAGATAAATCTGGAAGACAGTATTATTAGAGGTGAAGTGAATCAATATTTTTAATACATGGAAAACAAATTGAAAATATGGTTGATTACAATCGGCGAACATCTTCCGTTGGCTCCCAGTACCCCTAAACAAAGAACCAATATCCTGGCAGAGAAGCTTGTCGGGCGGGGTCATGACGTCATCTGGTGGACCAGCGCATTCAATCACTATAGAAAACGTTGGTTTTTTTTGATGGACACTACGCTTACCGTAAACGGTACGACAATAAAAGCATTGAAAGGGACCGGCTATAATAAAAACATTTCATTGCGGCGCTTTCTTGATCACAAGATCATTGCCTGGAAATTTAAAAGGTTCGCTGAACGGATGCCTGTACCGGATATCATCATAACGGCAACCCCTCCTCATGATTTGGCATATGCGGTCACACGTTTTTCTCGGAGACATAATATTCCCGTGATCGTCGATATCAGGGACGAATGGCCCGATTTATTTTTAAAATTTGTTCCGAAAAGATTTATACGATTGTTGAAGATCTTGCTCATCCATGATTTTTATATGCTAAGAAAAACGCTGGTGATGGCCGCCGGGCTTGTCGCCATGATGGATTCACTCCTCGAGTGGGGATTAACATATGCCGGCCGACAAAAGAGCACCAAGGACAGAGTCTTTTATCTGGGAGATTTCCACCGGACCCAGCCTCTAGATTGGGGGCAAAATGATCCATTCCAAAAAAATCTTAACAAAAAATTTGTTGTTACATTTATCGGCACCTTTGTCCAAAACAATGATCCCTCGATTATGATAGAAAGTGCAATAAAATTGGCGGATTATCCAATCTATTTTGTCTTGGCAGGAGACGGGGAGTTATCGTGCTCTTTGAAAAACGCATCGGCCGGCCTCTCCAATGTCCTTATGCCGGGATGGTTGAATAAAGATGAGATGACTTTTTTATTGAGACACTCCAAAATTGGAGTTTGTCCGACCACTCAATATCGAGAAGCATTCCCTAATAAAGCATTTTCCTACTTGTCGGCCGGCATCCCCTTTATTACATCCTTTCAGGGTGAAATCAAAAATATTATTGAAAAATATAAGATAGGGTATTATTACCCGCCTCATGATATAGATGCCTTCACTTCATACATTCTTAAACTCTATCAGACTCCGAGTCTTTATCAAGAAATGGCGGAGAACGCAAAAAATATATTTAATAAAATGTTTGATGCGGATAAAATATACGACGATTACGCAAAATATATTGAAATGATCGCAGAAAACAAAGCCACATTCCCATGAAAAATCTTTTTGACTTCCTCGTCTCGTTTTTTGGCCTTGTTCTCCTGAGCCCGTTTTTGCTTGCGATCAGCTTTCTCATTAAAAGAGAGGATGGGGGTTCGGTTTTCTTCCGCGGCGTGCGCGTCGGCCGATCAGGGAAACGGTTTCGGATATTCAAGTTCAGGACGATGGTGTTCAATGCCGAAAAAAAGGGCGGCTTGTCCACCGCAGACGATGATCCGAGGATCACAAGGACGGGGAGGCTCCTCAGAAAATTCAAACTGGACGAGCTGCCCCAACTCATCAATGTTCTCAGGGGCGAGATGAGCATCGTCGGACCCCGGCCGGAAGTCCCCCATTACGTAAACATGTTCACGGACGAAGAAAAGGCCATATTGACCGTCCGTCCCGGGATCACCGACTGGGCCTCGCTCTGGAACTCCGACGAAGGGGCCATTCTGGCCGGAAGCCCCGACCCGGAAAAAACATACATGGAAAAACTCCGGCCGGAAAAGATCCGGCTCCAATTGAAATACGTGCGAGAACGGTCCTTTTGGGTCGATATGAAAATCATATTCCTGACCCTGAAGGCGATCATCCTGAGAAAAGGTCCAGCGGTGACATGAATCGAAGCAAAAAGGAATCCCCATGATCAAGCGCTATCCCAAGGACTTCCTGAGGGATCTCTACCGGACGATGGTCCGTATCCGCCTCTGCGAGGAAAGCCTTGTCGAACCCATCCTGAACGGAGAGGTCCGATGCCCATGTCATCTCTACACCGGGGAGGAAGCCGTGGCCGCCGGCGTTTGTGCGGTTTTGAAAAAGACGGATTATATCTTCAGCACTCACCGGTCTCACGGACATTACCTGGCCAAGGGCGGGCCGATGCCGGGGCTGGTCGCCGAAGTCTACGGCAAGGAAACCGGGTGCTCTCGGGGCCGGGGAGGCTCGATGCATCTCATCGATCCCGGGCATGGAATGCTGGGATCCGCCCCCATCGTGGCGGGGACCATTTCCCTGGCTCTCGGGACGGCTCTGGCCGCGTCCATCAAAAAAGATAAACGGGTCACGGTCAGCTTCTTCGGGGATGGGGCCACGGGCGAGGGCGCCCTGTTCGAATCCTTGAACTTCGCCGCTCTCAAAAAGCTCCCCCTCATCTTCGTCTGCGAGAATAATCTATATTCGACCCACATGCCGATCCGGGAATGCCGCGTCAATGAGGACATCTGCAAAATCGGGGAACAGTTCGGCATCGAAAGCCTGTCTGTCGACGGGAACGACGTTCTCCGCGTTTATGACGCCGCCCGGAATGCGGTCGAGAAATGCCGTAAGGGCCGAGGCCCGGTCTTCCTGGAATTCAAGACGTACCGCATGCGCGGCCATGTCGGTCCGGACGACTTCATCCAGGGGACGCGGACAGACATCCGGCCGAAAGAAGAGATCGAGCACTGGAAGAAAAAAGATCCCCTGGCACGGTTCGAACGTTTTCTAGTCCGGCAGGACATCGTCAGCCCAAAGGACCTGAAGGACATCCGCGATCGGGTCGCCCGGGAAGTCCAAAAAGCCCATGACTTCGCCCGGAGAAGCCCCTATCCCAATGGAGGAGACCTCACCAAGTATGTCTTCCACAAATAGAAATCTGACCTACAGCCTGGCGATCAATGAAGCGCTCCATCAAATGATGGTTCGTGATTCTTCGGTCTTCGTCATCGGCCAAGGCGTCAAGAGTCCCTGGTACGTCGGCAATACTTGCCAGGGCCTGATCGAAAGATTTGGACCGGAGCGAGTGATCGACACGCCCGTCTCGGAAAACGCGATGACGGGGGCGGCGGTGGGCGCGGCAATGGCCGGGATGCGCCCCGTCGTGGTCCATCCCCGCCAGGATTTCATGCTCTATGCCTTCGATCCGATCATTAACGAGGCGGCGAACTGGCATTACATGTGCGGAGGCCGATCGTCCGTTCCCGTCGTCATCTGGGGGATCATCAACCGGGGAGGCGAACAGGGCGCCCAGCATTCCCAGGCCCTTCACGCGCTGTTCGCTCACGTCCCGGGCTTGAAGGTCGTGATGCCGGCCACGCCCTACGATGCTAAAGGCCTGATGATAGCGGCCATACGGGACGAGAACCCCGTCGTTTATATCGACGATCGCTGGCTGCATAAGCAGGAAGGTCCGGTCCCGGAAGAGATCTACGAGGTCAAGATCGGCCGGGGGATCCTAAAGAAAAAGGGATCCGACTTGACACTCGTGGCCGTTTCTTATATGGTAGCCGAATCCGCCAAAGCCGTTCTGGCTCTGGCCCGTGACGGGATTGATGTCGAGTTCATCGATTTACGGAGCGTCAAACCCCTGGACGAGGACCTGGTCATCAAGTCCGTGAAGAAGACGGGACGCCTGGTCGTCGCGGACGGAGGGTGGAGAACCTGCGGCGTGGCGGCGGAAGTGTCAGCCCGCGTGACGGAAGAGGCCTTTTCCTCATTGAAGGCCCCGATCAAACGCGTGACCCTTCCGGACTGTCCCGCGCCGGCCAGCCGGACTCTGGAACAGGAATACTATGGAAGTTGCGACGATATCGTTCAAGCCGTCAAAGCGATCATACAGAACAAAGCCTGAGAGGAGGACCTAGATTTCTATGGCTTACAAGGTACCATTCGTCAATCCCGCGAAGAATTACCAGCTCATCAAGGAAGAGATCGACGCGGCTTATGCGGAGGCTATGTCCAAGGGCGATCTCATCGATCGCGGCCAGCTCCGGGCCTTCGAGGAAAATCTGGCGAAATTCGTCGGGACGAAGTTCGCCGTCGGGCTCAACAGCGGCTACGATGCCCTCCATATGTCCCTGCGTGCGGCGGGAATCGGGCCCGGGGACGAAGTGATCGTCCCGGCGCATACGTTCGTCGCCACGTGCTCGGCCATCGTGAACGTCGGCGCCGTTCCGGTCCTGGTGGACGTAGCCAGGGATTTCAACATCGATGTCGACAAGATAGAAGAAGCGGTCACCTCAAGAACCAAGGCCATCATTCCCGTCCATCTCAACGGATACATGGCCAACATGCCGCGCGTGATGGACATCGCCGCTCGCCACGGCCTCGCCGTCGTCGAAGACGCCTGCCAGAGCCTAGGAAGCAGCATCGACGGCAAAAAGGCCGGCTCCTGGGGATTGACCGCATGCTGGAGTTTCTATCCTTTCAAGATCCTCGGAGGATACGGGGACGGCGGCGCGATCACGACCGACGACCCGGATGTCGCTCTCTTCGCGACCCGGATGAGATATAACGGCGAGGACCGCTTATCCGGCGAATACCACGGCCACGGCTTCACTTGTCTGCTGGACAATCTGCAGGCCGCCTTTTTGGATGTCAAGCTGAGGCACCTGCCGGCCTGGATCGTTCGCCGGAAGCACATCGCCGAGCGATATCGCCGGGGCTTTTCGGATATCCCCGATCTCATGCTCCCCCATTACGACAATCCCAAATTCGATCACGTCTATCAGAACTATGTCGTCCGTTCGAAACAGGGAGATCGATTCGTGGAGCATCTGAAGAAGAACGGCGTGGAAGTCCTGGTCCAGTTCCGCAAGCCCTATTACAAGCACCTGGCCCTGAATCTTGTCGATCGAGGATTTCCTGAGACGGAAGCGCTCAGCCGGGAGGTGTGTTCCCTGCCTATGAACGTTGAAATGGATGACGGGCAGATCGAGCACGTGATCAAGACCATCAGGTCCTTTTATGACCGCGACTGAGGTCGACCCCATACTCCAGAAAGGTTTTCAACCATGCCTTTGAAGATCAGCCAGAGAGCGAAGCTCATCGTCCAATCGGAGATCCGGTCGATGTTCATCGAATGCGCGAAAGTCGGAGGCATCAACCTTTCTCAAGGCGTCTGTGATACGGAAGTTCCCGTGCCGGTCCGGGCCGGGGCCCAAAAGGCCATCGACGACGGCATCAACAGCTACACCCGTTACGATGGCCGGGAAGAGCTGCGTCGGGCCATCGCCCAGAAGATGCGGGACTACAACGGAATCCAGGCGGATCCGGAATCCGAAATCATCGTCAGCGGTGGCTCGACAGGCGCTTTTTACTGCGCCTGCCTAGCTTTATTGAATCCCCGAGACGAAGTGATCGTCTTCGAGCCCTACTACGGTTATCATATCAACACTCTGCTGGCGGCCGAGGCCCGTCCGTCCTATGTTCGGCTGAAACCGCCCAACTGGAGCTTTAAAAAAGAAGACCTGGAAGCGGCGATCACGAAGAAGACGCGCGGCATCCTCATCAACACGCCCGCCAATCCCTCGGGAAAAGTCTTCAACCGGACGGAGCTTGAGTGGGTCGCCGAAGTGGCGGGCCGCCACGACCTCTTCGTCTTCACGGATGAAATCTATGAATATTTCCTTTATGACGGAAGGCGACACATCAGCCCCGGGTCACTGCCCGGGATGGCTGAGCGGACAATCACAATTTCGGGTTATTCCAAGACTTTCAGCATCACGGGCTGGCGAATCGGCTATTCTGTCAGTCATGCCAAATGGGCCCAGATGATCGGTTATCTCAATGACCTTATTTATGTCTGTGCGCCGGCCCCCCTCCAGATCGGAGTGGCCAACGGGATCCTGGAACTCCAAGAGGATTATTACCGAGAGCTTTGTCATCAGTATGTCGTTAAGCGAGACAAAATATGCGCGGCATTGGCGAAAGCCGGCCTGACGCCCTATATCCCTGAGGGGGCCTATTATGTCCTCGCGGACGTCACGCATCTTCCGGGAAAGTCCAGCAAGGATAAAGCGATGTTCGTGCTTTCGAAAACGCGCGTCGCCGGCGTCCCTGACGAGGCGTTTTTTCATTCCCCACCCGTTTCTCAGCTCATCCGGTTCTGCTTCGCTAAGGAAGATAACGAGATCGATGAGGCCTGCCGGAGGCTGGAAAAATTGCGTTCGCTATTTTGACTAAGTGTCCGATGGAGCCAATATATCACGGAGGAAGGCTGTTATGACGCCGGAATATATCCACGTCACGGAGATCCCGGGGAACAAGGCTTCCGCGGAACAGATCGAACGGCTCTATCACAGGTATCATTTTGCTTCGGCCTTCTGCCAAGGAAAGGACGTTCTCGAGGTCGCCTGCGGGGCCGGAATGGGATTGGGGTATCTGGCACGCGTGGCGCATAAAGTCGTCGGCGGGGACATCGACAAACGTCTTGTTTCGCTGGCCCAGGGCTATTATACGGGAAGGCCGAATATCGAACTGAAGACCTTGGACGCTCAGCAATTACCGTTTCCGGAAGGAAGCTTCGACGTCCTCCTCCTTTATGAAGCCATTTATTATTTGCCGGAACCTGCGAGGTTCGTAGAGGAAGCCTTTCGGGTCTTAAGACCGGACGGAACTCTGATCATATGCACCGTGAACAATGAATGGAGGGATTTCAACCCTTCCCCCTTCAGCACGAAATATCTCTCGGGCCGGGAACTGGACCTACTGCTCAGGACGAAATTTCCCGAGGTGGATCTTCATGGAGCGTTTCCTGTTGAAACGACCTCTTTGAAAAGCCGGCTGTTGTCGTTCGTCAAGAGGACGGCCGTCAGACTCCATCTGATGCCTAAAACCATGAAAAGCAAGGAGCTCTTTAAAAGGATCTTTTTGGGAGATCTCAAATCGATTCCCTCCGAAATCGAAGAGGGTATGGCTGCCTATAATCTCCCCGTGAAAATCACTCTTGATTCGCCGACCCGTTTATATAAAATAATATATGCGATTGCCGTCACTTAGATGAGGGGAAAGCTCGACATACGAAGAATGCTCTAAGACCGGATTGCTTGGATAAATTAGGCAGGATCATGAAAGATTATTATATTTTAATGAGGAGATCAAGTCAGATCATCATCGATATCATGATCTTCGTCCTGGCCTATTTTTCGGCTTTCTTTATTCGTTTTGAGGGAGTGCCGGACCTGACCAACTTAAAGCAGCTCCTGATTTTCTTCCCCTTCATCGCCGTAGCGCGTCTTCTCTGTTTCTATTTGCTTTCCATATATTCCATCGTATGGAGATACATTTCCATCATGGACGTTCTTTCCATTGGAAAAGCCTGCCTTCCGGTTTCGATAATTCTCGGGATTGGGCGAGTCTTCCTCCCGGAGCGGCTCAACTTGTTCAGATTCCCTTTAGGAGTCATCACGCTGGAATTTTTATTCGTGTTGCTTGGCACGTTGAGTGTCCGCATGGCGCGCAGACTCCTTCATGAACACTCCGAACGGGAGAGGTTCGGAGCCAAGGGAGAAGTGATAAGGAGAAAAAACGTCCTGTTGATCGGGGCCGGAAATGCCGGGAATATGGTCATCCGGGAGATCCGGCAAAGGACGGACCTGGGGATCGAAGTCGTCGGGTTTATCGATGACGACCCCCGAAAGATTCATACGGTCATTCAGGGAATCAAAGTCCTCGGCAATATAAAACAACTTCCGGAGCTTGCCAAGAAGTTCAGAATTGACGAGGCCATCATCACGATCGCGAACGCTTCCTCCAAGGATATCCGACAGATCGTCAACCTGTGCGAGGGCACAAGAATTAAGGTAAAAATCGTCCCGGGACTTTTTGAGCTGTTGGGAGACAAGGT
>Ga0315279_10000747_pt1 | contig 59956 bp, 51 predicted proteins | sample YL17G06_20_MG_FD_203694 | JGI IMG/M metagenome (GOLD analysis project Ga0315279, IMG submission 203694) | Sediment microbial communities from Yellowstone Lake, YNP, Wyoming, USA - YL17G06_20 | ecosystem: Environmental > Aquatic > Freshwater > Lake > Sediment | place: USA: Wyoming | collected...
CGGCTCATCGTGGTGGACGGGCCATCCTATCGCACCCGTCATCTCGAGGTTGACAAGCTGTCAGAGACACGAAAAGATAACGCCAGAATATCTGGAAAAAGCACGCCATAATTTTCGGAACCCACAGTTGTCGTATCGGTCATGGAGATCCTCCTCTCCATGGCTAGAAAATGTAGCGTCGGAACATGCCTTTGCGGGGGTGCAAATCCGACAATCTCAGGGGTTGATTGCGACAGCGAGGGCTCCTTCGTCATATTCACCAAAGCGAATGATTTCCTGGCGAGCAGAGGAATGCAGCCTCTTTCCAAGGTGCAGCTGGTGGGGCTCACCAGGGAAGCGTGAGTCTACGACAGATTATTTTCTGTCCGTCCCGATCGGACCGTCTTCTGGCAAATGGCGGGCATGACGGCCATGGACTACCTGAACGAGTACAACCGGGAGGCTGTCCTGGCCTGACGTTGACTACGGCGAGCGAGGGCGCGTATCAAGCAGAATGAAAGCACCTCAAGATCTCGAGGCTGCCTTTTCCCATGCCTTCGAGATCAATCCTTCAGCGGAAAATAGATCTCGGTCAGGAGGTCTTCCGGCTTCGTGGCCTGCGGATCGTTCAGGTAGATCTCGTAGCAGAGTCCCTGCGCCTTGGCCTTGCTCTGCTGGATGAACCCCGTCAGGGCATTGTAGGTCGACTCCATCTTGTCATACGGACCCTTGTGAACCGTCGTGGCTGTCCTGCCCCCAGGCAGCGAACCGGGCTTCATCCTCCCCTCCGCCCGGATGGGCTGGGCCACGGGGAATCCCATCTCCACGTCCAGATCCTTCATGTCCATGTTGTGGTAGACGGCAAACGGGGGCCCGGACGGACCGGTACGCTGCGTGCCCAGCAGCATTGCGATCTCTCCAAAGGCCTTGCCCATTTCCGACTGCAGGCCGGCCACGGGAGTCCTGACGCGAATGCTCGCGGTCCGCTGCTCCTGTCTTGTTGTGATCTCCATCTGGATATCCTCCTCTTATGCCCGGAGCATAGCAGGTGGTATGCGACAGCCCTCTGTCGTAATCATCTGTAAATTCCCAGATTTCTTTCGCAGATGTCCGCAATCTTCCTTCTTAGTGCATCGGGGGAAATCACCTCCACCCCGTCACCGTAGCTGAGAATCATTCCGTGGAGCCAGTTGTCCTCCGGGAAGTCGACCGTGACCGTGATCTGCCCGTCTTCGCCCACCGCGATCTCTCCGAAGGTGAAGTAGTCCTCGACCAGCACGCGCAGCTCGGGCTTGAACCGAAGGACCACTGGATTTCCCGATGGAACCTTCGCCATGAGCCCGTCGAGGTATTCCTGGACATCCAGCGGGCGGCGCCGGAAGACCTCGTGCCCTATCTCGGGATCCCGGATCCGCGAGAGTCGAAAGAGGCGGAAGTCCTTCCGGGCGCGGCACCAGGCCAGCAGGTACCAGGAATACCACTTGAACGCGAGCGTGTAGGGCTCGACGACGCGTCGGGACTTCTCGAGCCGCGAGTTGGTGTACGTGAACGAGATGCAGCGGTTGCGCTCGAGTGCATTCTGGATCAGAGCCATGTGGCCCCTGCGGTGCGCCGAATACCCGAGGGCGCGGAAATCAACGTACAGGCGCTCTGCCCGGCTCGCGAGCTCCTTCGGAGGGTGCCGCGCCGCAAGGCAGCGGATCTTGTCCACGGTTTTCTCCACGGTCCTGCTTTCCAGGGAGTCGGCGATCCCCTGCAGCGCCGTGGTGATGAAGAACAGGTCGTCGAACGACAGGAATTGCCGGTCCAGACGGAAGGAATCCAGGATCTTGTAGCCGCCGTTCGGCCCGTGGATCGCCGTCACGGGAATGCCCGCAGCGTTGATCGCGTCCACGTCGCGCTGGATCGTTCTGACAGTCACAGAGAAACGCCTTGCAAGGTCGGAGGCGCTGACGAGGTCGTGGCTCAGGAGATGCATCACGATCGACAACAGGCGGTCAATCTTCATGAAAGTAGACTATACTGCACGCGACTATGAAGTCAGGCATTCTTACTGCGTACTTCGTGCGACGTGACGAAGCTCGAAAAGCCCTCCGGGAGCTTGGAAGGAGCGGCTTTCGTCGTGCCGCGCTGATCCATAAGAGCGCAGATGGACGTGTCCGGATCCTGGATGCTTTCCTCTGGCGCCGCGCTCTTGCTGTGACCCTCTCGGCAGTCCTGGTCGGCGGACTTGCCGGCGCTGCATTCATGGTGTTCCACTGGTCGTGGCCGGGTCTGAGCCTGACTCTGGAAATCGAGACCTCGATTCTGACGGCCGCCGCGTTCGGAGCCCTTTTCGGCTGGGCGTGGGTGCCGCGATCGAAGCTCGGAATAGAGCGAAAACTCCTCGCGGATCATTCGCGCTGGCTGGCGACCGAGGAGACTGTCCTCATTCTCCAGGCACCCATCGATCTCATGCGGTTCCCGGTGGCCGTCCTGCGGGAAAGCGGTGAGATTCCGCCCGTGGTCTCTGTCCTGAATCCAAAACGCACGAGTCTGGGAGAGGATTTGGGGAGTGTCGGGGCACCACTCTCCCCTGCGCAGATGCAGGAGCTTGCCCGGCGTCTGGCCGTGGAGGACCAGGTAGATCCCGCGCCGCAGCGGAACACCAGGCTCCTCGAGCGACTGAGGCAGGCCCGACAATGGATCCACCGTGTCTGCTCGGATCTCTCCGAAGCGGCTTTCCTGGAACAGCGCACGACCCCCATCGCGGAGTGGATTCTCGACAACGAGTACATCATCGAGGGCAATGTCAGGGACGTCCAGCAGAACCTCACCCGGCGATTTTGTCAGGCGTTGCCCGCCCTGGAAAGCAAGCCCTACCGAGGACTGCCGCGCATCTACGGGTTGGCCAGGGAGCTCGTTTCACACGCCGGCCTGCGGCTCGATCGCGAGAATATCGTTGCCTTCGTAGAGGCCTACCAATCCGAGCGCACCTTGACGATCGCCGAGCTCTGGGCAATCCCCCAGCTCCTGCGGATTGCGTTGATCGAGGGCATCCAGGATCTTGCGGCTCGGGGACTTACGGAGCTGCGAGATCGCGAGATCGCCGATTTCTGGGCCAACAGGCTCATCACAGCCAACAGGAGAGATCCCAACCACCTGTTCTCGATCATGGCAGAGCTGACGGAAAACCAGCCCAGCCCGAGCCCGTATTTCGCTTTTCAGCTGGTTGACCACCTCTACGATGAAGAAGCAGCTTTGGGGCCCGTCCAGAGCTGGCTGGCGCGCATCTATCGCGCGCCTCTCAGCGAGCTGAGCGTGCGCGAGCAGAATCGCCAGTCGACGGACCAGGTCTCGATCAGCAACGCCTTCACCAGCCTGCGACAGCTCGCATTGCTGGACTGGAGGCAGATCTTTGAGCGCGTCAGCCATGTGGAACGGCTGCTTCGGCTGGATCCATCCGGCATCTATGCCAGGATGGATTTCGCAACTCGTGATCGGTATCGTCGCGCTGTCGAGGAGGTTGCCCGCCGGTCCGGTCTGGCAGAAGAGAAGGTCGCCCAGCACGCCATCGACCTGGCTGCGCGAGCCGTGGGGACAGCGTCTGAGGATGTGCGGTGGATCCATGCAGGAACCTATCTCGTTGGTGAGGGCAGGCGTGAGCTCGACCGACTCATCTCCCGTCAGGCAGCCCCCCTCTACTTTCTCAGGCAATGGTCATACCGCCATCATTCCGCGGTGTACTTCCTTGGGCTCACCTTCGTCTTCGCGATCTTCGTCTCCTTCATCTTCCTGCTCGGCCTGCGGGAGCAAACGCTGCACACCAGGATCCTGATCGCCCTCCTTTCCCTGATCCCCGCAAGCCAACTCTCTCTGGAGGTCGTGAATTACCTGATCATGCGGATTTTTCAGCCTCGCACTCTTGCGAAGATGGATTTCGAGGATTCGGGAATCCCCGACGGCTTTCGGACGCTGGTGGTCGTGCCCATGCTGCTCGTTGACTCGCAGACGGTCGGGGCGGAGGTGGACAAGCTCGAGATCCGCTATCTGGCGAATCGAGAAGACAATCTTCTCTTCAGCTTGTTCACGGACCACACGGATTCGAAAGATCTACGCCGTGAGGAGGACGAACCCCTGGTTCACGCAGCGATCGCCAGGCTCGAAACTCTCAATCAACGCTATGGCGGGAAGCGATTCTTCCTTTTCCACAGGGAAAGGAGTTGGAGTGAGTCCGAGCAGAAATACATCGGTTGGGAGCGCAAACGGGGGAAGCTGGAGGAGCTCAACCGGCTGATCGATGGAACGAGGCCTGCGAACGCCGGTCGGCTCGTGTACGTTGGAGACCCCGCGCGCCTGGCGGATGTCCGGTTCATCATCACGCTGGACAGTGATACGCAGCTTCCTTCCGGGACCGCCCGCCGAATGATCGAAACCCTGGCACACCCTCTCAACCAGCCCCGCTTGGATGCTGAGGGCAGGATCCTCCCCGGCTCGTACACGATCATTCAGCCGCGCGTGAGCCCTTCCCTGCCGAGCACAAGTGCTTCTCCTTTCAGCCGCCTCTTCTCGTACGTGGTGGGAATAGACCCCTACACCAGGGCGGTTTCCGATGTCTATCAGGATCTCACCGGTGAAGGCTCCTACCACGGCAAAGGCATCTATGACGTGCGGGCCTTCAGTCGCGTGCTTTCCGGTAGGTTTCCCGAAGAGTGGCTGCTGAGTCACGACCTGATCGAAGGCGCTCACGTTCGGGTGGGCCTGGCCAGCGACATCGAGCTTCTCGATGAGTTCCCCAAAGATTACCTGACATACGCCCGGCGGCAGCATCGTTGGATCCGGGGAGACTGGCAGATCGCGGATTGGATCCTGCCGAGCATCCCCGTGCCTGGAGGCCGACGGGGGAGGAACATTCTCTCCGGCTTCAACCGGTGGAAGATCCTGGACAACCTGCGCCGGAGCCTGATCCCCACGACAAGCCTGGCGTTGCTCGCGGTTTCCTGGCTGACCTCGTCCCGGATGGAATGGATATCCACACTCGTGGTCGTCGCGCTCCTTCTCTTCCAGACCCTGGCGCAGCCTTTCACATCGGCGACGACCCGACAGGGGCTGAAGAGACTCTCCATCTCGAAGCTGGCCCATGATCTGCTGCGGACGGTCGTCGAAGCTTCACTGATACCACACCAGACATGGCTGGCCTTGAACGCCATCCTGCGGGTGTGGTATCGCAGGCTCATCTCGCACAGGCATCTGCTCGAGTGGACGTCGGCCCGGGTGAGGCGCTGGAGTGCCCTGACTCACCCGCCGGTTTTCTTTCTTTCCATGAGTCTGATCAGCCTGCTCAGCGGAATCGCGGGCTGGGCAGTGTACTATTGGATGCCGGCGAACTTCATGCTGGCAGCCCCCTGGCTCGGATTGTGGTTCCTCTCCCCTCTGATCGGATGGCTCCTGAACTTTCGGCCGCGGGCAAAGCCCCAGAGTTTCCTGCTTCATGCCAGGGACTTGATGTACCTGAGAAAGGTTGCCCGAAGAACCTGGCGTTATTTCTCGGACTTTGTCTCCGAAGAGACCTCCTGGCTTCCACCCGACAACTACCAGGTCTTCCACCAAGATCAGCTGGCAATGCGGACCAGTCCAACGAATATCGGTCTTTGGATGCTGAGCGCACTGGCCGCACGCGATTTCGGATATTTCACAGGAGACCAGGTCGTCGAAACACTGCACCGTTCCTTGGAGACGATCGCCAGGATGGAGCGCCATGAGGGTCATCTCCTGAATTGGTATGACGTTCAGACACTGAAGCCCCTGGAACCCCGCTACGTGTCCACCGTGGACAGTGGAAACCTGCTTGGTGCTCTCTGGTCTCTGGAGCACGGCCTCGAAGAGCTGGTTCAAAGACCCGTCCTCGACGGATGTCTCTTTGAAGGACTGCGGGACACGGGTGAAGTATTCAAGGAGGTGATTGAACCGGAGGGTATTCCCCGTCCGCACGCCGAGGCCCTCGAAGAGCTCACGCGGGCCGGCCGGAACCGCGCGGATGGGGTCGTTGCTGTGCTTCGCCTGCTGCGGCGGGGAGAGGAGAGAGCTGGGGCCCTGGCAGAAAGAGCGCCGGGATCGGCAGGGAACGGAGAAGGCTCGGCCTATTGGGCCAGGCAGATGCAGAGCCAGGTATCGGCCTGGCTGGGTATTCGGGATCGGTATTTGACGTGGATCGAGATTATCAATGAAAAGACGGAAGAAGAAATCGGCCACCTGGGTGAAGAGGCCCTCCTTGCCATCCGCCAGGATCTGGAGCATGCACCTTCACTGTACAACCTTGCCAAGGGACTCGTCGGCTGCATCCCGATCCTCCGATCGATCCGTGAGCAGCCCTCCTCCGCCGCAAGCCCCCTCTTCGGGTGGCTCGACCGCATCCTGCAGGCGTTCGATACGTCGAAATGGCTGGCGGGTGAAATGCTGGGTCTGGCGGAACGGCTCATCCAGGACGTACGGGAGCTCTCAGAATCCATCAACATGCGTTTCCTGTATGACTTCAAACGCAAGCTGTTCGCCATCGGCTTCAACGTGTCCGACCGCCGCCTGGACAGCGCCTTCTACGATCTCCTGGCCAGTGAGGCGCGGATAGGAAGCTACATCGCCATCGCGCGGGGAGAGGTCCCGCTGGAGCACTGGTTCTCCATGGGCCGACCGTACAACACGATTGGCCGGCGTCGAGTCCTGCTCAGCTGGACCGGGAGCATGTTCGAATACCTGATGCCGCTCCTTCTCCAACGCTCCTATGGGAGCTCGCTCCTTGACAGGGCTGCCAGAGAAGCGGTGGGGACCCAGATCGCACACGGCCGCAAGCTTCGTGTGCCATGGGGCATTTCGGAGTCCGCATATACGGACCTGGACATCAATAAGACCTATCAATACAAGGCATTTGGCGTGCCGGAGCTGGGGTTGAAGCGCGGCAAGGAGGAGGAGCTTGTCATCGCTCCCTACGCCAGCCTGCTGGCGGTCGCCATTGCGCCGAGAGAGACCGTGCAGAACTTGAAACGCCTGGCCTCGCTGGGGCTTCTGAACGAGTACGGATATTTCGAGGCGATGGACTTCAGCCGTCAAGCCAGTCGTGAGGGCGCACGCGGGGTGATCGTGAGAGCATACCTGGCCCATCACCAGGGCATGGGCTTCCTCTCACTGGACAATTTCCTCCATGGCAATCCCAACCAGCGCCATTTCCACGCCGACGCACGCGTGCGTGCCGTCGAGCCTCTGCTCCATGAAAGCGTTCCGGTCCTTCCTTCTCAGTACCACATCTCCACCCGCCAGAGGGTGCCTTCAGTGGATGGATTCGGCGAAATTGCGCCGTCGGTGAGCAGATTCGATTCTCCCCATACCAGCAAGCCCAAGACCCAGCTCCTCGGCAACGGTCGCTATTCCCTCATGATCACGAACTCTGGCGGCGGATTCAGTCAGTGGCGCGACTTTGAGATCACACGATGGAGGTCCGATCGCACACGTGATTCGTGGGGACAGTGCTGTTACATCCACGAGTCCGATTCGGATCGTCTGTGGTCCAGCACATACCACCCCACGGATGTGAAAGTCGAAACGTATTCCGCCAGCTTCGCACTCGACCGAGCATTGTTCCGGCGCATCGACAACGGCATCGAAACAGAAACCGAGGTCGCCGTCTCCTCTGAAGATGACGTCGAGGTTCGGCGGATCACTCTCATCAACCGGTCCGTTCGCACCCGGCGCCTCGATCTCACCAGCTATATTGAGCTCTCGATGGCGCCGCACGGAGCGGACCTTCAGCATTCGGCCTTCAACAAGCTGTTCATCCAGACCGAGGCGGTGCCGGAGCATCACGCGCTCCTTGCCTCCCGCCGGCCTCGCGCGGAAAGCGAGCCGCCCCTCTTCGTCGGCCACCGCTTCACCCTTGACCAGGCCGAGGATGAAGGCCTGCGGTTCGAGACCGACCGGGGCTCGTTCATCGGGCGAGGGCGGACGCTCGAGAACCCGATGGGGGCCTGCGGCACGCCCGGCGGTCGGCAAGGCTTCGTCCTGGATCCGATTCTCAGTCTCCGGCAGAGCCTTGCCCTTGGTCCCGGCGAGCGCGCGCGGGTCTCCTTCATTGTCGCTGCCGGCGAATCACGGCAAGGGGTCCTGAGCCTGATCGACAAGTACGGCGATCCCCATGCGATCGATCGGGCCATGGATTTCGCCTGGGCCTCCGCACAGCTCGAGTTGCGGTTGCTCCGCATCCAGCCCGACGAGGCCCGCCGCTTTCAGGAGATCGCCAGTCATCTTCTATTCCCGAATCCTCTCCTGCGCCCCCCTGCAGAGCGCATCGAAGAGAACCGGAAAGGACAGGCCGGGTTGTGGCCTTATGGCATATCGGGAGACGCTCCGATCATCCTGGTCAGCATTGGGGAGACGCGTGATATCGGCCTGGTTCGGCAATTGCTTCAGGCGCATTCCTATTGGCGAATGCACGGGTTGAAGGCGGACCTCGTGATCCTCAGCGAGGAGGCCAGCGGCTACGAGCAGCCGCTTCGCGAGCAGCTCGAAGGGCTGATCCGGGCACATTCGAGCGAGAATGTATTCCTTCAAAGCACGGATCAGCTCCCGGAAGGAGATCTGTCGCTCCTCATGGCCGCGGCACGAGTAGTGCTCGTCGCGGCACGCGGGCCCCTGCCCCAGCAGATGGGCGTGGCAGCGGAGGTTCCCGAAGAGCCGGAATTCCTGGCAAGGAAACGCGCCCCGCGGGATCCTTCAGCCCCGCTGCCCTTTCTGGAATTGCCCTACTTCAACGGCCTGGGTGGCTTTACCCCCGACGGGCGTGAGTATGCGATCTACCTCGGCCCCGACACCCACACACCCGCCCCCTGGGTAAACGTCATCGCCAACCCGACGTTCGGCACTCTCGTCAGTGAATCGGGCTCAGGCTCGACCTGGTGCGGAAACAGCCAGCGGAACCGGCTGACAGATTGGTCGAACGATCCGGTGATGGATCCTCCTTCCGAAGCGTTGTACATCCGAGACGAGGAAACCGGCATGTATTGGACCACCACTCCGTCTCCGATCCGGGAGGATTCCGCATATCGAGCGCGGCACGGGGCGGGGTACACGGTCTTCGAACACAACAGTCATGGGATCGAGCAGGAGCTGACGGTCTTTGTGCCGGTGGATGAAAATGGCGGCGAACCGATCAAGCTGCAGAGGCTGCGGTTGAGGAACGACTCCTCCAGGACTCGCACGCTCTCCGTCACCTACTACGTGGAGTGGACGATGGGCGAGAACCGTGAATCCTCGCAGATGCACGTCATCACTTCATGGGATGACGAAGTCCGGGCCGTGATGGCGCGGAATCGCTACCACCCCGAGTACGCAGATCGGGTCGCCTTTGCGGCGATCAGCCCGCCGCCGCACTCCTACGGCGGCGACCGCACGCTGTTTGTCGGGCGAAACCGCTCGCTCCGATACCCGGTGGCGATGGAGCGGACGGGACTTTCATCACGGATGGGGGCGGGAATCGACCCGTGCGCGGCACTGCAGACCATTCTTGAGATCGCTCCCGGCGAAAAGGCCGAGATCACCTGCATGCTGGGCGAGGCGGAGTCGGCAGGGGATGCGCGCACACTCGTTCTCGCCTATCGAAACGCGACGGCCGTCGAGACCGTGTTCGAGCGAACGAAGGCATGGTGGGACGATCTGCTGGGGACCGTGGAAGTGCATACACCCGAGCTCGCGGCGGATTTTCTGATCAACCGCTGGCTTCTCTATCAGAGCCTGAGCTGCCGCCTCTGGGGGAGATCAGCCTCGTACCAGTCGGGAGGCGCGTTCGGCTTCCGCGATCAGCTGCAGGACGTGATGGCGCTTCTCTACGCCCGTCCCGAGATGGCGCGAGAGCATCTCCTGCGGGCAGCAAGCCGTCAGTTCAGGGAAGGCGACGTCCAGCACTGGTGGCATCCGCCGAGCGGAGCAGGAATACGATCGCGCATTTCCGACGATCTGCTTTGGCTGCCCCATGTCGTCGCTCACTATGTCCGGATCACCGGGGACAGGGACATCCTGGACGCGGTGGTTCCCTTCCTGAATGCTCCACTGCTCGAAAGCGATCAGCATGAGGTCTTCTCCACGCCGGAGGTCGCCTCCGAGGCTGTCACGCTGTTCGAGCACTGTCGACGCGCGGTTTCACGGGGTCTGACTGCCGGGCCTCATGGGCTTCCCCTGATGGGCACAGGTGACTGGAATGATGGGATGAACCTTGTCGGTGTCGGAGGCAAGGGGGAGAGCGTCTGGCTGGCCTGGTTTCTCGTGGATGTGCTTCAAGGCATGATCGAGCTCTCTGAGGTGCGGGGTCGCTCAGAGCTCTGCCGGACCTATGCGCAGGAGAGGACGGCGCTGATCCAACGGATTGAGGGGGCTGCATGGGATGGAGAATGGTATCTTCGGGCGTTCTTCGACGATGGAACGCCTCTTGGTTCCGCCTCGAACAAGGAATCGAGAATTGACTCCCTCTCCCAGTCCTGGGCGTGCCTCAGCGGCGCTGCTGACGCGGATCGCGTAAAGAAGGCAGTGGAATCCGCATGGCAACACCTCGTTCGCGAAGAAGAAGGACTGGTGCTGCTGTTCGAACCGCCCTTTGACAGAATGGAGCCATCGCCCGGATACATCAAAGGCTACCCCCCGGGAGTGCGGGAGAACGGCGGCCAATACACTCACGCTGCCCTGTGGTTCGCAATGGCCCTGGCGCGGCGAGGGGACGGTGAGCGGGCGGCGAAAATCCTGCGCCTGCTCAATCCGATCGAGCACACGGGCACTCCCGAGGCGGCAGCGCGCTACGGGGTCGAGCCCTACGTGATCGCCGCGGACGTCTACCGATTGCCGGGGAGAATCGGCCAGGGCGGCTGGTCATGGTATACGGGTTCAGCGGCGTGGATGTACCGGGCCTGGGTGGAAGAAGTCCTGGGATTGAAGATATGCGGCGAGCACATGCGCCTGGATCCGGTCATCCCCGGATGGTGGCAGGGCTTCAGTGTGCGCTACCGTCACGGTGAAGCGGTGTATGAGATCCAGGTTGAGAATCCAGAACGGCGCGAGCACGGCGTATCATGGGTCGAGATGGAAGGCCGGCGTCTGTCGGACAAGGTGATCCCGCTGGAGCGGGGTCTCGTCAAACACCGGGTTCTCGTGCACATGGGGGAAAGCACATAGAGCCTCCGCGCCGTGGCCGCGGCGCGGCGTCTCGTGGTACTGTAGAGCATGGCTTCTTCTGCAGTTGTTCCGCCCGAGCGTCGCGTGTGGTGCAACCGCACCCTCAACCTGCGAGCCATCCGGGCCGTCGGCTACGACATGGACTACACACTGGTGCATTACCGTACCGAGGTGTGGGAACGGGCGGCATTCGAACGCGCGCTCGTTCCTCTGGAACGGAGAGGATGGCCGGTGAGCGGTCTCACGTTCGACCCGACCAGCGTCATCCAGGGGCTCGCCTTCGACCTGGAGCTGGGAAACCTGGTCAAGGCCACGCGGTTCGGATATGTCATCAGGGCCCACCACGGGACCCGCCCCCTGTCCTTCGACGAGCAGCGCGCGGCGTACTCCAGCACCTTTGTCGATCTCTCCGACCCCCGCTGGGAGTTCATGAACACCCTTTTTTCGCTCTCCGAGGCGAACCTCTTCGCCCAGCTCGTTGACCTGCTGGACGCGGGTCAGCTGCCGGAGACCCTGGGCTTCCGCGATCTGCACCGCGTCCTCCGCGTGGCGCTGGACGAAGCGCACAACCTGAGCGAGCTCAAGACCCAGATCATGGCGGACCCTGACCGGTTCGTGGAGCTGGACCCCGATCTCGCGCTCACCCTCCTGGACCAGAAGATGGCGGGCAAGCGCCTGCTCCTGGTCACCAACTCCGACTGGTCGTACACCAGCTCCATGATGAGCTATGCGTTCGACCGCTTCCTCCCTGCCCCCATGAAGTGGCGCGAGCTCTTCGATCTCGTCATCGTCGAGGCCCGAAAGCCTGGTTTCTTCTCCGGGCGACAGGCGTCGTACCTGGTGACCGATGAGGAGCAGGGTCTTCTTCGGCCGCACCGCGGAGCCCTGGAGACGGGAAATGTCTACGTTGGCGGCGACGCCCAGCTCGTGGAATCGAGCCTGCGCCTCTCGGGCGCCGAGATCCTGTACCTGGGCGACCATCTCTTCGGCGATGTGCACGTCAGCAAGGAGATGCTGCGCTGGCGCACCGGCCTCATCCTGCGCGAGATGGAGTCCGAGGTCCTGGCCACTGAAAAATCGCGGGATACCGATGCCCAGCTTCGCGAGCTGATGGTCCGAAAGACCGAGCTGGACAGCCGGCTCGCGCAGCTCCGCCTGGCCCGGCAACGCGCGCAGCAAAGGTACGGCCCCGGGCCCGGAGCCCGGCCCGAGGAGCTGGAAGCGTCACTTCGAAGCCTCAACGAGGAGAGCCAGGAGCTGGACGCCCGAATATCGCCCCTGGCCAAGGCCTCCGGCGAGATGGGCAACCCCACCTGGGGCCCGCTCATGCGGGCGGGCAACGACAAGAGTCTCTTCGCGCGCCAGGTGGAGCGCTACGCGGACGTGTATACCTCGCGCGTGTCAAACTTCCTTGCGCAGACGCCCTTCGCGTACCTGCGCGCGGCGCGCGGGTCCCTGCCCCACGACGACTGAGACGGCCCGGCCTTCGCGCTTCAGCGATCGACCTTGGTCCAGTCGATCGTCACCCCGATCTTCGCCGCAAGTCTCTCCATGTCCGAATCGGTGTGGTACAGGAGAGGCGCCTTGCTCACCGAGACGGTGCGCCCGTCCTGCGTGAGACGATACGCGGCATGGTGCGCCGCCTCGACGTCCAACCCCGCCGGCCCCGTGCCGTCCTCGAGATTGATGGCCCCGTTGCACAGGCAGACGTACGTCGTATGCGGGTCTTCGACTTTCATATAGAAGGAGGTGCCTCGGACACCTGCGGCGGTTGACGGGGTGCGGACGAAGAAGCTGTGGTCCCCCGGGGCGCCTGTCACGAGGTTTTTAAGCACCAGCGTGAGAGAGCCCTGCTGCAGCTCGCTTTCGACCTGGAGGTTCAATGGGTTGTAGACAAATGTCGTCTGTTCCGCGAGGCGCAGGATGTTCTTTTCGCGGAAGATGACCTCGCACTGCGAGAGCTTGTCCGTTCTGACCGTGCCGCCCAGAGGAACGAGATCGCCGATCGCGGCGGGCACGTTGTCGATTGTGACCTGTCCCTCCAGATAGCTGATCTGTCCCTGCGACGCCGCGGCGAACGCGGTTCCCCCAATGGCCGCGAATGCGGCAGCGAGTATGAGAAACGTGAAACGTGCAGTCAGGCTGTTCATCGCGCCGACGTATTTCGGCGGATTCATCCGTGCCTCCGATTTCAATATGCCTTGAAAAGCTCACGGGAGTGTCACGAAAAGATAAAAAGATTCCAGCAGGGATGCGCATTCAAAACCGACATCCGAACAGGATGTCGAGGTCGACTGAGAGTGTACCCCTGGCCAGGGAGAGGGACCCCGTCGGGTGGGTCGATGACAGGGTCGCGGCGCCTCCAATGCCGAGCGGCATGAAGCCGACCAGGACGATCGGCCGCAGAAAAAGACCCCCGAAGCTCACGTCCATGCCCACCCCGCCCTTCAGCCAGAGCTCGTTCAGCGCCGACCGCGGGCCCGAGAGGCCGGCCTTCAGGTCGTTTCCCTTGTCATCGGTGTACGAGAGATTGAGCCTGTACTCGACGCCGGCGATGGGAAATACCGCGACGGGCCCGATGACGATCGGGTACTTCACGGCCGCTCCGAACGAGACGGCGGCGAGAAGCGCTGCGAACCCTGTCGATGTGGAGGCAGCGGTCGGCTCCGTGCTGCCCCGGTTCAGTGAATACCCGATGTGAAGCTGGACGTAGGTTGCGTCGAAGAACTGAATACTGGAGACGGACACCGCGCTCGTGACCTGCGATGCAGTCCCCGAATAGGTGCCGTTGAATGTCACCGAGGAGAAATCGAGCGCGCCGCCCCCGCCGTACGAGAGACCCAGGCCGAAGGCCCCGGCGGAGCACCCGAACAGCAGCAGAATGAGCGGCAGTTTCTTCATGCCGCAGAATAGCATGAAGGGCGCCTCATGTACGTCGTCCAGATTCTGAGGCATGCCCGCAGCGGCACGGGCGGCCGGCCGTTTAGCCGTCCACCTGCTCGAGGACTCCGGCGGCGATCCCCTTCTCCACAAGGGCGGCCCAGGTGATGCGCACGGGCCCTCCCCGGGTCCCCACCCTCGCCCGCACGTCCAGGATGCCGGCCTTGTGGACAGTTTCCGTGATCTGCAGGGCCGCCTCATCGGGGTAGTCGTCCGGCACGGCGAGAACCTCGACAATAGCGTGCTCCATCGAGGTAGCCAGCGCCAGGGCGCCCGAGGGATCTGAGGTGAAGTACAGAGAGCGGGTCACCTGTGAAATCTGCCTTTCATGCGGGATCGACGCGAGGGAGGTTACGAAGGGGGGGATGCGGTGAACCCATCCACCGCCGCCCTGGTGGTGAAACCAAGAGCGACAGCAATTTCGCCGAACGTCCTCGAGTCTCCCGCCTTCTGGGCGGCGATGACGGCTTCAACCTGCGACTGCTGCATCGCGCCCGTTCTCACCAGGTAATCGCCTATTCGTTCTGCCATTCCATGGTCCTGGACGGCAGTATAGACGTGCGCGGGAAGAGTGACAAGTGTCGTAACCTTCGGGGGAATCGGTTGTTTTCCTTGTGTATCTTCATAGAACCTCCTTCTGCAAGGGCCATCCGTGTGCGGAGCACGTGGATGGCCCGTTTTTTTCACCTGAAGGCGCGCACGGCGTTGGCAATGGCGAGGAGGGCCACGCCCATGTCCGCGATGACTGCCTCCCACATTGTGGCGATTCCAAATGCTCCCAGCGCGAGGAACAGGCCCTTCACGCCCAGGGCAAATGCGATGTTCTGCAGCACGATCGCACGCGTGCGCCGGCCGCGGGTGATCGCCTCGGGCACCTTCAGAAGGCTGTCCGACATGAGCACGACGTCCGCCGTTTCCACGGCCGCGTCGGCACCCGAGGCTCCCATGGCAATTCCGACGTCCGCCCGGGCGAGCACGGGCGCGTCGTTGATGCCGTCACCCACGAACGCCGTGCGCCCCGCGGGTCCGCGTTCCTTCATGATGCGTTCGAGCTGGGCGAGCTTGTCCGACGGCTTCAGCCCGCCGTGGTACTCATCGATGCCCAGTTGGGCGGCGGTGCGCTGCGCCACCACCGTGTCATCGCCCGTGAGGAGAACTGTCCGCGATACCCCGAGCCGGCGCAGCACCGCCACCGCCTCCGCGGCGCCGGCACGCGCCTCATCGCCGATCTCGAGATACCCGACGTACGAGCCGTCGACGACCAGGTGCACCGCGGTCCCATCGATCGAACAGGTGTCGTGCACGATACCCTTCTCGTGCAGCAGACGGTCGTTGCCCGCCATCACGGAGCGGTTGTCCACCCGGGCCACCACACCCTGTCCCGCGATTTCCCGGTACTCGTCCGAATTCGTTCCGTCGGCGGGTCCCGCGTAAGCGGCGCGGATCGAGGCGGCGATAGGGTGATTCGAGTGCGCCTCGGCGAGCGCGGCATATCTCAACAGGTCCCCTGCCGACATGCCATTGCGGGGTTGCACCGATGTGACGCGGAAGCTCCCCCGTGTGAGCGTGCCGGTCTTGTCGAAGACCACGGTCTTCACCCGCGCGAGAACGTCCAGGTACGTCGCCCCCTTCACGAGGATCCCGCGCCGCGACAGGCCGCCCACGCCTCCGAAGTACCCCAGGGGAATGCTCACGACAAGTGCGCAGGGGCAGGAAATGACGAGCATCGTGAGGGCGCGATACGCCCACGCGGCCAGGGATGCTCCGGGGATTACCAGGGGCGGCAGGAAAGCGATCACGGCGGCCGCAGCGACCACCAGGGGCGTGTAGACACGGGCGAAGCGGGTGATGAACCGGGCCGTGCGCGACTTCGCGTGCGACGCATCTTCCACGAGCCGCACGATCTGCGCTGCACTGGACTCGCCGGCTGCCCGTGTCACGCGGATCTCGATCGAACCGTCCGTGCTGATGAAGCCCGCGAGCATCTCCTGCCCGGGCCGCACCCGCCTCGGCACCGGCTCGCCGGTAAGCGCGGAGGTGTCCACGAAGCCGCTGCCGCTCAGCGCGATCCCGTCCAGCGGCACCCGCTCCCCGGGACGCACCTGGATCGCGGCGCCGACTGCCACCTCGTCGGGACGCACCTCCTGGAGCTGCCCGTCTTCTATTATCCGGGCGGTGTCGGGCCGCAGGTCGAGCAGCGCCCTGATGGAGCGCCTGCTGCGGGCAACCGAAAGCCCCTGCACGATCTCTCCGACCTTGAAGAAGAGCATCACTCCTACGGCCTCGGTGGGCTGACCGATCGCGAACGCTCCGCCTGTGGCGACTGTCATCAGGAAGTTCTCGTCGAAGAATCGGCCGTGTACGACGCCGCGGAACGCAGCGGCCAGGACATTCCACCCGACTGCCAGGTACGCCGCGCCGAAGAGGATGTCCCGCAGCCAGGGGAACGGGGATTCCGCGATTCGAGCCTGGAGGACAACCCCGGCAGCCAGCAGGGCGAGCCCTGCGGCAAGCGCCGCCGCTTCCCGGCTGACGGCGAACGTGGAGCCGTGAAGCCTCTTCATTCCCGACCCGAGCCTTCCGCAAGATGCGTCCGCATGGAATCCAGGAGTGAAGTGACATGGTCGTCACTGAGCGAGTAGTACACGACCTTTCCGTCCCGGCGGTGTCTCACGAGCCGCGCGGATTTCAGGACCGAGAGCTGGTGGCTGACAGCGGACACGCTCATGGAGAGCGTCTCGCTCAGGTCGCATACGCACAGCTCACCGGCGAGGAGCGCATGAAGGATATTCAGACGCGTGGCATCACCGAGGACCTTGAAGAACGCCTCCATCCCCTCCAGCTCGTCGGGGAGGGGAAGCATTCCTCTTCCCGCGATGACCGCCTCTGGATGAATAATGTTCGCGCTGCATCCCGCTGCCATGATCGCTCCTTTTTACACTTGAACAGTTGTTCAAATGTAAAATAGCATGCACCAGACAGGATCGTCAACCGGGGTCCGACAAGACTATTCGAGCTCCGCGCTCCTGCCACCGTCAGGGCGGGCGGCGCTCCGCACGTTGCCGCGGGTGAGGGAGGCGAGAATCCCCGCGCAGCACAGGCCTGCGCACAGGAAGAACCCGGCGCGGAAGGCCCGGAGGAACGCGACATGCTGCAAGGGGGTGATCTCCACTTCCCCCACGTACAGGGCGATGATAAGGGCAGCGATCCCCATGCTCAGCATCTGTCCGATCAGCCGCATGATCCCCGTGGTCGCCGAGGCGACCCCATACTGCCGCCGCGGAACCGAGCCCATGATCGCGCTCGTGTTCGGGGAGGAGAAAAGGGCGAACCCCAGCCCGCAGAGCATGAGGATGGCGACGATGACGGCCAGGGGCGACTGGCTGTTCAGGAAAGCCGTGAGGAAGAGCCCGGCCGCGCTCATCGCCATACCGATCGAGGCGACGATTCTCGGCTCGACCTTGTCGGAAACCCGGCCGGCAAGCGGCGAGAACACCGCCATCACGATAGGCTGGGCGAGCATGATGAGCCCCGCGGCTCTTGGGCTGAGGCCCTTGATGTACTGCAGATACAGGCTCAGGAGGAAGGAGAGCGCGTAGGTGGCGGCATAGTTGATCAGCGCGGAGAGGTTCGAAAGGGCGAAGACGAGATTGCGCCGGAAGAGACTCATGTCGAGGACGGGAGACTCGGTGCGGTTCTCACGGAGCACGAACGCCGCGAGGACCGCGGCACCCCCGGCGATGAACAATGCGCCGCCCAGGGACGGAAGCAGCCGGAAGCCATACATGACCCCCAGCAGTCCCAGCCCGTAGAGCACGGAGCCGATCACGTCCATCTTCTGTCCGTGCGCCTCGGCCCATTCTCCCCGCATCTTCCAGAGCGTGAGCGCCACCACGAGCGTCCCCAGCAGGGTCGTGAGCCAGAAGATGCTGCGCCAGCCCAGCGCCTGCGTGAGGAAGCCGCCGATGAAGGGACCGAGGGCGCTGCCCGAATACACCGAGGCAACGATGACCCCCAGCGCCCGGCCCCTCTGCTCTGGCGGGTACACGGAGGTCACGATCGCGGTCGACGTGCCGAACATCATCGCATCGGTCCCCCCCTGCAGGGCGCGCAGAGTGATGAGCATGGTCTCCGAGGAAGAGAGGGTGCAGAGGAAGGACACCGCCGTGTATCCCACCATGCCCGCAAGGAACACCTTCCGCCGGCCCCGAATGTCGGCTATTCTTCCGAAGGGCACCAGAAGCATCGCCGCGGCGAGGAGGTAGGCGGTCGTGATCCAGCTCAGGGTGACCGCATCGATAGAGAACTCCCTTCCGATGGAAGGAAGGGCGATATTGATGGACGTCGCCATGAACGGCGTGAGGAACGACGCGGTGGCCGCGACGAGGAGGACGACCCTCCTGTCGACACCGCTCCCGTCTCGCTGATCGATCACTGCTGCCTCCGGATCGCTCCAAATCTTCCCGACTATAGACGACGGCAGGGGTTATGACCATATCGGCTCTCGTGGGAGGAAAAAAGAAGATGGCGCCTTTCCGTGACAAGGAACACGGCCGTTCCGCGCTGCGGATCGTCCTTCTCTATGCCGTGTTTGCCGGGCTGTGGATCTATTTCTCCGACACCATGCTGGGAATGATCGTAAGAAATCCCGAGGCCTGGGTGCGTTTCAGCGTGCTCAAGGGATTTCTCTTCATTGCGGTGACCGGTACCTTCCTGTACTTCCTCATCGCCCGCAAGATCCGGAGGATCCGCAGCATTGCCTCGGCGCTCGCCGAGAGCGATGCCCGGTTCCGCTCCTACGTGGAGAACGCGCCGATGGCGATCATGGTCTTCGACGAAGAAGGCCGATGCATCGACGACAATCCCGCGGCTCGGGACCTGATGGGCGCGGACGAGGACTCGATCCGCCGACTGCGCATGGCGGACATCCTTCCCCCGGACTCACTCGGCGGGGCGGAAGACTCCCTCGCGTCGCGCGAGTTCGAGCGCCGCAGGAAGGACGGGCGGAGGACCTGGGTCCAATTGCATGCGGTGCGTCTGGAAGGCCGCCAGTCGCTGTTCTTCTGCCAGGATATCACCGAGCGGGTAAGAGCGGAGGAAGAACTCCAGGAGACCAACGAGAGACTCGTTCAGGCGGGCAAGATGGAAGCGGTCGGGAGGCTGGCGGGCGGCGTCGCTCACGACTTCAACAACATCCTCACCGCGATCTACGGGTACAGCGACATCCTGATGGGGACCGTGTCCCCCGGACAGGATGCACGAATTTTCGTGACGGAGATCCGCAAGGCCGCCGTGCGGGCCGCTTCCCTCACCCAGCAGCTCCTTGCCTTCAGCAGGCGCCAGACCCTCCTCCCCCGGCCCGTGGATCTCAATGACCTCCTGCGCAACCTCAAGCCGATGCTGGTCCGTCTGATCGGGGAGGACGTGGAAGTAGCGCTCGACCTCGCAGAAGCCTCCTCCGGCGCCTCTGAAAAACTCTGGACCGTTCGCGTCGACCCGGCCCGCATGGAACAGGCGTTGGTCAACCTCGCGGTCAACGCGCGGGACGCGATGCCCCGTGGCGGGACACTCGTGCTGGAAACGCGGAATGTACGGCTGGACGGAAAGCTCGCGGACGCGGACCGGGAGGAGGTGGAGGGAGAGTTTGTCGCCATTTCCGTCACCGACACCGGAATCGGCATGGACGCGGAAGCACGATCGCACCTGTTCGAGCCCTTCTACACGACAAAGGAGGTGGGTAAGGGGACCGGCCTTGGCCTGGCGACCGTGTACGGGATCGTGAAACAATCAGGCGGCATCATCAGGGTCTGGAGCGAGCCCGGCGCAGGCACCGCATTCACCCTCTACCTGCCCCGCGCGCGGGAGGAGGCCTCGTCGCCGCAGGAGCAGAGGAATGCCCCGATCGCGGCAGCGGCGGGAAACGAGCTGATCCTGTACGTGGAAGACGACGAAGCGGTGCGGACACTGGTGACACTGGTCCTTGAAAAACACGGCTATGAGGTGCTCTCCGCCGCGAATGGGGAGGAGGCGCTGCGCATCGCCGCGCCCGTGCTTGGCAGCGTTGCGCTGGTAATCACTGACGTGGTCATGCCGAAGATGAACGGCCGTGAGCTGGCGGAGCGCCTGAGGGCCATGAGAGGCGACCTGAAGTTCGTGTACACGTCGGGCTACACGAACGATGCCGGCGCCCATCAGGACATCATGCGTTCCGGCGCCATTCTCATCGAGAAGCCCATCGACTCGGAGGTCCTCCTTGGAAGAATCCGGGAAGTCCTCGATGCCGGCCAAAACTGAGTCTATCGTTTGCATCCTACCGTTTGTTCCCGGGCGCATCGCCCTGTCTCTGCCCGGGCGGGCTCCCCGGCCGCTGGTCACCCGAGTCTCCACCTCCGGACGACCCCATGGCATCCGAGATTTGCCTGTCCAGATCTGCGAGCTGTCTCTGCACAGCCTGCGCCTGCTGGAGGGCCGCATCCGATCTGCCGGTGGAAAGGGTGCTCTCGGCGGAAGCGATCGCGGAGCGGGCCGCGTCGATCTGGCGCGAAAGAGCGGCGAAGTCCAGCCTCACGCCTTGCATCTTCCTCGCTGACTCCAGCCGACCCTGCACGCCGGGGAGAGTCTTCAGCTTCAGCTCGTTCAGGAGGCTCCGTGCTTCTCCCCTGCCCTGGTTGTCGGAGCCGCCTCCGCCCTGATCACCGCGATCACCCTGCTGCTTCAGCGATCCCGGTCCCTGCTGGGGCGGCTGCTGAGGCTGCACCACCCGAGGCTGCTGGGGCGGCTGCTGAGGCTGCACAACCGTAGGCTTCTGAGGCTGTACCACAAAAGGCTGCTGCGGCGGGCGTTGAGGTTGAACGACAGGCGCCGGCTGACGCTGCGGAGGGACCTGCACACCCGGGCCCTGCGTTGCCGCGCCCGGCGGGCTCAGCGGGGGCTGAGGGTACACGGGTCCTTGAGGCTGCGGGACCGGTCCCCTGGTCGTCGGCTTGATCAGGATTGGAGCCGGCTGGCGCACGGGACCGGTCGGCGCGGGCGCCACCTGCTGGGGCGGCCGCTGGTACACAGTTGCCGGCGGCAGCGGCTCGGCCCTGAACGTGAAAGGCGCCGGGGCCGGTGCGGGGACTATCCGGCCGAACACGCTTCGGCCGGCCACCTGGGCGGGCGGCTGCGGAGCGGGGTTGCGTGCCACGAAGGACTGGCCGATGATGCTCTCCCGCTGGGGAGCAACCGTCGCGCCCATGCCAAGGATCGGCGCTCGGCGGGCCTGGTCCATCGAGAAAGAGATCGCCGAGCCGGCTGCGGGACGACCGGCCGTGAATGCCTGGCGCGGGACCACTGTCACCGCCGACGGCACGCTTCTGTTTACGTAGGTGACCTGCGTCACATCGATGCGTTCAATGGTCTGCACGGTGATGTTGGTGACCGTCGTGACGTTGATCCGCTGCACGTACGTGGTGCTCGCCCCGTACGGGGGCACGTACACCTCGCGCGGACCGAGCGGGAACCAGCCGATGCCTTCCACTGAGGGATCTCCGGGCCCGCCGCCGATGAACACGACCAGCGCGGGCGCATAGACCGGGCGGGCAACCACGGCACCGGGGATCCACACCCAGCGGGCGTTCACGAATGCCCACCGCCCGTAGTGGAACGGCGCGAACCCCCAGGGAGCGTCGTCGATCCAGGTCCATCCCCACGGCGCAACCCAGGCCCAGCGCCCGAACTTGTAGGGCGCCCAGCCCGGCACGATGCGCGTCGGGGCCCATACGGGGCCGTAGCCGGCCATGACGATCCAGGATCCGTTTCCGTCCAGGTCTTCGATGCCGATCATCTCCCGCGGCGCGTAGCGCAAGGAGACGAGTTGCTCCTCGCGGGCGTCGCGGGAGGCGCACCACGAGTCCCACGCATCGGGGAAGGAGGCGGGCTGCAGGTAGTAGGCGATGGAGACACTTCCCGAGACGTTTGCCATCTGCCCGGCCGGCACCGTGAAGTCATCGCCAGCAGCCATTACCTCTGCCTGGCCTTTCCAGACGGTGAGGCTCGATCCTTCCTCGCTCTGCACAGAGAGGCTGTAGCTGCCCGGTTGCAGCAGGGTGATGACGGAGTTGGGCGTATCGATCTCGAACGCATCTCCCGGATCGAGCCGCCTCAGACGGACGTTCAGCTGCCCCTGTGACACTCCCACCTGGACAGTCTGGTCATCCAGGTTCAGAAAGGAAATCTCAGTCCCGGCATCCAGCCGCACCGCGGTGGAGCCCACGTGGAGCTCGGCCCTGCTGCCATCGTCGGTCCACAGATGGTCACCGGCTGTGAGGGGGTAATTGAGAACCGCGGGCGCCCATTCGTCCAGGCTGCCCGCTCGAAAAGAAACCGCGCCATCCGCGAGGTTCAGACGGCCGACGATTGACGGCGGGTCTGCCAGGGCGAGCGCAGGAAGAGCAAGGACAAATGCGAGGGAGACCAGCAAAACACGGTTCTTCATGGTAGTCATGGTGGCACTCCTGGGGCGAGGGCACTCAGGGCAGCGGCAAAACGTCGCGGTCGTCTGTGCTCTCAATCACAATGTAACACAGAAACCGCGAGGGAACGATACGCCAGCAGGCCCAGGGCCTCTTCAGCTGCCGGCCTCCACGTACTCCAGAAAATCGAAATCTGCGTGGAGGCCGCTGCCGGTGAGGTCCTGGCAGCAGAGCGCGACGAATGCCCCTGTGAAGCCGCAGGGTACCGCATGCTCGTCGGAGAGTATCGAGGAGTCCATCTCCGGGCCGATCCGGGACCAGGTGTCCCCATCAGGAGAGTAGCGGAAGCTCAGTCTCTCATGGTCCATATCGAAGCCCAGGAAGATCCGCTTCCAGCCATCCACGGGGTATTCCTTCTCCACCGGGGAGGAGAGCACGCCGCGCTCGCAGCGCATGAGCCCGAGGCACTTGGAGGCGTGCGCCGCCCGGCTGACATAGAGGTAATAGAAGCTCTCGGTGCTGTAGAAGGCGGCAAGCCCGGCGAGCTGCTGAAAGGTCGAGGGCTCGAACTCCACGCAGGTGGCCGCGGCGACCTTGAAGGCGCCGATGCGGCGCGCGACCAGCGCCTGGCGGAAGTTCGAGACGATGCTCTCACGTCCCTTCAGCCGCAGGAAGCCGGGCCTCTCGGTCAGGCTCATCAACGAACCGTCCAGGGGAATGCGGAGGGACTGGTAGCACGAACGAAGGACCGGGCCCGTGAAATCATCGCGCATCGGTTCCTGTTCCCACTTGAGGGAGGGGAGATCGGGCGCGTGAAACTCCAGCGAGGGGGACCGGCCGCCGTTCTTCAGCCGGGGCCAGCCATCCGGGGTCCATTCTACCGCCTGGAGGGCGGTCTCCCTGCCCAGGACGGATCGTCCCTTCACCCGCGGGCGACGGCAGAGATGGGCCAGCAGCCACTCTCCCTGCGGTGTTTCCACAAGGCTCCCGTGCCCGGCGCTCTGGAGGGCGAGGCGGGGATCATGCGCCGAGGTGAGCAGCGGGTTGCCGGGCATCACCTCGTACGGGCCATGGAGCCGGGTTGACCGCGCCACGGTGACCGCGTGCGTCGTGAATGTTCCCCCCTCGGCGGTCACGAGGTAGTAGAAGCCGTTTCGTTTGTACAGGTGCGGGCCTTCGACGAGGCCCAGCTCCGTTCCCCGAAAGATCAGCGACGCCTCGCCGACCAGACGGCGTTTCTCCGGACAGTACTCTTGCAGAAGGATCCCCCCGAAGCCGCCCTGGGAGGATCGGAAATCCCAGAGCATGTTGACCAGCCACTTTCGGCCGCCCTCGTCATGGAAGAGCGACGCATCGAACCCCGAGCTGTTCAGGTAGATCGGATCGGACCACGGCCCTTCAACGGAGGGCGCCGTGGTGAGGTAGTTGTTGCAGTCCTTGACCTGCCCCGCCCACCGCTTCATGTCGGAGTATATCAGGTGGAACAGGCCTCCGCTCCAGCTCAGGCAGGGCGCCCACACGCCGCCCGAGTTGGGATTGCCGCGCATGTCGAGCAGGCCGGGCCGGTCCAGGGGACGGGAGGCCAGGCGCCAGTGCTCCAGGTCGCGGGAGTGGTGGATGCAGACCCCCGGGAACCATTCGAAGGTGGAGGTTGCGATGTAGTAGTCGTCTTCCACCCGCAGGATGGAAGGGTCCGGGTTGAACCCGCGCAGGACCGGATTCTGGATCACGCCCATGTCATGGCTCCCTGTGTTCGCTGCATGTTCATCCCTTCACCGCACCGCCCGTAAGGCCTGCCACAATGTACTTCTGCGCAAATACGAAGATCATGATGGCCGGCACCATGGCGAGGCTCAGGTACCCCAGGATGAGGTTCCAGTCCGAGGCGTACACCCCCTGGAAGGCCATGACCCCCATGGGAAGCGTGAACCGGGCCTCGCTGTTGAAGACGAGGAGCGGCAGGAAGAAGTTGTTCCAGCTGTACACGAGCGTGAGGACCCCCGATGTGGCCAGGATCGGGGTCGAGAGCGGCAGGACCATGTACCAGAGAAATCCAAGAGGACCATAGCCGTCGATTTCACTCGCGTCCTCCAGCTCCGTGGGTATCGCCTTGAAGAATCCCCTGAGGAGAAGAACTTGCAGGGGTATCTGGAAGGCGACCTGTGGAAGCACCACTCCCAGGTAGCGATCGAGGAGATGCAGCCCTCGCAGCTGGATGTACAGTGGGAGAACGGCGACGGCGAGGGGAAACAGCAACCCGAGAAGGAAGTAATTGTAGATCGCGGAGCTCAGACGGAAGTGCAGCCGCGCCAGCGCAAATGCGGAACAGGCGCACAATGCGAGCTCGAAGAAGACGGAGAGTGCGGCGACAAGCGAGGAATTGACAAGCGCGCGCCAGTAGAAACCGACCTTCCCGACGAGGAGGTCCGTGTACTGCGAGGCCATGAGCGGCAGCGGGATGTTCATGGGCTGGGTCACCAGCTGGCCCATCGTCTTGAATCCCCCGAGAATGGAAATGTACAGCGGCACGACGACGATCAATGTCACGACGGAACAGGCTGCATAGAGAAAGACCGAGGAGACCAATCGTCTTCTGCTTTCCGCCATCACCCGCATGGTCCCGCCCTCACCTCTCCTCGCGCATGACGAGCTTGCGGTAGAGGATGCTGAACGCCAGGCAGATGACGAATATCGTGAGGGCGACGCTGCTCCCGTACCCGATCTGGAACCTCTGGATTCCGAACTTGTAGAGGTACGTGACCATCGTTTCGGCGGCGTTGACCGGGTCGCCCTTCCCCATTGCCCAGACGACGTCGAAGACCTGGAACGATCCGATGATCGAGAAGAACATCGAGATCTGGAGCGTTGTCCTGAGGAGGGGCAGCGTGACATGCCGGAATACCTGCCCGCTGGAGGCGCCGTCGATCCGCGCCGCTTCCTGCAGCTCGACAGGAATGTCCTGCAGGCCCGCAATGAGAATCGTCATGTGGAACCCGAAGTACTTCCATATGATCACGACCATGATTGCCCACAGCGTGATCCTCGGATTTCCCAGGAGGACCGGGGCGGGTGACGTCGGCGAGAGCAGCGCCGCGATGCTGTGAATGAGCCCGTACTGCGGGTGGTAGATGAACTGCCAGAGGATGCCGGTAATGACCTCCGACAGCACATACGGCATGAAGAAAAACGTTCGGAAGAAGACCGCGAGCTTGAAATTGCTCCGCCCGATGATGAGCGCAACTCCAAGGGCGAGCGGGATTTCGATGACCAGGGAGACGATGACGATGAGGATATTGTGCCACAGCGCCTTCTGGAAAATCGTGTCCCGGGCAAGGGCGGCAAAGTTCTGCAGGCCGCGGAAGGTGGAGAGCGGACCAAGCCCGTTCCAGCGGTACAGGCTGTAGACGGCCGCCTGTGCCACGGGAATCACGACGAACACGGTGAAGAGGACGAGGGCCGGACCGAGAAGCAGAACGAGTGTGGGAAACCCTGCCTTCCGCGCGCCGCGCCAAAGGCGCAGATTCGTCCTTCTTCCCGCGGCCGTCATCGTGTCAGTCATCAGTCACTTTCCCTGTGTGAGAAGATGAATGCACCCGGGGGATGGGCCACCGGGTGCATTGCGTGCGAACGTCCTCGAGCCGCTCGAGGGCTACTTGTTCGCTTCGAAGGTCGTCTGGATGGAGGCCGCGGCCTGGGCCGGAGTCAATGCTCCGGCGAGGATCTGCTGGACTCCGTCATTGATCGCTCCGCCGACGGCGGGAGCAAAGAACTGATCCAGATAGAGCTGGTAGTATCCTGCCTTGTCGACGACGCCTTTGACCAGCTTCATCTGCGGATCCTTGAGCGCCGCATCCGCCCCGATGGCAGTAGGGATGATCTCCCCGGTTGCGGCAAGTGCGGCGTTATTTTCCCTGTTCGTGATGAACTTCAGGAAATCCACTGCGGCGTCCGGGGCGCTTTTGCCCACCGCATACCCGTTTCCGCCGCCCAGCACGTCAGAGGGCGCCCCTGCCCCGCCGGCGACGCTCGGGAACGGCGCCATGGCGAGGGTCGCTCCGATTCCCTTCTTGTCCGCGGCGTTCGACGCTTCCACCGCGGGGGCCCACTGACCCATGAGCTCGATCGCGGCCTTGCCGTTGCCCATCAGGGCAGCCTGATCGTTGTACGTTGCCGCGAGGAAGCCCTCCTGGAAAGGACCCAGCTTCGACAGGTCGAGGAGCATCTGTCCCGCCTTCACGAAGGAGGCATCGTTGAAGCTGCCCTTGCCCGAGAGAACGCCGTCAAATGCCGCCTTCCCGCCCAGCCGCACCGCCAGGTAGGTCCAATAGAAATGGCTCGGCCACTTGTCACCGCCGCCCAGGGCAATCGGCACGATGCCGGTTCCCTTCAGCTTGCCGACCAGCTTCAGGAGATCGCTCCAGGTCGTGGGAAAGGTCCGGTAGCCGGCCTTGGCGAGGATGTCCTTGTTGTACCAGAACACGACCGCGCCCATGTCGAAGGGCACTCCGTACTGCTTTCCGTTGCTGGCGTAGACACCGAGCACGCCGGGCGCCATGAGCTTGCCCCAGCTCTTGACCTCCCTGGTAATGTCCCTCAGCAGCCCCGCCTTTGCATACTCCGCCATGACTCCGCCGCCCCAGCTGTGAAACACATCGGGCGGATTGCCGGATTGCATGAGCGTGGTGACCTTGCTCTTGAACGCCTCGTTTTCCAGTACCGTGACATCGATCGTCACGTTAGGATTCATCTTCTGGTACTGGTCGGCAAGGCCCTGCCAATACGCCCTGTCCGCGGGGGACGTGCCGATGTGCCAGAACGAGAACTTCACCGGGGCTGCGAACAACGCCAGTCCCGGCAGCAGGACAAGCAAACCTACGAGACACGCAAATCGACGCACCTCTCTCTCCTTTCTCCTGTTCTCTCGAACAGACTCTGTGGCGTTTCGCCGACCATGGACGGTCGGGTATTCCGCACTGAAGGCTATCTCACCCCGGGAGACGGGAGAATCGGACAAAGGTCGAATTTGCGGGTAGGTGGTATTACCTATCCCGGCTCTGCACCCATTTGACGGCGAATCGCCGCAGATCCCCGGCTGCCGCGATGTGCAGCTTCTCCTTGATGTGGTCGCGGTAGGCGTTCACTGTCTTCACTGACAGGTTGAGCATGCGGGCGATCTCCGCGGCCCCGTAGCCCTGGCCGATCTTCTCGAGCACCTCGAGCTCACGGTCGCTGAGGCGGTCCACGGACGGCGCATCCGCTTCCACCGCGTCGCTGAACATGGTTTCCAGGAGCTTGTCGCGCATGGCGGTGGAGACATAGATCTTCCCGGAGAGCACCGTTGTGATCGCCTCCAGCATGACGGAGGCGGCCTCCTGCTTCATCACGTATCCCCGGGCACCGGCCCGGAGGGCCCGGGCGGCATACACCGCCTCGTCGTGCATGGAGATGATGAGGATGAGGATCCGGGGGTGCGCGGCCTTGAGCGTTTTCACCAGGTCCAGGCCGCTCTGGCCGGTGAGGGAGATGTCCACGAGCGCGATATCGGGCACTGCCGCATCCAGGCTGGCCAGAGCCTCTTCGGCGGAGCCCGCCTCACCGCACACCTTGTAGCGCTCGTCGCTCCTGATGAGGGCCACCAGCCCCTGGCGGAAGACGGGATGATCGTCCACGACGAGGAACGTGACGGTCCGTGTCATCACTGCCCCCTCGAGGCGCACGGGATCCTGCAGCACACCCGGGTGCCCGGCTGCAGGGCTTCGATCGAAAGCTCCGCACCGGCGCTCTCGGCACGGGAGCGCATGATGCGGAGACCCATCCCGCTGCCGTTCCTGTCGCGCGCGACTCCTACTCCATTGTCGATGACCTCTGCCACGAGGGTCCCGCCGTCGTCGCCGCCCGCCCGGCTGAGGACCACCTGCACGCGCTCGGCGCGCGAATGCTTGAGCGCATTGGTGAGCGCCTCCTGAACGATGCGGTAGACCTGGGCGGCCCGGTCGGTATCCGGGAGAACGAAATCGGGGGCGGCGCGGAACTCCACGTGTGCGGGATAGCTCTGCCGCGCCACGGACACGAGCTCCTCCACCGCGGCGGACAGACCGTGCTCGGCGAGGCCTGCCGGATACAGACCGCGGGCGATCTGTTTTGCCCGTCCAATGGAATCCGCGAGCAGGCCGCCGATCTGATCCAGGGACGCGGCGGCGGCGGGGTCCGCCGCGGCGATGCGGGGCCGGAGCACGGAGACCAGCATGGCGATGCCGGCAAGGTGCTGGCTGAGATCGTCGTGCAGGTCCTGTCCGATTCTCTGCATCGTGCGGTTGGAGACCTCCAGGACCTCGCGTTCGAGGGTCTGCCGTCGTCCCACCTCCCGGATCAGCTCACTGTTCGTGCGCGTGAGCTCCGCGGTGCGCCGCGCCACTTCGCCCTCCAGGCGGCGCTCGTGCGTGCGCACCTGTTCCATGAGGAGCGCGCCCTTCACGGCGCTGGCCAGCTGCTCGCGAAGCGTGTCATAGACCGCGGGATCCCCGACACCGCCCGACAGGAGGAAATAGCCCAGCGCTTCGTCCTGGTAGACGAGTGGCTCCAGGACCCAGTGTCCCCTGCGCCATTCATCTCCTTCGCTCACGGGAAGGAGACGCTCCGTGCGGAAGCGCCGGCCTTTTCGCGTGACGGCCGAGCGGCGGCCGGGTCGGGTGGCGAGGATGAGCCGGGACCAACGATACTCCGGATCTAGCCCGTCGAACAGTGCGACATATCCGCGCGCGATCCCGAGGCTCGCGAGTCCTTCCTGGAGCCTCTTCAACATGAGGGGAAGATCGAAGGCGCCGGCAAGATATGCGCTGATGTCGCGCAGGGCCGCCATTCTCCGTTCGCCGTCTACCCGGCGGGCTGCCTGCATCCGGCTGCCAGTTTCACCGACGAGGCCCGAGGCGAACTCGAACAGAGACGAGGAGGCGGGGCTCGGGTGCCGGCCCGGCGGGAATGCCTTTCGGCGGACCAACGCGAGGAAATCGTTCCATTTCAGCAATTCGTCATCGACGGCCGATGCCGCGAGAGCCGAATCCAGGCGGGCCACGAACCCGTCGGTGTCGCCCTTGCGCGCAAGTGCGGCCAGACGATCGATGAGGCGCCGCTCCTCGGCCGTCGCAAGCTTCCCCGCCGCTGCAAGGTCGGCATCGGGCCCCTTGCGCGGACTGCAGCCGCAGGACTGGCGGATCGCGGGCGTGCATGTGAGCACCTGCTCGGTCGGCCCCCCTCCGTCCATCCGTTCCACCAGAAGATCTACTGCCCGGCACCCCAGCTCCGCAAGGGGCTGGATCACGGTGGTGAGAGGCGGACTCAGGTAGCGGCCTTCCTCGATGCCGTCAAATCCCGCAACTGCCACGTCCTGCGGCACCCGCAGACCATTCTCCCGAAGGACCTCGATGGCCCCGAGTGCCATGCGGTCGTTCACACAGAACAGGGCGTCGAAGGAAAGGCCGGTCTTCAGCAGCGCACGCGCCGCTTCCGCCCCGGAATGCCGAAGGAACGATCCCTGCGCCGCCAGGCGTTCGTCAAAGCTCACGCTCATGTCCCTCAGGGTTTCACGGAACGCGCGGACCCGGTCCTGGGCCTCCGCGTGGCCGGCGGGTCCGCCGATGAGCGCAATGCGCCGGCGCCGATGGTGCCCTGCCATGTGGCGGATCACCTCGGCGACGCTTCCCGAGCCATCGACGGTGACGCTGGAGATTCCTCGGACGCGGAGGCCCACGGACACCTGCGGGAGCTTCCCTCGGGAAGCAAACAGCTGCTCGATCCCCCGCGCTTCCAGAAAGGTGGCAATGGCGGAGGAGACCGTCACCAGGCCATCGATCGCCCGCGGATCCGCGAGCCCGTAGGCGATGTTCGCCTTCTTCTCCGAGCCGACAGGCGAATCGACCCGGGATCCAATGAAGCAAACCACCCCAAGGCCGAGTTCCTGGACCCGATGCTCGATGCCTTGCCACAACGCGCTCTGGTAGGCATCGGCGAGTTGGGCCATAAACACGCCGATCACCCTGCGTTTTCGCACTGGGCGTGCTCCTGGGTGATATCTACGCGCATGGATACTCCGTTGTCATGTGACCGCCCATGCTACCACCTCGCACGTCAAAAACAAACCGGCGCTTTGGCGGTGCTTCCGTTCGGCCGCCGCGCCGCTCCGCCATAGGTGAATAGGCCTACGGCACGGTGACGCGTATATCGCCGCCACGTGCCGCGGGTCCGCGATGAGCTACGTGAAGAAGCTCGGCGCCGACGAGGTGATCGACTTCGAAAAGGACTCTTTCCAGGGCCGTCTTCATGACTACGACGCGGTCTTCGACACCCGGGGCGGGGATGTGTACGCCGGATCCTTCTCCGTACTGAAGAAGGGGGAACCATCGTGTCGGTGGCCGCCCAACCGGACGCCGAACGCGCCGCGAAGCACCAGGTCACAGCCCTTCCCCTGATGGCCGGGGTTACCACTGCCCGCCTGGACCAGCTTGCCCGGCTCGTCGAGGAGGGAACGGTCAAAGTCCATCTTCATGAAGTGTTTCCTTTGGAGAAGATCAAGGACGCATTCCTCGCACGGGAAAGCGGAAAAGTGCAGGGCAAGATCGTCCTCCAGATCAGGAAGGACTCATAGGGGATCCGCTCGGTTTTCCCCGGTACCAATCCACCTTCCGAGTCAGGAATATCGCGGCGCCCAGCAGGAGGAAGAGGCCGATGGCTCCCAGCAGGAGGGCGTTGTCTTCGGAGGAAAGCGAAAGGGCGAGGAAGCTGTAGGCGGCGCCGAGGACGGGCAGCATGAGAATGCCCCTCCTGCTTTTCACTACCGCAAGCGCGTAGAGCGTCACGAGACCCGAGCTCGCGGCCGCTGCCACGGCGTATGCGGCTGCGAAGGCCATGTGCTCTGCCAGGGAGAGAAGGAGAAGGTAGAACACGCAGTCCGCCAGGCCCACCAGCAGGTACTGGAGCGGGTGGATCCTTCGCCGCGAGAATACCTCGAAGAGAAAGAGAGTGCAGAAAGGGAGCACGAGGAAGAGAAGCCCGTATTTCAGGGCCCGGGTGACCTTCAGGTAGGTGTCGACCGGTGTCATGAGGCTCGCGCCGAATGCGGTTGCGGTAAGAGCCTGCGGCTCGACCTCCCCATCCGTCCACCGCTGGGGATAGGCGCGCGCCATGGAGATGACCCGCCACTCGGCGTCGAAGCCGTCGGGACCGAGCGAGCGGCTCTGCGGCAGGAAAGAGCCATTGAAGTTCGGGCTCGGCCACGGGGAATGGATGTGAACCCGAGTCTCATCCCCGAGCGGCAGGAAGCTGATGGAGTCCCCGCCGTGAAGCGACAAGTCGAACGCGAATGGAATGCCGGCCTCGGAGGTACGCTCGTGCCAGCCGCGAACCGGACCGGAGAGATCCGCCCGCATCTCCCCGGCGAACATCCCGATGCTGCCTTTCCCTGAATGGAACTCCAGGCTCCCCTTCCCCCACGTGAGCGGGACCCGTTCCTGCAATGACCGCATGTCGGGCAGCTCGAGAGAAAGAAACGCCTGGTCCCAGAGGATATCGCCAGGGCTCACCCGAAGGCCCGAGAAATCCGGGCGTCCGAATGTTCCCTGAAGCCTCAGGCGTGCCCTGTACACGGTGACCTGGTACATGCCCCGGGCCCGACTCTCGGGAAGGAGCGAGCCGTTGATGGCGAGTGTCGCCGGAAGAAAGTGCGCCGCCAGCACCATCTCCACCTGCTTGCCGTTCTGATCCCGCGATCGGCTGATGAACGGGACGGTCAGGAAGGGCCCTGCCAGCGTCTGCGGCCCGCCCCAGGACTGCATGATCTCCGACTCCGTTTCAGACTTCCTCTGCTCACGCTCGCTGATGACCGACTGGAGCATGAGTAGAGGCACCAGGAGAAGGAGCGAAAGGATCCCGATGAGCAGGACCTTCGCCACCACCGAATGCCGGAACATGTGCATCTTCATAGGTGCAACGTAGCAGGCATCCGCGCGGGAAACCTTGCGGCACTGTTTTTTCTCCGCGCAAAAATGTGGCGGAAATGTTGCCACCCGTGTCCGATCGCGTTTTCATTGGAGGGGTCGAATGGCTATATTTTCACGGATGCGAAAGGAGAGCAGCCGTGAAGTGGATTACCCGTTCCCACGTGCACGTCGACCGGGTGGCCTGCCCGTGGCTGATCACCCGGTTCGTGGATAGCGCCGCGGAGTTCCTGTTCGTGCCGAAGTCCGAGGTGCCGCGGGTGGCGGAAGAAACCGGCGCGATCCCGTTTGATGTGACCGGTGCCGAGCTGGGCCACAAGGACGGGAGGTGCTCCTTCGAATCGATCATCGCGCGCTACCAGCTCCAGGACCCGGCGCTGCTCCGCCTGGCCCGGATCGTCCACGCCGCGGACGTCGAATCGGACATCGACACGGATCCGATCGCGCGCGGGCTGGAGGCAATCGCCGTCGGGTACGGGCTGCGCTACCCGCGCGACCACGACAACCTGGCGCGCCAGTTCGAAGTCTACGACGCCCTGTATGCCTGGTGTCGGCTGGAAACGGCAGGCGGCCGGTGAGGCGCGTCCCCTGCGTCCCGGCCGGCGGAGGTCCGCATCTCTCAGCCTGATTTCCCGTAGGAACGGTCGACGATCCGATTCCGCCCGGTCTCTTTCCCGACGAAGAGCCGGGCGTCCGCTTTTTCCACGAGGGCTTCCGGGCTGTCCGCCTCGTCGGGGAATGTTGCGATCCCCATGGAGAGAGTGATGCGCGCGCGGCGGCCCTGCACGCGTTCGGCGAGCTGCTGCTGGTGGAGGGTCGCGGCGATCTTTTCCGCCACGCGGCGCGCCGCCGGACCGTCGGTGTTGGGAAGAAGGACGGCGAACTCCTCCCCCCCGTATCTGCAGAGGAAGTCCGAGGTCCTGGTGCATACGGTGAGAAGCTGCGCGAGGTCACGCAGCGCGGCGTCCCCCGCGCGATGCCCGAACTGGTCGTTCACCTGCTTGAAGTGGTCGACGTCGACCATGATGAGACTGAGCGGGAGCTCGAGGCGCCCGGCAAGGCTCAGCTCGCGGGGCAGGATTTCATTGAAGAAACCGCGATTGTAGATGCCCGTGAGAGCGTCGTGCCGGGCCACTTCCTGCATCAGGTGGAACTTCTCGCGGAACGTGAGTGTCATGAACACGTCGCGAAGCCCGTGGCTGCCCGCCGGCACCGGCATCTCATCCTTCTCGAAAAAACGAAGGTAGAGCGCCAGCACGGCCGAATAGAAGAGGGATGCGCCGGTTTTCCCGATCAGCCCGGAATAGAGAATGATGAAGTAGTCCGGCTTTTCGACGAAGCTGCCGGTGACGAACAGCACGGTGTCGATGGCCAGCACCAGCGTGAGCGAGACGAAGATCCTCAGGAACACCAGCCGGCGGAGCCATCGGCCGAGCCCCTCGTAGATGACGATGATGAGAAGGACATCCACGGTGAGCGCAGCGATGCTCACCAGCACAGGCCTCGCATTCTGCCGGAAGAGCGCATCGGGCAGTTTCTCGAGAACCCTGGTGGAGGGAAGGCTCATCGCGAAGCCGAAGAGAAAGGCCAACGCCGTGGTAACGATACCCGCCGCGAGGATCCCGTAGCAGATCTTGCGGGCCTCGATCGCATCCTCCCTGATGTAGACCAGCAGGATGATGAAGAAGCTGCCCGTGAAGAGCACGACGGAGCCCGGGCTGAGCAGGATGCCCGGAGCAACCTCGACGAAGACGGCGAGCGCGAGCTGGGCCTGCAGGTACTGCAGGATGCCGAGGGAGATGTACAGCAGCGAGAGACCGAGCCGGGCCCGCAGCCTGAACAGCACGATCAGGAATGCGGCGAGGAGCGCGGCCTGGGCAAGCATCAGACCGATCTGGTCGAACGCGACATTCTGCAGCATGGCTACATGGCAGGCCGCGCGGCGATTTCCCTCCTGCCCTGGTCCGCGAAATCGCCTGTTCTATCCAAGCGGTTTGAACCTCGCCGTGAAGTGGCGCAGCACGGGAGCCTGCCAGGTGAAAGCGTATCCGCGAAGCTCGCCAAGGCGCTTTGAAAGATGCCCGATCATCTCGATCATGTAGTCCACGTGACTCTGCGTGTAGACGCGCCGGGGGATTGCCAGACGGACGAGCTCGCGGGGAGCGGGTCGTTCCTCTCCGGTATCCGGGTCCCGCGAGCCGAGCATGATCGAGCCGACTTCCACCGAACGGATGCCGATGCCGGTGTACAAGGCGACGCTGAGCGACTGACCGGGGAACTCGTGCCAGGGGATGTGCGGGAGGGCCGCACCGGCGTCGATGTACACGGCATGACCGCCGATGGGACGGATCACCGGAATACCGGCGGCACGGATGCCCTCCCCGAAGTACTCCGTCGAGCGCAGCCGGTAGGTGAGATAGTTCTCGTCGAGTATCTCCCCCAGGCCGATGGCGAGAGCCTCCAGGTCACGTCCGGCGAGGCCGCCGTACGTGGGAAAGCCTTCCGTGATCACCATGAGGCTTCTGACCGACTCGGCGATCTGCGCGTCGCGCAGGGCGAGGAAGCCCCCGATGTTGCCGAACGCATCCTTTTTCGCGCTCATCAGGGCGCCGTCGCAGAGGGAGAACATCTCGCGGGCGATGTCGCGGACATGGCGGCCGTCGAACCCCTTCTCCCGTTTCTTGATGAAGAAGGCGTTCTCCGCGAACCGCGCGACGTCGAGGAACAAAGGGATCCCGTAGGGCTGCAGGATGCTCCGGGCGCGCCTGATGTTTTCCATTGATACGGGCTGTCCGCCAACGGAGTTGTTCGTCACGGTGATGATGACGAGGCGCACGTTCCGGGAGCTCTTCGACAGCGATCGGGTGAGAGCATCCAGGTCGATGTTGCCCTTGAAGGGCGCCTCCGATTGAGTATCCTCAGTCTCCTTGCAGGGCAGGTCCAGCGCCTGTGCGCCCGAATGTTCGATGTTCGCGCGCGTCGTATCGAAGTGCGTGTTGCCGATGACCACGTCGCCCTTCGCAAGCCCGAGTGCCTGCATCAGGAGGAACTCCGCGGACCTGCCCTGGTGGGTTGGAATGACGTTTTCCAGCCCCGTGAGGTCCCGCACCGCCGCCTCGAACCGCTGGAAGCTCGGCGAACCGGCGTACGACTCGTCGCCCACCATGATGCCGGCCCACTGGCGGGCGCTCATCGCGGAGGTGCCGGAGTCGGTGAGAAGGTCGAAGGTGACGTCCTGCGCATGGAGCTTGAAGAGATTGTAGCCGGCCTCTTCAAGGAACCCGCGCCGCTCGGCGGCGGAGAGCAGCCGGATCGGCTCCACGGACTTGATGCGGAATGGCTCGATGATGGTTCGTGCGCGGGGCAGCTCGTTCATCACAGGGTGGCAGTATACCGTGAGCCGGGCAACATCACAACTCGCGGCGCGTGTCATGATGGACTGCAGTGTCGGCTCAGCCGCGGCCCTTGAGCGCCGCCGCCGCCGCCCCGGCGAGCTTCATCACCCCCTCCCTGATGAGATCCTCACTGAGCGCGGCGTACCCCAGGAGGAAAGTCGGATGCCGGGGCGGCCGTGAATAGCAGGGACCCACCGGATAGACCGCGATGCCCCGCCCGGTGGCCGCCGCGAGCACTCGCCGCTCGATTTCCGCCGCCGCCACCCCGCGTCGCGCGGCGGTCAACCGCACCATCACGTGCATTCCCACGCTCGAGTCTGAGGCTTCCATCGAGTCTCCGAAATGAGTTTCGAGTGCAGCCCGCATTGCCCCGCGCCGCGCGGAGACCAGCCGGCGCATCCGCCGCAGGTGCCGCTCGAAGTGGCCCTCTTGTAGGAAATCAGTGAGCGCGAGCTGCTCCAGGGTCGGCGTCTGGCGATCGGCAAGCCACTTGGCCCTCATGAACGGCTCTGCCATCTCGGGCGGAAGCACGACGTAGCCGACCCTGAGCGGCGGGAACAGGACGGTCGAGAAGGTCCCGACATAGATGACCTTCCGTGAGCGGTCGAGACCCTGGAGGGACTCGACGAGGCGTCCCGGAGTGCGGAACTCGCTGTCGTAGTCGTCTTCCACGACCAGGACATTCCGCCGGGCCGCCCAGCTCAACAGCGCCAGGCGCCGGGAAAGGGAGAGCACCGCCCCGGTGGGATACTGGTGGGACGGTGTCACATAGAGAAGCCGGGGAGCGGTGCGTGCGCGTGTCATCTTCTCCAGGGAACCCACGTCGATTCCGTCCTCATCGACGGGAACGAAGAGAGGCCGGGAGCCCGGACCGCAGAGCACGCGACGCGCATCCGGATAGCCGGGATCCTCCAGGGCGACAGTATCTCCTGCGCTGAGGTACAGCCGGGCGATGAGATCGAGCGCCTGCTGGGACCCGTTGACGATGACGACCTGCTCGGGCTCCGCGGCGACGCCGCGTGAGACGGCGAGGTGACGCGCGATCGCCTCCCGAAGCGGGAAGTGGCCTCCGGGGTCGCCGTACCTCCGCAGCTCGGAGGCCTTCGAGCGCAGCGCCCTGCCGAGAAGCCTCAGCCACAAGCCCCGGGGAAATGCATCCCAGTCCGGGATGCCGGGCCGGAAGTCGATCGGCAGCGGGTCGACGTCTGCGCCGCGCCCGGCCACCGGGGGCGGATTCCGTTTCGCCGTCCTGCCTGCGCCGTGGGGCAGCTCGCCGAGCCCGGCGGAAACGTACGTGCCCGAGCCGACCCGGCCCTCGACGTAGCCTTCCGCGAGCAGGTCCTCGTATGCGCGGGCGACTGTATTGCGCGCAAGCCCGAGGGCGAGCGCCAGCTCGCGGGTCGCAGGGAGCCGGTCGCCGGATCGAAGCCGGCCGTCGCGGATGGCGTCACGGATCTGCGTGAAGACCTGCCGGTGCCAGGGCCCGGATGACCCCTTGGTCTTCTCCGCAAGCGCGATGATCAGGTTTTCCGCCCACATAAATGGCCCTCTCAATCTTCTGGATAATGGCTCTTTTATTATACCATTTGAATCGTATCTTTTATCCGCATGAGCAACGGAGGGACGATGATGGAACAGTCGACATGGCTCACGAAGAAGGGCCTGGCACAGATGTTGAAGGGCGGCGTCATCATGGACGTCGTCACCACGGAGCACGCGCGGATTGCAGAGGACGCGGGGGCATGCGCGGTCATGGCGCTGGAACGCGTTCCTGCCGACATCCGGGCGGCAGGCGGCGTGGCGCGGATGAGCGACCCCGAGTTGATCCAGGAGATCATGGAAGCCGTGACGATTCCGGTCATGGCGAAGTGCCGCATCGGCCACTTCGTCGAGGCGCAGGTGCTGGAATCGCTGGGGATCGACTACGTCGACGAGTCGGAGGTTCTCACCCCCGCCGACGAGGAGCACCACATTGACAAGAACGCGTTTCGGGTCCCCTTCGTCTGCGGGTGCCGGGACCTGGGCGAGGCGCTTCGGCGGGTGGCAGAGGGAGCCGCGATGATCCGCACGAAGGGAGAAGCCGGCACGGGCAATGTCGTGGAAGCGGTGCGCCACATGCGCGCGGTGCAGAGCGCGATCCGCCGGCTTCATGCAGCTTCACCCGAAGAGCTGGCTGCCGAGGCGAAGAGCCTGAACGCTCCCTACAACCTGGTCGCCGAGGTGGCCCGCGAAGGGCGGCTCCCGGTGGTGAATTTCGCCGCCGGCGGGCTGGCAACCCCCGCCGATGCCGCGCTCCTCATGCAGCTTGGCGCGGACGGAGTCTTCGTGGGCTCGGGCATCTTCAAGAGTGAGGACCCGGCGCGGCGCGCGGCGGCAATCGTTCAGGCAACCACTCACTTCAGGGATCCCGAGGTCATCGCGCGGGTATCGCGCGGATTGCGCGGAGCGATGCCAGGTCTGGAGATCAGCTCCATCCCCCGTGAGATGCTCCTGGCAGCCCGAGGAAGGTGAGGTCATGAGGATCGGAGTCCTTGCGCTTCAGGGAGATTTCTCCGAGCATGCGGCCATTCTCCGCCGTCTGGGAATGGAACTTTCTGAGCCCATCGACGTCGTGGAGATCCGCACGGCCCTTCAGCTCTCGCAGGTCGACGGCCTGATCATTCCCGGCGGGGAGAGCACGACGATCGGCAAGCTCATGCTCGACTGCGGGCTGCTGGATCCCCTGCGTAAACGTGTCGCCGCGGGGATGCCGGTGTTCGGCACGTGCGCGGGCGCCATCGTGCTGGCCCGCGACATCGGCGGACTGTCCCAGCCCCTGATCGGGCTGATGAATCTCAGCATTCGACGCAATGCATTCGGCCGACAGCGGGAGTCCTTCGAGACATCGCTGCAGGTTCCGGCGCTGGGAGAGCCGCCCCTTCGGGCTGTCTTCATCCGCGCCCCGGCCATTACCTCGGTGGGCGAAGGGGTGGAAGTGCTTGCCCGTCTCCAGGACGGGACGATCGTCGCGGCGCGCCAGGGACGGATGCTCGCCGCGGCCTTCCACCCGGAGCTGACCGGGGACACCAGGCTGCATCGCTACTTCGTCGATCTCGTGCGGTCGTCACTGGCGCGCGCAGCTTGAGCCGGGACTCAGCCCATTCTCCCGGTCAGGAACCAGATGCCCAGCCCGATCGCTCCTGACGCGAGAACGAGCACCGGCTCGGGCACCTTCAGAAACAGGAGAATCACGAAGCTGCCGGTCGCGATCAGCGCGGTGGGGATATCCACGATCGTCTTCAGACCGAGCAGGAGCACCGCCCCGGCGATCGCTCCTGTTGCTGCTGCCGTAGCCCCCTGCACGAAAGCTTTCAACTGTGCATTGTCACGATGCCGCTTGAACCACGTCGCGGGGAGAACCGTAAGGAGATAGACGGGAAGGAAAATGCCAAGCGCAGAGACAACCGCACCGGGAAGTCGCGCGACGAGAAAACCGATGAACACGACAGTGATAACCACCGGGCCCGGCGTGATCATGGCGACGGCGACTGCGTCCAGGAACTGGTGCTCGGTCAGCCACCCCATCTGCTGGACGACCCCGCGATGGAGGAAGGGAACGATCGCAAGACCGCTGCCGAAAACAAAGGCCCCTGCCTTCACGAAGAAGAAAAAAAGCTGGAGAAGCAAATAGGGAGCCAGCCCCTGCGCAATGACGGTGCTGCCCGCCAGGGCGAGCATCACCGGGACCGGTCCGACGCTGAGGAACGGCAGGCGATTCTTGAGCCATTGCGGCGGAGCGCGGACTACCAGGACGACAAGGCCTGCCAGCAGGAAGAGCCACGCAAGCTCGGTCTGCGTGAAGTACGTGACCGCAAGAACGACGGCGAAGATGCCCCAGAGCAGCACGTCCTTCTTGTTCGTGGACCGGGAAAGCCGCCAGGCGGCGATGACGATGATCGCGATCACCGATGCGCCGATGCCGTAGAAGAGCGCCTGCATCCACCAGAGGCCGCCGTACGCGACATACAGCAGGGAGATGCCGACGACGATGATGAACGAAGGCAGGATGAACGCCAGTCCCACGAGCGTGGCGCCTGGCGTCCCCTCGAGGAAGTACCCGATGGCAATGGCGGTCTGCGCCGCCAGCGGCCCCGGCATGATCTGCGCGAGTGTCAGGGAGAGCTTGTAATCGTCCTCCCCGATCCAGGAGCGGCGCTCGACAAGGTCGCGGTGCATCCGCCCGACGAGCGCGACCGGTCCGCCGAATCCTGTGGTCCCGAGCTTCAGAAAATATCCCGCGAGCCGCCAGAGATGACCGGGGCGCGCCGCTTCGTCCGGTTTCTTCGTCTCCATAAGCCGGCGCTTCAATATACTTCTGCCGGCGGACGCAGACCATTTCCGCTGGCCCTGCTACAATGGAAGCCGTGACACCCCCGAAGAAGCCACGCCACCGGCACATTCCCCCGCGAACCCGGGTGTTCACCGCAGCCGCTCAGGACGGAAATGTGGTGATCCCGGCCGATCTCGCCCGGAAGTACGGGATCGAGCCCGGTGTTCCGCTGTGCATCGAAGAGCTCGAGGATCATCTCCTCCTCCATCGATCCGTCTCGCACCTGGCCAAAGTCTACCTCGAGCCGACGAACAGCTGCCCCCTTGCCTGCAAAACGTGCATGAGGAATTCGTGGAGCGAACCGACGGGGCAGATGGATGCGCGCGTCTTCTCGCGGATCCTGGAGGGATTGAAAGCCTTCCCCGCCGTCCCTTCGGTGTTTTTTGGCGGCATCGGGGAGCCGCTCTCTCACCCGGCGGCGCTCGAGATGATCAGGCAGGCAAAGGCTTCAGGCGCAAAGGTGGAAATGATCACCAACGGGCTTGCGCTGGACGAGCAGACCGTCGAATGGCTGGTCGAGACGGAGCTGGACGCGCTGTGGGTGTCCCTCGACGGCGCCACGCAGGAATGCTACGAAGGCGTGCGGGAAACCGCCGCCCTTTCGCGCATCGTCGAGAACCTTCGCGTCCTGCACTCCGTCAAGTACCGGCACGACGTGCAGACACCCGCACTCGGGATCGCCTTCGTCGCCATGAGGAGAAACCGGTCCGAGCTTTCGCAGGTGATCAAGCTGGGTCAGCGTCTCGGGGCCACCCGGTTTTCCATCAGCAACGTCCAGCCACACACCGAGGAGCTGCGTGATGAGATCCTTCACGGGAAGACGCTGGGCCAGCCGATCGGCTCGTTCTCCCGATTGGACATCGCGCGCATGGACTCCGGCGGGGAATGGGACCACTCGATCGCGGAAGTCCTGGCCGACTGCGGCCTGCGATATTCCGATGGAAGGGTGGCGACGAGGCTGGAGGACACTTGCCCCTTCGTGGAGAGGGGAAGCATGAGCATCCGTTGGGACGGCCGGGTGAGCCCGTGCCTGCCGTTGCTCCACTCTCACAATGCCTACCTAGGCAACAGACGAAGGGAGATCAGGGAGTTTTCCTTCGGTTCGCTCGGCGACCGGAGCCTTTCGGCGATCTGGAACGACCCCGAGTACGCCGCCTTCCGCCAGCGGCTGCAGGCGTTCGATTTCCCGCCGTGCCTGCGGTGCAACAGCTGCGACTGGATCGACAGCAACCAGGAGGACTGCTACGGCAGCAGCCCGCCCGCGTGCGGGGGATGCCTCTGGGCCCAGGGCTACGTTCTCTGCCCCTGAGGGCGTCATCCCGCGTCGTGCCCGGGACCTCTTGACAGTATTTCGCCATTTGGCTAAAATGCCAAATTGCCATGGATGCAAGGACGTCTCAGAAATACGAATGGCGGGCGCGCGTGATCAAGGCGCTGGCACATCCCAGCCGGCTTTTCATCGTCGACAGGCTCGCCGAGCATGAATACTGCGTCAACGAGCTCACCGCGCTCATCGGCAGCGACATGTCAACGGTCTCCAAGCACCTGAGCGTATTGAAAAACGCGGGCGTCGTGCAGGATCAGAAGCGCGGAGCCTCCGTCTACTACTCGCTTCGCATCCCCTGCATTCTCAACTTCTTCAAGTGCGCCGACGCGGTCATCGAGGCGATCAAGCAGGAGCGGCACGCTCTGGCATAAGGGGCTCCGGCCCATTCACAAGACTGGAGGACTCTGTGGAAGGCAAAAGCATCGGCAGGCTCTCGTTCCTTGACAGGTTCCTGACGCTGTGGATCTTCCTGGCCATGGCGGCAGGGGTGGCGCTGGGGTACCTGGTCCCCGGCGTGGAGCAATTCATGAACACGTTCCAGGCCGGCACCACGAATGTTCCCATCGCGGTGGGCCTGATCCTCATGATGTATCCCGTCCTTGCCAAGGTGCGGTATGAGGCGTTCGGGACTGTGTTCCGCCATGGCAGGGTCCTGACTCTCTCCCTCGTTGCCAACTGGATCATCGGCCCGATCGTGATGTTCGCCCTGGCAATCCTGTTCCTCCGGGGACACCAGGAGTACGCGGTCGGGCTCATCCTCGTTGGCCTTGCGAGATGCATCGCCATGGTGCTGGTCTGGAACGACCTTGCAAAGGCGGACAGGGACCTCGTCGCCGGGCTGGTGGCGTTCAACGCGGTCTTCCAGGTGCTCTTCTACAGTGTCTACGCATGGATCTTCGTCACGATCCTTCCCCCGCTTTTCGGCATGAAGGGAACCATCGTGGAAGTGAAAATAGCGGAGATCGCGCGAAGCGTGTTCATCTACCTGGGAATCCCTTTCATCCTGGGAATCATCACGAGGTTCACCCTGATCGGCCTGAAAGGGAGGAACTGGTACGAGGGGAAGTTCGTCCCGAAAATCGCGCCCATCACGCTCGGCGCTCTTCTTTTCACGATCGTCGTCATGTTTTCTCTCAAGGGAAATCTCATCATCCAGCTGCCCCTGGACGTGGTGCGCGTGGCGGTGCCGCTTGCCCTGTACTTCGTGGTGATGTTCACCATCACGTTCTTCCTGTCGCGGCGGCTCGGCGCCGCCTATGAACCGACTGCCACGGTGGCGCTCACCGCGGCGAGCAACGATTTCGAGCTGGCCATCGCGGTGGCTGTCGCGGTGTTCGGCATCGGCTCCGGGGTCGCATTCGCGACGGTCATCGGCCCGCTGGTGGAAGTGCCGGTCATGCTGGGGCTCGTGAACGTCGCGCTGTGGTTCCGAAAGAAGCTCTTCTCGACAGGCCCGGCAGGGGACCGCGCGCGGGAAAGGGCTCGATGAGCGGCGATGTCCACCCGCATTCCGCCGCAGGCACTCCTGCAAAGCTTCCGGTTGCGGGTCGTTGGCTGCTGTGGATTCTCATTGGCCTGGCGGCGGCAGCCTCGTGGTGGCTCGTCTACAGCAACCTCGAGCGCTTTGCCCATTGGCTGGTCTACAGCGCGATTGGAATGACCGGCGGCAGGCTTGCCTCAGCCGTCGCGTTTTTCGTGTACGAGGCGCCCAAGGTGTTGATGCTCCTCCTCGTCGTGGTATTCGGCGTGGGGATCGTGCGTTCCTTCTTCACACCGGAGCGCACCCGGCGGGTTCTTGCCGGCCGCAGGCAGACCCTGGGGAACGTGCTGGGCTCGTTGCTGGGCGTCGTGACTCCGTTCTGTTCCTGTTCGGCCGTGCCTCTGTTCATCGGATTCGTGACAACAGGGGTGCCGCTCGGCGTCACCTTTTCGTTCCTCATCGCCGCCCCGATGATCAACGAGGTGGCGCTTGTGCTGCTTTTCGGGCTTTTCGGCTGGAAGGTCGCGGGATTGTACATGGGCACGGGACTCGTCATCGCCATGGCGGCCGGTTGGCTGATTGGCAGGCTTCGGCTGGAGGGGTGGGTCGAGGACTGGGTATTCGCGAGCGCACCGGCAGCGCCGCCGGTCGGACAGGAACAGAGGATGCCCTGGCCCGAACGCGTGGCCCTCGGCCGGGATGCGGTGAGGGACATCGTGGGGCGCGTATGGCCGTTCATGCTTGCCGGTATTGCAGTGGGCGCCGGCATCCATGGCTACGTCCCCGAGCAGCTCATGGCCTCGATCATGGGAAAGGGAGCCTGGTGGTCCGTGCCGTTGGCCGTGGTGATCGGAATTCCCATGTATTCCAACGCTGCCGGCATCATTCCGGTCGTCCAGGCGCTCCTGGAAAAAGGTGCGGCGCTGGGAACGGTGCTTGCTTTCATGATGTCCGTGATCGGGCTTTCACTGCCTGAAGTCATCATCCTTCGAAAGGTTCTGAAGCTGCCCCTTATCGCCGCCTTTGTCGGCGTTGTCGGTGCAGGCATTCTTCTCGTGGGATATCTGTTCAACATCGTGCTGTAGAGCGCGGGCCCCGGGCCTGCAGTGACAGGGAGGCATCGAAAATGAAGATCGAAGTGCTGGGACCAGGCTGCCCGAAGTGCATGAGCGTCGAGCAGAACGTGAAAAAGGCCCTCGCCGAGCTGGCCGTCCAGGCGGACGTGGAGAAGGTGACCGATATCCAGCAGATCATCCAGAAGGGTGTCATGTCGACGCCCGCCCTGGTGATCGACGGCAGGGTGGTGCTCCAGGGAAAGAACCCCACGGTAGACCAGCTCAAGCACCTGATCACGGGGACATGACCGATGAAGGAGTACGGCACATGGAAGGGACACCCGCGGGAGCGAATCCCCTGGTTTCCGAGCGTGGACGTCCAAAAATGCGCGGGGTGTCGAAGGTGCTTCGAATTCTGCAGCCACGGGGTGTACGGCTGGGACGAGGACGCCGGCACCCCGAAGGTGATCGAACCCTTTCAGTGCGTTGTCGGGTGCAGCAGCTGCTCCCAGCAGTGCGATGAGGGAGCGATCACCTTCCCTCCTCTGACGGTCCTGAGAGAGCTCGTGAGTGGCACATGATTCGCACGACGATCAACGCCGGTGTTGCTCTTCGCTCGAGCAGTCACGATCACGCTGAGCACCCTGAAGGAGATGCTGCATGCTGAAGGTCAAGCCCCATCCTGATTATCCCCCCGAAGACGGAAGGTACATTCGCGGGAACGATTCTTCTCCGGTCGCCGTTGCGATCATCCTGAATTGCGAGGCGGAGAAGATCCCGCGAGAGCTCGAAACCCTTGTGAGAGCCGGCGTTGAAAGTGGAGCGGCTTTGTCAGGAACTGTGCAAACCGAGAACATCGGATTTGAGAAAATAGCGTGCAATATCGTCGCAAATCCGAATGTTCGGTACTTGGTCGTCGGTGGACCCGAATCCCTGGGGCACTCGACCGGAGAAGCTCTGAAAGCTCTTCTTTCCAAAGGCGTTGATGAAAAGAAAAGGATCATTGGGACGGATGCGCCGCATCCGCTTCTTTTCAATGTGCCGATTGAGCTGATTGAACGCTTCCGGAAGCAACTTACGCTCATCGATCTTCAATTCGAATCCGACCCTGACCTTATCAGGAAGGCGGTATGGTCATGCTATCAGGAGAGCCCTGTAGAGTTCAGGGGGCAGCTCCTGTTCGATCCTGGCGCATTTCCTGGACCGCCCCTCAGCGGAAGGATAACCTGGCGAATTACTCAGCCATGGGCTGAGCCAACAAGCGAATGTGAGCGTGACGCGCTAAGAAAGACGCAGGAACTCATAGAGAAGCTGCGGACGATACAGGAGCGGAAAAAGCTCAAACAATGATTGAGCCCGAACCAAACCCAGCAGCGGACCGCGTGGGAGAAAGGGCTCGATGAGCGGCGGGGTCCGCAGAGGCATCACCCGGCAGCAAAGCCTTCTTCAGATCACCAGGGCGACCTGGATGTCGCAGACGTTCGTATTGGTCGGTCCCGTGATGAACAGCCCCTCGAGCCTTTTCAGCGCCGTGTAGGAATCGTTTTCCCGGAGCGAATCCGGGATGCGTAGATGTGCCGCCCTGGCTTGTTCCACCATCGAGGCGAAGGCGAAACCGCCCGCGGCATCGGTCGGGCCGTCCTCCCCGTCCGTGGAAAATGACAGGAAGTGCGTCCCTGAGAGGAGGGCGGGCTCCTTCTCCATCTCCCAGAGAAACGCAACGGCCATCTCCTGGTTTCTCCCCCCCTTTCCGCTCCCGCGCAGGGTGACGGTGGTCTCTCCGCCGGCGAGGATGCAGGCAGGTCGCGCGGCCGGCAGCCCGGAAGCGGCCACGTCTTTTGCCACTGCCGCCAGCATTCGCGCAGCCTCGCGGGCCTCCCCCGCCAGGTGCGAGGTGAGAATAACCGGGTTGTAGCCGAGCCGCTGCGCCTCGTCCGCGGCGCTCTTCAGGGCCTGGAGATTCGTGCCCACCAGGAGGGTGGACGCGAAAGAAAGCTCCCGCGCCCCCGGTTTCGGTGTCTCGGGGATCTTGCCCGCGGCACCGGCATGGAGCAACGCCATGACCGGCCCGGGCAGCGCATTGCCGATTCCATAGTAGTCGATGATCGAAAGCGCGTCCGCGTAGGTCGTCGTGTCGGAGCAGGTCGGCCCCGAGGCGATGGTCTGGATGTCGTCTCCCACGACATCGGACAGCACGAGGCTGATCGAGGTGGCAGGCGCGATCCGCTGGGCGAGCCTGCCCCCGGCAAGCAGCAGCAGGTGTTTCCTGATGCAATTGATTTCCCCGATCGCCGCACCGCAGGCAAGAAGCCGGCGGGTGGTCTCCTGGATGTGCGCCAGCGTCACGCCATGACCTCCTCCGCTCATTGGTGCCGAAAGGAGGGAGGAGCCGCCGCCCGATATCAGGGTGATCACGAGCGTCCGCTCGTCGGCTTCGTCCGCGAGCGCCGCGATCTCCGCGGCGGCACGGGCGCTGCTCTCATCGGGAACGGGGTGCCCTCCCGGGATCTGCCGGATCCTCTCCAGCGACGTCTCGTGACCGGGCTTCACGACGATCAGACCCTTGTCGATCCTTGGTCCCAGCACCTCTTCGACGGCCCTTGCCATCGGGCCCGAGGCCTTGCCGAAACCCAGGACGAAGACCTTGCGAAAACGCGCAAGCTCAAAGCTGTGCCCGGCATCGCGCGTGCGCGTAGAGAGCAGGCCGCCGTCGATGCGCATGCTGCCGGTGATGATCCGGCGCGGATCGACGGAAGCCAGTGACGCGTTGGCAATCAGCCGCAGGTCGTTCTTCGGATCCATGGAATCTCCCCTCACGGCGTCAGCCGGCGCGCAGGATCGGTCGAAGATAGTCCGCCGACATCCGCGCGTCCTCGACGAACGATACCTTCACGTTTCCTTCGATCGCGAGCTTCCCGCGATACCCCAGCCCGTCCAGGACGCCGATGATCCGCTCGAAATCGAGGCCTCCGAATCCAGGGAGGAGGCGGTTGTCGTCGGAGAGGTGCACGGACGTGTAGTGATCCTTGAATCGGATCAGCGCCGCGTCCATGGGGGATTCCTCGATGCTCATGTGCCACGTGTCCGGCAGCATCTGGAGACAGGGGTTCTCACTCGCGCGGATGAGCTCGTGGACTTCGGCGAGGCTGTGTCCCAGGGGCGACTCGAACCGGTTGATCGCCTCCACGAGGAAAGGGGTCCGCAGGCGCAGTGCCTCGGGAGCAATCTCTGCGATGGAGCATTCGAGCTGCGCGCGATGCGCAGGGGTGTTCTCCGCCATGGTGCCCTTGAGGAAACCGGCAATGACGCCGCCTTTGATCGTCGAGGCGAAGGCGAGACACTCCAAGGTCCATTGCACCGACTCCCTTCGGCGGGCCTCATCCGTGGCGGCAAGGGAGAGGCCCTCGCTGCGCGCGGCAATGCCGGTGGCCAGCATGGAGAAGGACAGTCCGAAGTCTGCAAGGAATCCGGCAAGCGCGAGCGGGTCTTCGCGGCGGGGATCGCGGATGTTGAGCTCCACCCCGTCGAAACCGGACTCCTGCAGCGCCTTCAGGCTGCCGATGAACAGCGGATCGTGCCGATAGGCATCGGGGAGCGTCGTCTGTATGGCTAGAGGGTAGCGGAAGCCGGGCATGTCGTCCCTCACCTCACGGCATAAGCGAGCCGCCGTTGATTTCGATGATCTCGCCTGTAATGAAGCTGGAAAGCTGCTCCGATGCAAGAAAGAGCGCAGGGCCCGCAATCTCCTCCGCCGTCGCACCTCGGCCCAGCGGGATGGAGGCGACGAGCTTCTTTAAAAGGTCGGGGCTGGTGTACTTGTCGTGGAACGGGGTGAGGACGATTCCCGGCGCAAGAGCGTTCACGCGGATCTTGAAGGCGGCCAGCTCCTTGGCCATGCCGCGTGTGAGGGTGGAAACCGCGGCCTTGGATGCCGCATACAGCGTGGCGCCGTCTGCACCGCCCGTGCGCGCGGCAATGGAGGTAAGGTTGATGATCGTGCCGCTGCCGCTCTTCTTCATGAGGGGAATGACGCTCCGCGAGACGCGGAAGGTGGAGCCCATGTTCAAGTCCATGACCCGAACGTACTCATCGTCAGGCATGTCCTCGACGAAATGACGCTCGAGGAGACCCCCCGCGTTGTTGACCAGGATATCGATCCGACCGAAGCTTTCGAACACCGTGCGGACCATGCCCGTGATGGCGTTCCCGTCCAGAACGTCGGCCTTGACCAGCAGCGTCTCTCCTCCGCCCCGGGAGCGGATGGCCGCGGCCACCTTCTCCGCTTCTGCCCTGCTTGAGTTGTAGTGGAGTGCCACCTTCGCGCCCGCCTCGGCAAATGACATCGCGATGGCCGCCCCGATGCCCGTGCTTGCGCCGGTGACCAGCGCCGCCTTCCCGTCGAGTCGTATCTCCATCTCCCGCCTCCTTCAATCCATCTCGTACCCGCCGTCGACATTCAGCGTCTGCCCGGTGATGTAATCGGCGTCCGTCGAGCAGAGGAAGGCGACGGCACCCGCCATGTCCTCGACGCTTCCCGGTCGTTTCAGCGGGATGCGGCGAATGAACTCATCGCTCGCCTTTTTCGCGTCGATGCCGAATGCCCTTTCCTTCTCCAAGTTGTTCTGGTCCCACATGGGCGTCATGACGACGCTTGGCGCCACGGCGTTGACGTTGATCCCCAGCGCGGCGAACGCGAGGGCCGCCGACTGCGTGATGCTGATGACCGCAGCCTTGCTGGCCGCGTACGCCAGCTGGTACTCCCTGCCCCGCCGGCCGGAGATGGAGGTGAAGCTCACGATCTTTCCGTAGGAGCGGTCCGCGACGCCGGCCTTTTTCACCGCCTCCGGCACCTGGCGGACCATCTGCGCCGCCACGGCCTGGATGGCGAAGGCTGTCCCCTTCTGGTTGATGTCGATCACACGGTCCCAGTCTGCCTCCGTCACCTCGAGGAAGAGCTTGCTCTGCACAATGCCGGCGCTGTTCACCAGGATGTCGATCCTGCCCATCTCCCTTGTCACGCGTGCCACCAGGGCATGGATCTCGGAGGGCTTCGCGACGTCTATTCCAGCCGCCAGCGCGGAGACGCCCGCCTCGGCGATCTCCCTGGCCACTGCTTTCGCGGCATCCTCGTTGAGATCCACAACGGCGACGCTCGCCCCTTCCCGGGCCAGCCGGAGAGCAACGCCCCTGCCGATGCCCGAGCCGGCCCCTGTCACGATGGCCACCTTGCCGTTCTGACGCTTTTCCATGGCTCCCCGACTCCTTTTCCTTCGGCTGATTCAGGACAGGTCGTACAGGTCCTCCGCGATCTCCAGCAGCCATTTCTCCAGCCGGCTTCCGTATTCCGCCATGAACTGCGGCGAAAGATCGTAGAGGCGTTCCCGATTGACGAACTGCCCGCAGGCATCGCGCCGGCCCAGGGAGACGAAGCAACCGCTTGCCGCCTCCGCCATCACAAAGGCGTGCACGTCGTTCCACCAGTGCATGAACAGGTCCCGCTGGAGATTCGGATATTTTTCCTAGGGCTATAGCAGGTTCCCTTCCGCATTGAAAACGAGATCTGCAGGGGTTTCGAGAACCTCAATGGAGGGGTTTGCGCGGGCTTCTCCTAAAAGAGCCTCGGAGATCGAGAGCGTCCCGATGTGCGATGTATCGTGGATCCGAACAATCCTCGGACCAGCGGTCTCAACGCCAATGCAGGCGAAAACTGCCGCCTGCAGCGCGAGGCGATCGCTTTTCATCACCAGGGGAACGCGGACGGTGTTGAGGGCCCTGCTGGTCAAAGCATTGGCATACATCGCATCGTAGTCCATTTTTGCATGCAACCGGGCAGTTGTAATGTCCGCCATGCCCACCCCAACTGCGTTGCCGTGGCTCGCATCGCTCACATCCAGCACGACGTAGCGTTGAATCCGGGGGCCCCCACTCGCGTAGGGAGTGCAGTAGGTTCCGGTGATGTTCGGGTCAGCTCCGTCGCCGCTGAAGTTCTTTCCGATCGTGTCCACGACGAGCACGTCGAAATCGCGGAGTGGGATGGACGGCATCAGGCGGCGGGCCTCCGCGAGCAGCTCGGGCTCCCGGCTCTCGATGAGGCCTCTGGCAAGCGCTTCGACCCTGCACGTTTGGTCGAGAGAGTCTTCGACGAGGCCCACGCCGAAGAGGACATTCCCCCGTGCCAGCACGACCCTCGCGAAGGACGGGATGATGCGTGCGAATGCGCCGAACCCGGCCGCGTGGCAGGTTTCGGCGCCCTTCTGTTTCCCCATGCCGATTGCCATCATCTTCATCAGGCCGCTCTCATAGGTTCCGTGAAAAGCAGTATGCGGCTTGATCCTGCCGACCACGATGGTCCCGTCGGCCTCGGCGGCGAACCTGTCCATGTGCACGGGCAGCCCGTCGTCCGTGGTCCCGATGACCCGGGTTTCCATGGTCGCCCGGATGGGCGCTCCCACGGACTGCTCCATTATCCCATACCCTTCCAGCAGAAGCCTCTGCCCCTCGTCGGTGGCCCCGCCATGGCTTCCCATTGCCGGAATGACAAAGGGGTGGGCGCCGCGAGCGCGCACGGCAGAGACAATCTCCCTTAGAATCGTGACGATGTTCGCAATGCCTCGGCTGCCGGCTGTAATGGCGAGGCTCATGCCGGGCCGGATGGTGGCGGCGATCTCGGGCCGGGCCATCTCTGCTGCCACGGCCGCCGGGATGTCCCTGATGGCGTTGTCCTCGAATTTCTGGCGGATCGCGGCCATGCGGGGTAAGCGAACGCCCTCGAGGATTGCCTCCAACACCCCCTGCCTGTCCCATGCATCCTGCTGTTGCCGTTCGTTCATTGCGTCCCCCACGCTCCGCGAGCATTCAGTCGCGGAGAGTTCCCCCGTTCACGTTCATCGTTTCGGCCGTAACGAATCCCGCGCGCCGGTCTGCAAGGTAACACACGGCAAAAGCGATGTCCTCGGGTCCGCCGAGCCGTTTGAGGATGCTCTTGTCGATGAACTTCTGATTCTCCTCCGGGGAGACGGCGCCCGACATCTCCGTTGCGATGCGCCCGGGGCAGACGGCGTTGACGGTGATCCCGTCTGCGCCGACCTGCTGTGCAAGGTTGCGCGTAAAGGCAAGGACGCCGCCCTTGGAGGCGGAGTAGTGCGCGGCAGCGACCGTTCCCCCGTTCTTTCCGGCCTCCGAAGAGATGTTGATGATCCGGCCGTACTTCCTCCTGCGCATGCCCGGGAGCACCGCCTTACAGAGGCGAAACTGCGCCTTGAGGTTGATAGCGAGCACCTGGTCCCACTCCTCATCGGAGATCTCCAGGATTGGGTGCAGAGGGTGGATTCCAGCATTGTTCACCAGGATGTCGATTGCGCTGAACTTCGCCTCGACCGACGCCACGAAGTCGGTGATTTCCGAGACCCTGGAGAGATCGACGCGCCGCGCGAAGATCTGCCCGGCTCCCTTGCCGGCCATCTGCACTGCAAATGATTCCAGCTTGTCGATGCGAAGATCGCAGAGGGCGACGTTCGCCCCTCGCTCGAGGAACGCCTCGGCGATAGCCCTGCCGATGCCCTGCGCCGCTCCCGTCACGACGGCTGTCTGTCCCTGGAAGTCAGTCATACCTTCTTGCCTCCAAGTGCTATACTACTCTATCTTGATTGTATACAGTATACCATAGTCAGGATTGCCTGTCAATCGGGGGAGACGAGCGAGGATCGAGCCGGCGTCATGTCCGCTGCGGATGGCAGGAAATGCCGGGGACGGCTATAGTGGATTCGGGCTGAAAGAAGGGAGCTCCGTCATGCGGGTGAAGCTTGCGTATGGGAAAACAGGCCTGGAGGTGAGCATCCCGGATGGCGTTCCCGTCACGATCGTGGAACCCACGTTCGTCCCCGGCCTGCCCGACCCCGGGGGCGCGGTCACCGCTTCGCTTCGGGAGCCGATCGGCAGCCTTCCCCTGCGCGAAAGCGTCCGGCCGAAGGACACGGTGGCGATCGTCTTCAACGACATCACCCGGCCCACGCCGTATCACCAGATTCTCCCCTCGATCCTCGCGGAGCTCGCCGCCGCCGGGGTCCCGAAGGAACGGATCACGCTCTTCAACGCAACGGGCACGCATCGCCTGAACACGGAGCAGGAGCTCGCCGGCATGCTGGGCAGGGAGATCGCGGCAGCCTACCGCATCGTGCAGAATGACGCGCGCGCGCCGGATGCGCATGTCCCGGTGGGGGTGACCCGCAGCGGCAATGAGGTGAAGATCCAGAAGGACTTCCTTGCTTGTTCGTTCAAGATCCTCACGGGCTTCATCGAACCGCACTTCTTCGCCGGATTTTCCGGCGGCGGCAAGGCGCTGATGCCCGGCATGGCGCACCTGGACACGGTCATGCGCAACCACAACGCGCACAACATCGACGATCCGCGTGCCCAGTGGGCGGTCCTGGACGGCAACCCCATCCGCAGCGAGGTGGACGAGGCGACAGCCATGGTGAAGCCCGACTTCCTCCTGAACGTGGCGCTGAACCGGGACAAGGAGATCACCCGCTCCTTTGCCGGTGATGTGGTCAGGGCATATGCAGCGGGAACGCAGTTCGTGAAAACCGCCGCGATGAAGAGGGTGGATTCCCTCTTCGACATCGTGCTCACATCCAACTCGGGCTACCCGCTGGACCTGAACCTCTACCAGTCCGTCAAGGGCATGAGCGCCGCAGCCCGCATCACACGGCAGGGCGGGGCCATCCTGATTGCCGCCGAGTGCTGGGACGGCATTCCCGATCACGGCTCCTTCGGAAGGCTCCTGAGGGAGACCCGTGACGCGGATGAGCTGTTGGCGCGCATCCGAGCGGACGGATTCATGATGGACGACCAATGGCAGGCGCAGATACTTGCCCTCCTCGTAAAGAAGGCCCAGGTCTTCGTCCATGCGGGCGGCCTGACCCCCGCGCAGATCACCCAGGCGAAGCTCAGGCCGTGCGTGTCCATCGAGGAGCAGCTTCGGCTGCTGCTGCAGAGCCGCGGACCCGGGGCAAGGGTCTGCGTTCTGCCCGAAGGGCCGCAGACGGTCCCGTATTTCGAGAGCGCGGAGATGGCGGCACGCGCATGAAGGCGCTGGTCAAGTTCGCGGCTGGAAGCGGGAACATGGAACTGCGGGATGTGCCGGACCCGGTGCCGGGCCCGGGCCAGGTGAAGATCGCGGCGGACAGGACGGGCATCTGCGGGTCGGACCTGCACATCTTGCTCGGGCAGCAGGGCCGCCGTGGATTCCGGGCTGCGGGCCTCGCGGCGGCGCGGCCAGTTCACGCAGATCGGGCTCTTCGGCGCCGCGATCCAGGTGGACTTCGAGCTCATCTGCTACCGCGAGCTGCGCGTGACGGGTCCCTCGGCTCGCGCCATGCAAGCTGGGAGAAGGCCCTCGCACTGATGGCAGCAGGTGCGGTCCGCGCCGGCTCGCTGATTTCCGACACCCTGCCCCTGCGCAGGTGGTCGGCGGCCTTCAAGATGTTCGAAAAGAAGCAGTGCCTGAAGCTCCTCCTGGATCCGTCGGGGGCGTGAGCCGCCCCCGGACCAGCCCGCTCAGCGGGTGTTTCTGATCAGCTCCAGTTTTCCCGTCTTCGCGCTTTCCAGGATCGGTCCCATGTACTCGTCGATCATTGCCGCGGTCAGGGGAACGGGCATGTTCTTCAGCTTCATCTCGAGCTGAGGATCCTTTGCCGCTGTCAGTGCCCGTTGGATGTGCGCCTCGGTGAAGTTCGGCACATCGGCAAGGCGCGTGGGAAACCCGATGGAGCGCGCGAGTGAGAACATCGCCTCCGCGACAGCGACGCCGAGCTCACGGCCGTGGAGACGGCTGAGATCTGCCCGGGTCATGCCTGCCTTCCTGTAGATCTCGCCGACCATCCGCAGGGGCTCCTCGATGACCGGCGCGAAGAAGACCGTATAGTACGGGTTCATGAGGGCGCAGGCCCGTCCGTGGCTGAGGATGTCGACGAGGGAGAAGCTCGTCAGGTGTCCTCCGTTCGTCCCGCCGATCATGATCGCGTACGCCCCGAGATCAGTGCCCAGGCAGAGCCTGTCACGCGCATCGGTGTCCCTCGGGTTCGTGATCGCCCGGGGTAGGCTTTCGACGATCAGACTGATGCCGCACTGCGCCACGTCCCTGATCTTCTCGTAGTCCGGCTTTCCCACGGCGCCGAAGAGCACCTCCAGCGCATGCGAGATCCCGTCCAGCGCCCCATCCATAACAAGGCTCTTCGGGGCGCTGTACGTGACGCTGAAATCGAACAGGGGAGCGGTGGGAACGACTGCCTCGTCGACAATCAGCTTCTTCTGTCCCCGGGCGACATCGGTGATATTGGAATACTTGGTGAGGTGTGCGCCCGAGCTCGCGGCGGTCTGGATGGCCACGTGCGGCCGCAGGGACTTTCCCGTGGCAGCGAGCTTCTTGGCAACTAGGCCCGTGCCGAAGTATTCATCGATTTCTCCACCAAGGGTGCGAAGGACCTCGGCCGCTTTCGCAGCGTCGATCGTGCTTCCACCGCCGAAGCTCACAAGCAGCTCGGGGGCGGCGGCCTTCACGCGTTCGGTGATCCGCTGCACATCCTCGCGGGGAGCGTTGGGACCCGCGCCCGCCACCTCCTCCAGGACGGCGACACCTGCCTTCTCGAGCGAATCCCATATGTCGCGGGCGAACTCGTCGCTGCCGGGAAACGTATCGCGCACCAGGACGGCCCGTGTGCCCTGCCCGCGCGCCGTCTCTCCCACCCTTGAGAGAACCCCGGAGCCGCGCACGTAGCGGCCGCCCTTGAACTCGTCCAGAAGTATCCTGGCCGTCGATTCGGCATCCATGACCTGCTCTCCTTCCTGTCCCTACTTCCGCTTTGACTTCAGTGCCGCGCGGGCGGCGAGCACGACGTGCGAGACGCCCATGCCGTACGCCTCCAGGATCTCGTCATACGGGCCCGATTCGGCGAAACGGTCGTTGATGCCCACGCGCACCACCGGCACGGGGCATTCCGCGGCGGTCACCTCCGCAACCGCGCCTCCCAGGCCGCCGAGCACGGTGTGCTCCTCCGCCGTCACAAGCGCGCCGGTCTCCTCCGCCGCGGCCAGGACAGCCTGCTGATCGAAGGGCTTGATCGTGTGCATCTCCAGGACCCGGGCGGAGATCCCTTCCTCCGCGAGCTGTTCAGCTGCGGCCAGGCTCCGGGAGACCATCAGCCCGGCGCACACGATCGTGAGGTCTTTGCCATTCCTGTGCACCATGGCCTTGCCGATCTCGGGCGCGTAGGTCTCGTCGAAAAGTACCGGCACCTCGTTTCGGTTGAGCCGGCAGTAGACCGGGCCCTCCCAGTCGGCGATCTTCGGCAGCAGCTTTGCCACAGCGATCGGATCGCTGGGCACGACAATGGTCATGTGGGGCAGGCTGCGCATGATGGAAACATCCGAAATCGAGTTGTGCGTCGGCCCGTCGAAGGAGTCGGAGAGGCCGGCGTACGCGCCCATGAGCTTCACGTTCGCCTTGCCGTAGCAGAGATGGGTGCGCACCATCTCCAGCGCGCGTGTCGCGAATAGGAAGGCGAACGTGTTGGCAAAGGGGATGCGCCCCGTGGAGGCGAAGCCCACTGCCATGTCCACCAGCGACTGCTCCGCGATGCCGACGTTGAAAAAACGGCTGGGAAAGGCGGCCTCGAACATGAAACTGTAGTCGGAGTTGCTCACGTCGGCGCTCAGCGCCACGACTTTTTCGTTCGCCTTTCCCACGGCGACCAGCGCTGCGCCGTACGCCTCGCGCATCGACATTACTTTTGCCATGCCGCCACCTCCCTTTCCAGCTCAGCGACAGCCTGCGCGAATTGCTGGTCGTTCGGGGACGCCCCATGCCACCGATGATCGTATTCCATGAATCCGACCCCCTTCCCCTTGACCGTGCGGGCGATGATCACGCTCGGCCGTGCGTGGACCTCGTCTGCCCGATCCAGCGCTCCCAGGATCTCCTCCACGTTGTGACCATGGATTTCCTGGACGTGCCATCCGAACGCCTTCCACTTTTCCGAGATGGGCTCGGTGGGCATGACGTCCGCTGTTGCGCCCGTCTGCTGGATGCCGTTGTAGTCCAGGATGACGGTGAGGTTGCCGAGGCGGAACTTCGCGGCCGCCATGATGCCTTCCCAGATCACCCCGGCGTTGATCTCCCCATCCCCGACGATCACGTACACACGGGCCGGCGATGCCCGCGACGAGGGCGCGGACTGGCTGGACGGCTTCACGTCCCGCATACGGAGGGAAAGAGCCATTCCCGTTCCAACTGCGATGCCGTGCCCGAGGGGACCGGCGGCGATCTCCACTCCGGGCGTCTTGGCGGGATCCGGGTGACCCTGCAGAATGCTGTTGAATGAGCGGAATGTTGTCAGCAGCGCTGGATCGAAGAAACCGCGGTGGGCGAGCACGGAGTACAGCATGGCGCAGGCGTGCCCCTTGCTGAAGAGAAGGCGGTCCCTGTCGGGCCAGTCGCGCCTCTGCGGGTCGATCCGCATGTGGTGGAAATAAAGCGACGTCAGGACTTCGGCAATGGAGAAGGCTCCCCCTATGTGCCCGGTCTGGTTGGTCTTGACCATCTTCAATACATCGATGCGGGATTGGAGCGCGCGAATTGTCAGTTCCTTGATCAGCTGTTCGCCATGGTAATGCATATGCTCTCCCCTCGTGCTGCGAACAAACGTGCAGTTCCTGCCTTGACGGCAGTTTCAACAGATTATAGAATGTAGTATATGATGTACAGGATACTTTATAGTAAGAGTACATTCAACACGGACAATGGAGACGTACGCCTGTGATGATGTCTCTTATTTCTCTCATCATTGCACGTCCTTGTTTTATCGTATACAATACTCTTCAGTACGAAACAGACAGCAGCACCAATCCTTTCCCCGGCAAACGCAGCCTGGGACTTCACATAGGGCTACTGCCCCAGGGAGGGGAAATGTCTGAGGATTTCGTGAATTCTGGCACGATAGATCGAAAAACGATTTCCGACCAGGTGTACGATCACATAAAAAGACTCATCCTGTCCGGCACGTTGAAGGGCGGAGAGAAGATCCCGGAGATTCTAATCGCGGATCAGCTGAACGTCAGCAGGACACCGGTCCGTGAGGCAATCCGCAAGCTTGCGGAATACGGCCTCGTCGTCATCAAGCCGCGCAGCTACGCTCTGGTGGCCACCATCAGCCCCAAGGAGGCGCGCGACATCTCACTCGTGCGGCTTTCGCTGGAGAAGCTGTCCTTTCGCACCTTCGCCTCCGAGGCCACCGAGGAATCCCTCACCGTCCTGCGCGACTTCGCCATCCGATGCAAGGAAGCGAACAAGTCCGGCGACTACGCCGGGGCGTACGAGCTCGACAGCCGGCTGCATCTCGGGATTGCGCAACGTACCCAGAACGTCGAGCTTTTCAACATGCTGCGCACCCTCGACGCCAAGCTCCAGCTTCTGCGCCTCAAGCAGCACCTGCCGCCCGGCAAGCTCTCGGTCTATTTCGACCAGCATGAGACGCTCATCCAGCTCATCCAGAACAAAGAGCTGCCGGAAATCGACGCGCTCCTGGAGCGCCACATCATGCACGATCTCGACTTCATCTAGGCGCTGGTATCGGCTGCCGCGTTCCATGGGAGGATCGATGAAAACCCTTGTTCTCAAGGAATACAACCACTTCGCAATCGAGCAGGCGCCCGCGCCCCGCATGGGGCCGGACGACGTGCTCATACAGGTCAAGGCGTGCGGCATCTGCGGCAGCGACGTGCACGGCATGGATGGCTCGACGGGACGCCGGCGTCCGCCGGTGATCATGGGTCATGAGGCCGCTGGAGTAATCGCAGAGGTGGGACCTCAGGTGGAGGGCTGGAAAAGGGGCGATCGGGTCACCTTTGACTCAACCATCTCCTGTGGCACGTGCTGGCATTGCCGCAGGGGCGAGATCAATCTCTGCAACAACCGGCGGGTCCTGGGTGTCTCCTGTGCGGAATATCGGCAGGACGGGGCGTTCGCCGAGCTGGTTGCCGTACCCGCCCGGATCCTCTACCGGCTGCCCGACTCCCTGCCCTTCGAGGAGGCGGCCATGGTGGAAGCCTTGTCCATCGCGGTTCATGCAGCGGGACGCATGCCTGTGGCGCTTGGTGACGTGGGTCTCGTGGTCGGGGCGGGGATGATCGGCCTGCTCGCGGTGCAGACACTGAAGGCCCGGGGCTGCGGTCTGGTGGTCGCAGCGGATGTTGCACCCGCAAGGCTGTCGCTGGCGCGCACCCTCGGCGCCGACGCAACGATCGATTCACGCACGGCCGACGTGCCCGCCGAAACTCGCAGGCTCAGCGGCGGCAGGGGGGCCGACATCGCCATCGAGGCGGTCGGCATCGGCCCTGCCATCCGCACCGCAGTTGACAGCGTGCGCAAGGGCGGCTCGCTGACACTCGTCGGCAACCTGTCGCCGGAGGTGGAGCTTCCGCTGCAGGCCGTGGTCACGCGCGAGATCAGCCTCTTCGGAAGCTGCGCGTCGAGCGGCGAATACCCCGTCTGCCTGGATCTCATGGCGCGCAAGGCCGTCGACGTGCGCTCACTCATCAGTGCCGTTGCCCCCCTCGAGGAAGGCGCGTCGTGGTTCACCCGCCTTCACGATCGGGAACCCGGCCTGATGAAAGTGATCCTGACCCCTTAGGGAGGAAGAGAATGGAAAAGCTTCGCACGGCGATCATCGGATGCGGCAAGGTCGGCCACCTCCATGCGCGTGCCCTGGCCGAGCTGCCCGAATCCGACTTCTGCGCCGTCTTCAGCCGGTCAGCAGAGAAGGCCGGCTCATTCGCGCGGCAGTACAATGTCAACGCCTATACGGACCTCGATGCGATGCTTCAGAAGGCCCGGCCGGACGCGGTGCTGGTCTGCACCCCCCATCCCTCCCATGCCGAGCCGACCATCCGCGCCGCGAGAGCGGGAGTGCACGTGCTGGTGGAGAAGCCCCTTGCTTCGACCCTCGCCGACTGCGACGCGATGATCGAGGCATGCCGCGCTTCCGGCGTGCGCCTCGGCACGATTTCTCAACGGCGCTGGTACGCGCCCGTGCGGAGGGTCCGGCGGGCCATCGACGAGGGAAAGATCGGGAGGCCGATCCTGGGAACGGTCACGATTCTCGGCTGGCGTGACGAAGCGTACTACCGAAGCGATCCCTGGAGGGGAAGCTGGCTGAGGGAGGGAGGCGGCGTTCTCGTCAACCAGGCGCCGCATCAGTTGGACATCGTCCAATGGCTGATGGGCCCCATTGAGGAGGTGTGCGGCTACTGGGCAAACCTCAACCACCCGTACATCGAGGTCGAGGACACCGCCGTGGCCATTCTCCGATTCGCCGGCGGCGCGCTGGGAAATATCCTCGTGTCCAACTCCCAGAAACCGGGCCTCTACGGAAAGGTCCACGTGCACGGCTTCAACGGCTCCTCCGTCGGCGTGCAGACCGACGGCGGGGCCATGTTCGTCGCCGGCATGTCCGGCATCGCAGAGCCGCCGATCAATGACCTCTGGACGATCCCGGGGGAAGAGGGCCTTCTGGAAGAATGGAAAAAGGAAGACACGGCGTTCTTCAATACGGTGGACGCCACGACCTACTACCACAGGCTCCAGATCACCGACTTCCTCCAGTCAGGCTGTCGACCTAACTGGCCACGGGCGTAGGTCGTCCACCCCGAATTGTCCGATGACGCGCTCAGCTGAGTTCCCAGGACCACCGAAAAGGCTCTTCCTCGGTTCCCTCGCGACATTTTGGCAG
>Ga0315279_10000748_pt1 | contig 59920 bp, 51 predicted proteins | sample YL17G06_20_MG_FD_203694 | JGI IMG/M metagenome (GOLD analysis project Ga0315279, IMG submission 203694) | Sediment microbial communities from Yellowstone Lake, YNP, Wyoming, USA - YL17G06_20 | ecosystem: Environmental > Aquatic > Freshwater > Lake > Sediment | place: USA: Wyoming | collected...
TCAGTCTGAGGATTGTCAATAGTAGTGTTCGCGTATTCCCATGCCCTCGCTAAGGGCACAGAAACCATCATCACAAACATCAAAGCTACGAGAATTGTAGATACTAAAATAGTTCTGTCTTTCACTTCTTTTCTCTCCTTCTCCTAACATTATAAGCACCCGTACCATCCAGAAGGATGGCACGAGGATGCTACATCATTGTCCTATGGATGTTACCCACATATAAAGTCTGTGAAACTTTGTTCCAGACACTGTAACTTACTACAAGCCATGGCAAAAATTCATGTCTGAAGCTTCAGGGTTCAGGACAAAGACTGTGTTCCACAAGAAGGAATCATATGATCGCTACTGCAAACAGCGATAATGTCTGCGATGCCTTATTTATTTACGACTTGAACAACACCCCATAGAGAAATCAGAGAAAAAGTAAAGGAAATCAATGTTTTCTCATATTAGAATTAACATTCTCAATGAAGTTGTAGGTTAAGAATACGACAGTTTAAACCTAATCCCCCGCACTGAATCTCGATTAAGGGTTTAACACGCGCGCTAGAAAGAGGCTGTCATGTCCCTGCCCTCATTAGTTACTAAGGTTCCTGAGAATCGTTGCCGGACTTAGGGAAAAATGAAAGGGTCGTTATCAACTGTTTTCGGCTGTTTGGCTGCTTTCAACAGTTTTGCCAAAATGTCCTCATTATCCGGTGAAGGTTCAACAGTGATAGAACAGTCTTGAACTGTGGCAGTGTGGCCATTCAGAGGAATACCGGTTTTCTCGTCTGGAAAGAGAAAGCGGCGCAGGGCCAGCTTGATGGCTGCATGCCTGTTCAGTCCATACTTCTTCATTAATTTAGCTAGGGCCTTCTGCTCATCAATTCTTAAGCTAATGCTAGTTAAGACATATGGCGTGACATATCACCTAGTTTATGTTCTACACTTAGTGTATGCCGCCCACTTGCCTAAAAAAGCTTGCTCAAGAATGGATATCTACTTAACAATGAGTAGCTTTATCACGACCTAGTTTAGGTCACGACCCTAGGTCACGACCCTAGGTCACGACCCTAGGTCACAACCTAGTTTAGATATCATGTAGGATTCATTAATGAATCCTTTATGAAGCGTCAGGGCCTAGTTTAAGACGCTTTCAGTGGGGATTTTTTCTAGATGCGGCCAACTCAAGGACAGAAGCATATTGGACCCAACAGTTCGGAATCGCTAGAGTTTTCTCCATGTCTAAACCGTACTCTGATAATGGTTAGTATCAGTTTTAATGTTGTAACTAAAAGTAGTACGGACTCCGCCCAATCAATCGATGCTTGCGCTCCGACGTTTTTCTCCTAGAGAGCACGTAAGCAACCAGCGCAAGCACAAAACACAAGCCAAGAACCTCAACATCAGATTCTGAAACTTTAGGCTCGTTTGATGGTGAACTCTCTACCTCTCTGAATTTCAGAGAGAGCGCTTCAGGCAAGCCCGGACGATTTTGCGTTCCGATTTCGGCAAGTGTGACCAACGGTACAAGCACCAAGGCCAACCCTAGAACCACGGCTAGGACAGAGTAAACTAGGACTTGCTTCATGGCGCTTGCCATCTACATTGGCTCAGCCAAATGGAGAAGAAAGATATGGCACTACACATAGCTCGCAGAATACAAGGATCGTTGGAATGACTTGGCAGAGGTCAGATAACCTCCCAGAGAGCTTTTTCTCCGATCCACTGAATGATGCGGACGCCGTCCGCACTATGGGGCTAATGGCCTTAATCCCTTTTCGCTAGGAGGTAAGATTACCTCCTAGACCGGATACCTACCGACCATATCTTGAAATGGTTTGGCTGTCGTTTCAGGGTCTAGCTCCTTCTGAGTAGTCAACGAATTTTGAGTGTCTTAGATGTTTCTACATCCTACTCCCCTACTCTTCCACACTACTAATCTACATATTCCTAAGAACATCTGAGGAGTACCCTAGTACTACCATGCAGGATGTAGGCCTTCCCTAGTACCGACGGGCTCACACTAGTTCTTTATGCTGCCCTGAAGACCCCATTCCTGAGGGAACTAGCCATAATACTCTCCACACCCACCGGGCTCGGGAGCAGGACTTCGTTCCAGTGCTGGTCTGATAAGAAGACCAGTAGACTTGTGGGGGTAAATCAGCGCCCGGTGCGATCCCTGTAAGTCTAATCTGGCCTGACCCTTTTTAGGGTATTGTGTGCCTGGTCGGTTCCTGTCACCCAACCACATTCCGCCTTTTCTCAAATTGCTAGGACATGTTGAACCTTGTCTTGCCCCTCCCCCTGTCACGACAGAGATGGAGTGGACACTTGCAGATTGATTTCTGGGTACGCAGGAATATACGATATCGGGGTTCGATTTGGACTCCTTTTGCCCCTTCCATAGACGTCAAGTGTCCAACTGTCAATACCAAGTGTCTACTGAATATTGCCTACTAGGCTCTGTTCCCGGTGTTAGGTAGACTAGTGCCAGAGGTAATGTGCTGAGGTGTATGAGGTATCTTGCCTTGGTGCTCTTACTCTGAAGGGACTCTGTAAAGAGACTACACTTAGAGGCAATTCGGATGCGACTGCGGCCTTCGGTCTCTGTAGGGCTTGTTGGCTAGGGAGACTGAGGATGCTGTGCGAGGCATTCCTCTTCCCTAGTGAATACGCAGGATTCCCTCTATCCCAGAGAATACGGACTTGTAGACCTCCTTTTCGATTTCAAAAAGCTTTTGCAGACCTGGAAACAACAAAAACTGGAGTTATCCTCTTTCTTACAATAGAAGATGGTTACACAAGTATTATCTAGTCAGTTGAACGACAATCTGCTGGGAGAAGAGAGTATGCCGAAAAGAGCATTCTATTTTTTCATTCTAATCATCCTTCTGGGTATCGTCTAAATCAAATGATACTATCTGAGATAACTCTGTGATATTGGAACTTTTATCAACAGACACATATCCATCCAATTGCTTGGAACGTGTTGCATTTGATACGTATTCGTCAAGCTAGGGTTTCTTATGAAAGATATAGAAGTAATTTTCACAAGTCTTTAATATGACATCAAGCAGAAAGCTAGGATTATTCCTGAAACCCAGTTTAGAGAGGAGAAGAAAATGAAGAGAATATTAGGGATGTTATTTATTTTCATTTTGATCCTGCAAACAGACATGTTCTTTGCGTCAGGCTTCGCGAGAGATACCAACTCTATAGAGAAGATTGGCGAAGGTTCTGTTGAGCACTACTCTCCTTCAAGTATGTCACAATCCTCAGGGATGACAACCCTCATACCTGCAACAAGTCTTGCCACAAGCACTCCGCCCTTTGTCAATTCTGAATCTTTCCATGTTGGCCAAGGAAATGCTTCTGGCTTAGATTCGCCTTCGCAGACTAGTCCAGAAGCAAGTTCAACGACTAATGTGCTTGCAGTTCAGCCGTTGAGCAGTTCAAACATTTTGTTCACAGAAAGCTTTGAAGGCAGTTTTCCGAGCACAAACTGGAATGTGGGGGATGACGACGCAAACAATGGCAACGATTATTGGGATGATGTTGCCCATCGAACTTACAGCGGCAGTTGGAGTGGTTGGTGCGCAGCGATTGGAACGAAAACAGATGGCACGCCCAACACAAACACATGGACCTACGACAACTATATGAAAGCTTACATGAGTCGTAAGACGGCCTTTGATGCTAGAAGCTGGGACATTGCTTTCCTTACATATAGAACATGGTACAACACGGAGTCAGGATATGACCACCTTGACTTGTCCGTAACCGGAGATGGTTCCAATTGGAGGGAAATCTTTCAGTACAAAGACAACAGCCTGAGCGACTCAAATGGAGACTGGGAGCTCAGTGGGAACAGCGGTGGATATCAGTACCGCGTAGCTAGGATTCCCGAAACAACATCCGCTGGATCAATATATACATCTTCTTTCAATATCGGATACTACTTCCAAAGCGACTCAACCATTGGACCAGGAACATATGAAGGTGCTTACCTCGACGAAATAGCCTTCACGACTTATGATATTTCATTCGATGCTGTCAGTCGCTCAACTGCAAGCGCCAATCCTGGGGATACCATCCAGCTCGGATACAACATAGACAACCTATCGCCCTTCACCCTGAAAGTATGGCTTGGTGCCACACTGACAAGCCCATCGGGAAGCCAGATAAACGACGCTGCGCATGATGCGCTGGTCACCGTTCCTGGGAACACACACCAGTATTACTACCGACTTTTCACGATCCCCTCTGGGGCTGCGCCAGGAGCTTACGATGTGACCTATGCCATTTGGTCTGGCTTCACGTCCCCTATCAGCAGTTCGCGGCAATGGTATTCGTATACATGGAATGATGCCGTCAACGTCCAAGCATTCGATTTCAGCATCCAGGCGTCTCCACCATCCCAAACCATTCCAAGAGGAAGCTCCACCACTTACAGTGTAAGTGTGTACCTTGCCAGCGGTCTGACTAAACAGGTGTCTTTGAGTCTTTCAGGGTTGCCCAGTGGCGCATCTTACAGCTTCAGCCCGCAGAATGGATACCCATATTTCACTTCCACTCTGACTGTGTATACGAGCTCAAGCACTCCAACAGGAACATCAACACTCACTATCACCGGATCCGGAGACGGCAAGACGCGTTCGACAACGGTACAACTCATGGTTCAGCCTGGAACAATAGCTGTTTCAGGGCGATTCGTTTTTGTTGAGAGCGATGGATCCACACAGCGCTCCGTTAGATATGCAAAAGTCCAGCTCTGTGACAGCGATCTTGGAGGAGCAATTATTAGTGTTCTTTCTGAGGTTGAGACTGCGTCAGACGGAACATACGTTTTTCCATCAATAACCAACGATGACGGTGCCCTTGAAGGCGGCTATGATATCTTCGTCAAGGTTTTCGCTGACTCATTCTGCGCAATCGTCACAAACGATCCTCTCGTCGGTCCGACAACGTATCGGTTCCAGACGCCGCAGTTTGACAATGTGAATGATGGATCGTTTAATATGGGCACGAGAGCCGTCAGCGACCCGGGCGCATGGTGCATATATGACACATTGATTCTGGGTTATCAATTTGCTACAACTCTCAATCCGGTCCATTTTCACCCGAAAGTAACAGGATGCTGGCCGTCTTCTGGTCTTACGTACACTGAGGTTGGAAATCCAAACAGAATGCATTTTGTCGCAGGCGATTCATGGGACGAAGACGTCATCCTTCATGAGTATGGTCACTCAGTCCAGCACAACGTATACGGAGAATGGATACCGTCTGCTTCCGGAATTCACGACTGGAACCAGCACACAAATCCGAACTTCGCTTTCTCGGAAGGATGGGCAACCTTCTTTGGCGTACTCGCTGCAAAGGAAAAAGGGTATGGTGACTCACTTTTCCCCAAAGATTCACATTACCACGACACAGTAGATCAGTCAATTGACACTGACCTTGAGACTGACGTCCATACAATGGGGGATGACGTTGAGGCAACAACAGCGTGCATACTATGGGATCTGTATGACAGTTCAGACGATGGCAGGGACACACTGTCGGCCGGCGTGACTCCGATATGGGATGTTTTCAAGAACTACATAGTCAGCAGTCACCACTGCTACACCATTCGCGAGTTCTGGGACGGCTGGATGAGTAGAGGTCACGACAATCAGCAGCAGTTGTGGGGAATATATTATGATCATGGCGTAAACCAGGATACGAGTGCTCCGGCAAATCCAACAGCATTCAGTTGCACTCATTCACAGAATGCTTGGTCATCCAGTACAAGCGTTACCATCTCGTGGTCAGGAGCGACAGATGATCTCAGCGGGGTAAATGGATACTCCTACCACTGGGTCACTACTCCCAGCCTCCCTAACAATTCTCCTGATGCGGCAGGACCATTCACTACGACTCTGGGTGGCGGCGACTGGTACTTCTGCATCAGAACAAGGGATAATGCAGGCAACTGGAACACTGGTTATTCGCAATACGGCCCAATTCGAATTGACACCACTAATCCTACATACTCAGGGCAATCTCCGACAGATGGGACAAGATATGACAATGATTTGACAGCAATTACGCTCCAGATCATTTGGACTGATGCTCAAAGCTCGATAAGCACAGTCTGGTTCAGGTACAAATATGACGCGCTTTCTTGGACTTCTTGGCTGAGTCCGAGTGGCTCTTCGGGCAACACCTACTGGCTTGACATTCCAAGTTCAGAGTGGAGAAACTACGTGGGAAACAAACTCTATTGGGAATCACATGCAATAAATGGCGCAAGCTCTACAATTTTCACTACAACTTTCACAGGACCAGATATTCTTGATGACGATACTTCAGGACCAAACCTTAGCAACCCTATTTCAGCAGGAAATATCGACGACTCTCTTAGTGGCAACTACAGAATACAAATAGATGCAACCGATCCTAGTGGCATAAGCACACTGGACTTCTCTTACAGATTCGGAGCTGGAAGCTGGTCAAGTTGGATGCCACATTCTGGCCTATCAGGCAGCACTTACTGGTATAGTATTCCCTACTCAGAATGGATCCTTCACGTAGGTGAGACAGTTTACTTCAAAATCGTCGCGTTCGACAACGACAATGATAGAGGCACAGCCGATAGGGCTTACACTAACAGCCAAGACTACACTGCAGGAACGATATCAGACGATGACACAACACCTCCTACACTAGCAAACCCAACATGCACGCTTGACCCTACAAACTCCTACAAACTCCAAATAATCGTCACCGACCCATCACAAGTCTATCAGGTACGTTTCAGATACAACTTTGACGCTGGCACATGGACAGACTGGTACTCCCCATCCGGAACCGCTGGTGACACGTATTGGCACCTTATTCCAGAAGCCGAATGGACAGGCCATGCAACACTATACTGGGAAGTCTTCGCAGAGGACAATGACAATGACCGGACAAATGACCACACATCAATTACAAGCTCAACATTCCAATGCAACATAGGCGGAACGAACCAACCGCCATCCATTACTGACATCTATCCCAACAAAAATAGCGAATATAAAGGCGGCACTATCCGACTATACTGTGACAGCCAAGACGACAAAACACTTGAAAGCGCTCTCGCCTGCAAGATATGGCTTAGACCTGCAGGAAGCACATGGATTATAAGCGAACAAACCATGTTGTGGGATGGAACCAATCATTACTATGACTGGGTGATACCTCCTTCTGCCACGCTGGGATACTATGACGTAAGATGCAGCGTTTCAGACGGAGAACTTGCAAGCGAAAGAACCGACTACAACGAGTTTCAAGTACTAGAACAATTCGAATTCAACATCGTAGCCTCCCCACCCTCCAGGACAATCACCGCCGGCAGCTCCACAACATACGACATCACGGTAACCTTAGTAAGCGGAATCACACAACTAGTTTCTCTAAGCTGCTTAGGAACTCCGCCAGGATTATCCCCTAGCCTCTCGCAAGCTACAGGATATCCAACTTTCACCGCGACACTTACAATTAATACTATCGCATCCACGACTCCAGGAACATATACAATAACAATAACTGGCACAGGGCCATGTACACACGGTTCACACTCGACTACGGTACAACTAGTCGTGAAAACCACAGACCTTCCATTTGATGATGGTTTTGAGTCTGGCAGTTTTAGTAATTGGGCTGGCAAGAGCAATACTACTGGGGAAACTGCAACTGTTGCCAATTCACTAAGTCATCATGGTACTTACAGTGCTCTGTCTATGTCAAATGGTAATGGCGGAACTGAACGAGCTTACTGCTACAAGACTCTGTCTTCTGCAACAGAACTCTATGCGCGTGGTTACTTTTTTGTGTCAGCTTCTGGCATTGTTGCTAATGATAATCGTTTCTACTTCTTGATATTCAAGGCTGGAAGTCAGTCTGTTGCTTTTGCTGGCTGGAGAATGACTGGCGGAGTTGTCAAGTGGACCTTGCTGATCCGCCACGGAACAAGCTGGGTGAGCGTCTACTCCACCACCAGTCCTCTTTTGAATCAGTGGTACTGTGTGGAGCTTCACTGGAAAAAGGATGCCACAAATGGCCTAGGCGAACTATGGATTAATGGAGTACTAGTGTGCTCTGTCTCCGACAGGAACACAGCTAACTATGGAGATGTCAACCGTGTCGAGTTTGGACTGCCAGAATTAGTAAACTGTGCCCCCACAATAGTTTACGGTGATTCTTGCGTTGTATCCAAAGCACGCATCGCGCCACCCATTGCATATCAATTCACTAACGACATACTCACGAGCGAAACCAAACGTGTCAGACCACAATAAACGAATTCATCTCCTTCCTTTTGCGACAAGACCTTCAAAATTCTTCATAGATCGTCTGCTTATAGGGGTTCAGCAAATAGACGATAATTCGATTATGTCGAATTTGATACATAGAAATTACCTTCACAAGGCATTTATATCAAAACTACAGAATAATAGTAACTGTCGATATGAGAGATGAGCTAAGATGAGAGTCATTAATAAGCTAATAGTTGTGTTATTGATCTTCTCAATATCTTCAGTACTTACATTTCAAATTGATGGTAAGGGGAGCTTTTGGCACAATAGCAGTTTGTCCGTTGGTATGTCAAATGATGACACTGCCGATCTAGCAAGCGCACAATCTCAAAGCTTCCTGCAGCCCTCTGGACTAAGAACCGATTCGCCCCGAGATCAGGTAGCGCTCGTATCAGAAGACTCAGTCGAATCGGATTCCACAGAGCTCTTGCTCGAAGCCGCAAGCTATCAGAACAGCGTCGTAAAAGTCGCCAGTGAACTCGATGTTTACAGGAGCTGGACAGATTCACTTTCAGACGGGCAGGCTAAGAACTATACACTGTCTCTGACCTTGGGGAAAACCTATGACATAGATCTGGACTTGAACGCTTCCACAACAGCTGATTTTGAGTTGAGCATTTTCACCCCATCGAACATCTTGGTGGATTACACGCAGCATAATCCAGAAACTCAAGGCGTTGACGTTTCGTTGGACATCATTTGTTCGCAAGGCGGAAATTGGATAATAATGGTCAGGTCAGAATCAGGCAATTCGAGTTATTTGCTAAATGTTTTTGACACAACGATCGGAACACCAAGTATTGCGGGAACCACCTCGGATCCATTAGAGAATTTGCTACAATACGAGAAATACAATGGCGACCAATACAGCGTATTCCTTCAAAGATATTCGGCTTACGACATAGAATTACTGAATTATTCCAAAACCGTGGATTTTGAGATAAAAATAACAGACCAGTATGGCAACGTCATGAAGGCTAGAACTTTGCCTGAGAAAAATGTAACGCTAGTGACAAATTCCGCCAATGGCGAAGACAGTTCTCTGAACTTTGTGTGGGATGGGTATGATGGCACGTACTTCATATGGGTCTTCAAAAATAGTGGAGATCCCAAGGCTGACAGCCCATACGTTCTCAGAGTTTATCTCCAACAACTCATCCCTAGCTACAGTGGTGCATCCTCTCCGCTTTACAAGAGAATCGTTTCCAAAGATGCAAAAGACATATACTCTGTCCAATTGGCCTTGTTGCACAGCTACGACATAGACTTATATGACATTCCTCTGACAGCAGATTTCGAACTGCAGATCTTTGATTATGAGAGTTCGATGATACCAGTAAATACAAGCGCATCCTCTGGCCAAAGCCGTTCGCTTGACTTGCCCTGGGTAAGAGAGGACGGAAGGTACTATGTTATCGTGTACAGGCAATCTGGATTTGGCGGCTATTCCCTTACCGTTTCAGACCTCTACATAGGAACCCCAAGCACCGCTGGATCTAACTCACCAGCAAATCAGAAGATAATATCAAATGATGTCTATGACCTCTACTGCGTGTATCTGGAACGTGAGTACTCATATGACATCGATCTTGCAGGAGTTTCTGATTACTCAGGATTCGAACTGGGCATCACCGATCAATACAGCAACATGCTTTACAACTCGACTTCACCTATGGGTGATGGAGTCTCCCTTGACCAAATATGGACCCTTGACACGGGTCGATATTATGTAGCAGTGCGAAAAGAAACAGGCACAGGTCCCTACCAAATGACCATCTGGAAGAATGATTTTGGCACTCCCGGAACCTCAGAGTCACCCTCAAACCAGATCATACTCACAAACGACACAGGAGACATTTATCGTGTCTACCTCCAAAACGCCTATGCTTACGATATAGACCTAACAGGACTATACGGCGACTTTGAAATTCAAGTACTTAGTAATCTAGGGAGCATTCTCTATTCGACATCAGCATCCTTGGGGCAAGATCGCTCCCTCAGCGTTGTATGGAACATAACGACAGGAACGTATTACCTAAAAGTCAATAGACAATCTGGTTTCGGACCATACAAGCTCAGAATAGCCAGCATGGACATAGGAACCCCTCTTACGCCAACAACCCGCGAGGATTTGCTTCTGTCAAGTGATGCAATGGACGCATTTCGTGTGTACTTCAATATCGGCTACGCATACGACATCGAGCTTTCTGGACTATCCGCTGAATCAGACTTTGAAATAAGACTAAATGACATAACAGGACGTACGCTGAATTTTACAAATACGTCAGCTGGAAAGGATCGATCCCTAGACATTATATGGCAGCTTCCAACGGGCGTCTACTACATAATTGTCTGGAAACAGGCTGGTCTGGGTAGCTACATTCTCAAAACATGGAACCTGCGTCTAAGCGACCCCTCACCAAACCAGTTCTACGAGCTCTCCTCTTATCAATCAGAATCGATTTGCGAGAATGACCGCGGGGACATTTATGGCGTCTACATGCGGCAGGACTATGCCTATGAGATTGAACTAACCGGCATAGATATAGCTGCAAACTTTGCAATCAACGTGACTGACAATACTGAAAGAATTCTTTTCACAGCTTCGAAGGCAAGTGTATCAGGTGCAGAAATCACTTTGGATTTCATATGGAATTACACAGACGGAGTGTATTACATATTTGTAGCGAAAAAGTGGGGAACAGGATCATATCGAATGATCTTTCGGAACATGTACCTGACCGATACTGGAACATCGATTCGACAAAGCATACTCAACAATGATGATTCTTCAGACATCTACAGAATCTCACTTCAGCAGAACATGCCTTACGACATAAATCTTTGGAACTACCCAACAACAGCGGCCTTCAAGATACAGCTTATAGACAAGAATGGAGCAGTATACAACTCTACCAACTCACCTTCGGGTCAAGACGTTTCATTAGATCTGGTGTGGACTGCAAGTACAGGAATTTATTACATAAGAATAAAAAGAGAGACAGGATCCGGAAGCTACTTCGTAAGCGCTAAAAGGTTACACTTGGGCTCGCCAGGTTCAATAGTCTTTCAAGATCAGATATTGCAGAATGATTCGTCAGACATATTGCGATTTGACTACTCTCCATGCGCTTATGATGTAGATCTAACTCAATATCCAAAAACTTTAGGTCTTCAGATCCAATTAATCAGCGCTAATGGCTCGGGCTTAGTCCAAACTCCTATAGGATACGGCACCGAAATCTCTGCCAACATCGTGTTCAATGATACCGGCTATTGCTATATAGTTGTCCAGAGAATAAGCGGCTTCGGACCCTATCAGCTATACTGCACGAGAAATGATCTGGGAACTCCGGGATCTAGCACCGTTCAAAATAGACTAGTGTCAATCGAAGGTTTTGACTTGTGGACCGCCAGCCTATTTCAGGGTTATTCATACGACATTGATCTATTCAACAAACCTTCAACGGCGGATTTCGAAATCGTCGTATACACGAGCACAAAGAGCTTGACTACAAACTCCAGTGCGGGAGAATCGGTATCACTAGATTTCATCTGGATGCAGCCATCTGGAATTGCTATAATACTTGTGAAAAAAGAAAAAGGCTCTGGACCCTACACTCTCAGGATAACCAGACCTGACTTGGGCAGTGCTAGCCAGACTACAGTGAACCAAGAGATACTGCACAAAGAAGAAGGCGATTTATGGCGGGTGTTTATCAGTGAAGGCTATCCAATTGACATTGATCTTATACCACCCTCAAGCGCGAACTTCGGTCTTCAACTGATAACAATCAACGGAACAATACTCTTGGAAACTATCGCGAACAATGGAGAGCAACTATCGATGGATATTGGATGGGCTTCCGTTCCCAGCGGCTACTACTATCTAAGAGTGACGAAACGCTCTGGCTACGGGTTGTATTCACTTCGACTTGCTAGGCTAGACTTCGGAACCCCCAGTCCCTCTGGAACGAGATATGTACAATCAATTGTTAAGAATGACACTGGAGACTACTATAGAATCTATTTGGAGAATGGCTACTCCTATGACATTGAATTGCCGCAGCTCCCATCGTCAGCCAACTTTGAACTAATCCTCATGAATGCGAGCGGTCAAATAATCAGTGCCACGGACGCTTTGAGCGGTCAGACTGTATCAATCGATTGTATGAACTGGAGTTACCCAACGGGCACTTACTACGTCATGGTAAGAAGAGACAGTGGATATGGTTCTTATACTATATGTGCCTACAAAACATATCTTGGGTATCCCACAGCCACGTCAACTGCCACAAATCGCCTTATTACAGACTATGGAACAGTGATTGGGATAGGAGGAAACCGGGACAACGACACTTACCAGGTTACATGTGATGTCAATTACTACTATGCAGTGACAATTGCTGGAGTGGAAGATCTCAGAATAGAAATATACAACTCCACACAAAGATATGGGCCATTTGCCACTGGAACAACAATCTGGCGGTGCGGTCAAACTGGGAAATATTGGATCAACATATATCGGGCCACCACAGCATCTTCGGTTCTCTATGATCTCTACGTTGAGAGATTGACTAACTATGCATTGCGCATATTAAACACAGAACAGAGTCCCGCGCTTCCGACTTCAGCGCAGAACGTAACAGTCAGCGCTCACGTGATTTCTCTCTTTGATATTCAAGAGGTTACACTGCGCTACACAATTGATGAGAAGAAAACATGGATAGTTGTGATGATGACTTATGATCATGAAAATCTGGTCTACAAAACAACAATACCTCGGCAAGAGGAAGGCACCACAGTAACGTATGAAATCACAGCATTTGATGTTGCGGGAAATCAAGTGACTGACGAGAATCTTGGCTCGTATACAGTCACTACAACTATTCCTGAATACTCGATCATCGTATTCACCTTGCCAGTTCTGCTGCTGATAACGACTATCTTCATTTCCGCAAAACACAAAACCAGACGACGACCAACATACCTCTAATTCCTCTTTTTTAATGCATATTCAATTCTTCCCTGTCAAATCGCACGAGCCACTCATTCTGCTTTCAAAACGTTTATTCCAGGGAAGAACTCCATGATAGCAAAAAAAGAGGATGTGCGGGAGACGTCGCCATCCGAGGATAGTATCCGAAGACCCTTTAATGATTTCGAGTACCCTTTAATGATTTCGAGTACCCTTTAGTTATTCTACTTGCGTTTCCGGAAATAAGCCAAGCTGGGCTATAAACTGCAGAAGGACCCAGAAAACCCAAGGATCCTGGCACTCGGCGAAGTCGAGAAGCTGTGTCCCATAAACCATTTTCTCTGAGAAGTAGATGCTCTCAACCCCCTCTTTTTGCCCTTCAAACAGGCCGTTAAAGGGCCTCTTGGAAGGGGCCTCTGTCTTGAAAAAAAGGCGAGCTGACAACATGCAAGATCATGGAAAATCTTCTTGTGCGAATGTTGAAAAAAAAGATAGTTTTTTTGCACATGCGTAGAAACAGAAACACCATAAGGCTGAATGGTCTTTTTAGCATTGGTCCCTTGAATCAGGCCTCTGTTTCAAGCTCGTTTTGAAGGGGAGAAATGAGCCTAAATCTCCGAGTTTTTGCCCTTCAAGGGAGCCCGGTGGGGCTCTGTTCACAGGCCTTGCACTAGGCCGTTGATTCAGGTTTTTAGAGCCCAAGGGAGGTCATTCAAGAGAGCATGGTCTTTTTGTCCATTGTCTCTTCAACCGGGTTTTTGGAGCCCAGGAGGGCTCGTTTCAAGAGGCTGTATTCAGATCTTGATTGCAGAAAATGAGGAGACTCGGATTAGAAGTAGTAGGACACGGCGATTTGCAAAATACTACTACCAGCGATTTGCGTTTCAAGAGAGCTGTACTCAGAATCTTAATGGCAGCCTTTACTGAATCGAACTACTAATAATAGTTGAATAGAATGGTTTCAAGAGGCCTAGAATGCTCGCAGGAATGGGCACAAAACAGAAAAAGAGGGGATTGTGCGGTTAGTCTCTTTGAAGTAGAAACCTATCTTCATTTAAGGTTTGAACCAGATTCCAGCCATCATCAAGATGTCTTAATAATTCAGCGTCTCCTTTAGCGATCACATGTTTTGCCTTTGTCGTGCTTGCTGTTTCTGCTTCGTCTTTTAGTTTGCGAAATTCTGTTATGGCTTCGTCCATATCCTTTGAACGTGCTAGAACGTCTTCAAGTTTCTTCAAGTCATCTCCGCTGTAGCCCTGTAGTTTTGCAAAATCTATCATCATCTGACTTCTAAGTTTTTTCTCTTCCATAGGAAGCGCATAAATCGTCAAGTGCGAGATCGCCTTTCTGTACTCAGCCAGGTGTAATGGCTCTTCAGCTTTGAAGTAGCTCGCGTCCAGGTACAGGCCCTTGTGGCCCATCCATCGCTCTCGATACGAAATGTCGACCCCTACACAATTGGACCGGAAGTACTTTCTCAAAGTATGAATGTGCAGCTTGTACCAGCGGTGTGATTTTTCTCCTAGCCCAGCGCGTTTCAGAAGCCGAGCCCAAACCTTCTCGTAGGCTTCAATGCTTATGAACCGCCCCTTATGGTAGACATCACCGATTAACGGACTCTCAAGCGTCAACTGTTCGCCGGCAGCTTCCCTCTCCTTGAGATACTGCTGCAAGGCCATCTTTGCCTCAGGCGTTATGAAAGTGCAGTAGAAACGTCCAGCTCCTCGGCTTCTTTTACTTCCGAATTTACGTCCTCTTTTCCTTTCAACGGTTATTCTCGCGACGTCCGGATAACTCAGATCCGCATCGCCTATCTTCAAGCTCAAGAGCGTTCCAATTCTCAGGCCGCTGCTCGTGTCCACGTAGATTACAGCTCGGTCCCTAGAGCTGCTCGCGTGATTGAGCAACCGTTTAAGCTCTTCTTTGGTTGGCGCTCGATCTTCCTCCCGCGTCTCTGTAGCCGTTGGCATCTCTATCTTAGCCCAGTCCACTTTAACGCCGTTGAGGTCAAACCACTTTTTAACTCCGAAGGCATAGTTTCTTACTGTAGAATGTGCATTGCCCAGATCATCCAAGGCATAGCCAATGAACGCGTCTATTTTGGCGCCAGCGTCAACCTTGCCGTTTAGCATGGCTTTAAGTGCGGTTTCTGGGTCAGAAAAGCCTAGGTAAGTTGTGAATTTTGCTACTGCTCTAACGTAGTTTTCTACTGTGATCTCGCTTCCCATACGTCTTGAGCCGGCTATGGCTTCATAGATTTTGGCTATGCTAGGGTATTTCTGTATGTATTCTTTGGGGAACTTTCGCATTTCAAATCAACTGAATAATGATAGTTACTCCTACCATATAAAATTATTCATACGTTGCCGTCCGTGTAACTCTGATATGTCATCCAGATGTCAACCTAATGCCTTATCATCATCCGGCAAGAAATCATTAAGAAAGCCGAAAATAAAAACGTTCTTGCAGTAGCCTCTGAGCGTTTTTTTTGCTGTTTCTATTCTTTCTTGCTCTCATGCTCAGAAATCGTCGGCGTGATTTGTGGGTTTTCGCTTGCGGCTATTATGGTGGTTTTAACCTTCTCTAGGCGCTTCTGGAGGCTGAGAGCTTTCAGTACAGCTACTCCTCTTTCTGTTATGACATACAATGTTCCCCCGCCCAAGATTTGCTCTTTAACGAGTCCTTGTGATGTCAAAAAATCGAGACGTTGGTGAAGAACAGTGCATTCGGTACTAGTTTCATATGCCAAGTTGTCGATGGTTAATGGTTTTTTCATCAGGGTTTCTAGTATTTCTTGATAGTATTCTAACTTCGACTTGCGCACGGGTATGCACCGTTTTCAATGATTCTTTTCTGTAGATAAAGCAATTATGAATCCAAAATCCTTAACAAAAAACAACATTCAGAATTCTATCTTACTCGGGATTTTAGGTTTGGGTTTGAAAGAAGAAAAGATGCCGCACAGAAAAGGTCTCTCTTCTTCTTCTCGTTTGAACTTATCTTAATCTTTCAATTCCCTTTGGTTGGGATTTCTCCATGCATCGTCTTATCCAACAAAAACTCCCTGATGATCCACACCCCACTTTCAATTCCCTTTGGTTGGGATTTCTCCATGCATCGTCTTATCCAACAAAAACTCCCTGATGATCCACACCCCACTTTCAATTCCCTTTGGTTGGGATTTCTCCATGCATCTTCTAGTTTTTCCTTTGTCAAGTAAACACCCTTTTAGAGCTTTCAATTCCCTTTGGTTGGGATTTCTCCATGCATCCTGCCCGATATTTGCCGTCTTTTGCCAATTAAGGCTGCGTTTACTATATTTCTGGATATGTATTCTCGATTATTATTGTAACGTAATTCAATTTATAAAGATAATCGAACGAAACTCGTAGTTGGTAGAGTGAATTGTACTTTCTGTCCGATATCGAGCACAAACAGTTGCTTTATCAGCTCTTGCCCACCGCGAGGGAAGTGCGTGTCAACAACGAGTTAAGAGGCTGGAACTGGCATCAACCTCCATTGAAACCCTATTTTGGCAATGTGAAATTGCCGATGTATGAAGTAAGCTCCAAATATTGTCCAACTAATCGGGACGTGTATTTGCACCATGTTGAGAAAGTGCATCCTACCCCGAGTGATAGGATGGCTCTCGGCAAGCTCTTTCATGGCGTGGTTAGTGACTGTCTACAGGCTTTTCTTCAGCGGCGGGATTTGAGCTTTGAGGCATGGTGGCCGAAGGTCAGGTGGCAGGAGATTCCTGAAAAACCTGAGAACGTCGTGGAGCCTTGCAGGATGGTTTGGGAGTTTGTGCGGAAAATGTGCGAGGCTAAGTTGGCTGAAGTTTCGAGTAGGCAGCCGCATGCGTCTGAGATGGATTTGATGGCTTCTGCGGTTCCTTTTTTGGTTGAGCACAGGATTTCTGGTGAGTTGCTGGGTTTGAGTGATGTGCTCAGTGTGGACTGTTATGATTATCTTCGGGCGATTATGTTTGATTTGAAGAAGGCTAACTCGAAAGAGGAGTGGCATAGGCTTTATTCTGTGGGTTATGCGCTTGTGTTTGAAAGTGTCCACGAAACGCCAGTGGACATCTGCTGTACTGTGTATTTGAATGTGGAAAATGGCAGGGTAAATGTTCAGAAGGACTTGTTTTTTGCGAGTGACGAGCTGAGGCAGTGGTGGATAGAAGAGAGAGACAAGAAATTGGAGATTGTGGCGGAGAGGAAAGATCCAGGAAAGCCTGAGCGTTCACAGTGCAGTGAGTATTGCCAGTATTACAGTGTCTGTTACGGCTAAGCGTTTTTAGCATGGTGTTTTTTATGAAGATTTTCTTGGATGATTTCGGGATTTTTTTGGGTCGGAAACGGAATCGGTTTGTTGTGAAGAAAGCGGGTGGTGAGCTGAAGGAGTTTGTGGCGGATGATGTTGATTCGATAATCTGTTGTTCTTCTGGTGTGGCTATGTCGGCTAGTGCGTTGGATTTGGCTGTGGAGAATAATATTCAGGTTGTTTTTGCAAGGTACAGGGGATGGCCTTATGCGGTTTTGATGCCTGCATCGATGACTGGTTCTGTTCGAGCTCGTAGAGAGCAGTTTATAGCGTATAATGATGAGCGAAGCTTGGTTCTGGCTAAGAAGTTTATTACGGGAAAGCTGGTGAATCAGGCTAATTTTGTTAAGTTGATGGCGAAGAATAGGCGGCAGATTGATCCGAGTTTGGCTGAAAGACTGTATGAGTCTGGTAAGCTGATTGATGAGGTGAATGAGCGAATAAATAGAGAGCAGGGTTCTAACATTGATGAGAAGCGGCAGCAAGTAATGAATTTGGAGGCTGAGGGTGCTCGGCATTATTGGGCTTCGATTCGGCAGATTTTGCCTGCTGAGTTGGGCTTTACTGGGAGAGAGACTCGTGGGGCGCGTGACCCTTTTAATGCGATGCTGAATTTTGGTTATCAGACGATTTTGTTTCCTGAGGTTTGGAAGGCTGTGAGTTATGCGGGATTAGATTTTTATGCGGGATACTTGCATGCTGACAGGTCGGGAAAGCCTTCTTTGGTTTTGGATTTGATGGAGGAGTTCAGGCAGCAGCTTGTGGACAGAACCCTAGTGGGATTGATTACGAAGAGTGTTATAAAACCGAATGAGATTTTGGCTGTTGAGACTGTGGAGGAGGGGCGGGTTTTGAGTAAGGACGTGATTAAGGTTTTGTTGGCGAGTTTTCAGGAACGTTTGGATAGTGAGGTGATGTTTAATGGTCAGAAGGGATCGCTGAAGAGTTTCATTTATTTGCAGGCTAGGTGTGTGGTTCGTTTTCTTTTGAAAGAAGCGGAGTATGTGCCCTTCTGTCTAGGGTGGTAGTCGCATGTTAAAAAAAAGGATTCTTTTTTTTCTGTGCGCGGTTGTCAGGTGATTGCCCTTGCGGTATGTTGTGATTTATGATATTACGGATGATAATTTGCGGGCTTTGGTTGCGGAGACGCTGAAGGATTATGGTTTGCAGCGCATTCAGTACAGTGCGTTTTTTGGTAGCTTGCGGAGGGATGAGTTGAATAGTTTGCTTGTGGATTTGAAGAATTTGATCAAGGATCTGATCGAGAATGTGCAGCTTTATTCTGTTTGTGACACGTGTTTCAAGGGAAGGAAAGAAGTGGGTAAACCGAAAAAGTATGAACTTAAGGAAGAGAAGGACAAGATCGCGTACTTTTGACTTGTGTTGCTAGTGGTTGTTGTTTGGGAAGAGTTAAATGTAACTTTAGTATCATTTAATATAACAGTGGTGATATTGATGAGTCTTGCAAAAACGAGGAAAGTCGGCGGTTCTCTGGTTGTGACGTTGCCGAAAGAGCTTGTGGAGAGTAAGAAGATCAAGGAAGGCGAGGTTGTGGAGATAACCGTAAAGAAACTTAGAAAGGACGGTTTTGGTGTTCTCAAGGGGTTGAAGCGGTTCACTGCAGAGGATGAGTTGGCTGCGCATGAGTAAGTACGTTATAGACGCTTATGCTTGGGTGGAATACTTGATGGGAAGCAGGGCAGGCGAAAAGGTCAGAGCCGTTTTTGAGGAAGAGGACAGCGAGATCTGTACGTGTGCGGTGACTGTTGCTGAGGTTGTTAGCAAAGCTGCGCGTGAAGGACAGAACGTTGCGGTTGTCTATGACATCATTGTTAACAATTCGCAGGTTGTTAACGTTGATGAAGTGGTTTCAAAAGAGGCTGGGCTGTTGCATGCTGAGATGCGGAAGACCAAGAAGGATTTTGGGCTTGCTGATGCATTTGTGCTCGCTATTGCAAGAAGACTGAAGTCGAAAGTTTTGACTGGCGATCCTCATTTTGAAGGCGTGAAAGAAGCGATTTTGATAAGGTAGATTTCTTGGTTTGTTTCTTTATGGTTTGATGCATGTGTGCGACGAAACGTTTGTGTATGCATTTGGTATCATTTGTGTACGGTGAATTGTGTTGACTCTCAGGTCCCTAGACGTAAGAATACCGGCGGAGATGGAGAAGGAAATTCTCAAAATTATCGAACAGGAAAAGTTGGATAAGGATGCGGTTGTCAAGAATCTTCTTGAGATAGGAGTCATAGAATGGTGGAAGCAGTCGGCTTTGAATTTTCTGTGTCAAGGAAAAGTGACTTTTGCCAAGGCTGCAGAAATGGCTGGATTGTCGCTCTGGGAGTTCGGTGACTTGGTGAAAAAGCGTAACGTGAAGTGGGCCAGATTTGAGCCAGAGGATTTGGAGAAGGTTCAGACTGAAAAATGAGTAAGTTTAAGGATGAGTGGTTGAAGCGCAAGCAGAAGCTTCCTCTTTCTGATATTGCTGAGAATTTTGTTTCTGTCACGGATGTTAAGCATTATATTTACTGTCCGAGGCTGGTTTATTTTGATCGGGTTTTGCATGCTACGCCTGTGTTTGGTTCGCAGCAGGAGGATAGTAAGGAGTTGCATGAGGATTATGTTCGGAAGGAGTTGAGGAGGAAGGATGCGATTTACTATTCGCCTGAGTTTGTTGGCGCTGAGAAGCTGCTGTTTACTGCTCTTAGCTCTGGTGAACTTGGTTTGCAGGGAAACGTGGATTGCGTGATCAAGACAGTGAAAGGCGAATACGTTCCTGTGGAATACAAGAACATGAACTCGGATCGTGGACGAGTCTACATGGATCACAGGTATCAGTTGGTTGCTTACGCTTTGCTTATCGAGGAGAATTTCAGCACGGTCGTGAAGCGGGGTTTTGTGGATTATATTCCTGAAGGATTGGTTTTGCAGTTTGAGATTACGCCTACCATGAAGAGCCACGTTAAACGTGTAATCGGACATATCAAGCGGATTATCAAAGATGAAGAGTTGCCGCCGATAAGAGTGGCTAAGCAGAAGTGCGGCGGCGGGTGTGGGCACAGACAGATTTGCTTGGGAAGCTAGTTCTCTTGGGTTTTGAAGTATTCGAAGTCGAATGCGAAGTATCCGTTTTGGCGTAGGCTCTGTTTTTCCGTGATTTTTTTGGCGATGATGCCGTCTAGATGAGCGATCTCGGAATATTTCTCAGCCCATTTTTCAGAAATGTTTATGTGGGTAAACAGTATAGATATATTGTGGGTGAGGCTTAGTGGGTAAAACAAAGATGGACGAAAGAGGCAGAGTTTTGATCCCTAATGCGGAACGAGAGAAGCTTGGTTTGAAATCTGGCGCCGAGTTTGAGTTGGTTGAGGAAAAAGGAGTTTTACTCTTGAAACCTATTGTAAAAACGCCTGTTCGAGTGAAATCTAAGAAGGGAAAATGGGGAAAGGAGGCGTTTCTGGATTCAGGAGAGGCTACTTTTGGCGAATGACGTGAGCAAAGAGAAGCGAGTTCTAGACGTTAATGCTTTGGCGATTTTTCTGGTGAAAGATCATCCTGGAAATGAACACATATCTCATGTCGTTGAAGAAGGATTGAGGGGCGCGTATATCCCGCTCATCATGGATATTCTTCCCATCAGGGCTTACTGGATTATGACGAAAAAATGGGGATGTCCCGAAAAAGAAAGCGTGGAAGCGATTGAACATTTTATCGAGACATACAATCGACCACGATATCTGTGCCTCAAGAAAGAGACTATTGTTGAGAGTTTCAGACTGTCCGAAGAATTGAGGCATGATGTGTTCGACTGCGTGTATCTTGCTTTTGCATTGCAAGAAAGAGCTAAAGGAATTGTTACAACGGACACGGATTTCGAACGACTTTGCAAACGAGTAGGGCTAGAGTACATCAACCCAATACCCACAGAAATACTAAAACACTTCAAACAACAAAACAAATGAAACTCGTAAACAAGCATAAACACGCAAAATATCGCAAAATACTCATGATATTCTGAAAGCTATTTCAAGCTTGTCTGGATCTCAACATGTTTTTTCCAGAGAGAATAAAACTTGTATGTTCGACCAGCGAACTTTTTCCAATAGGTTGGAAACTTTGAATCTACCAACCAGAAGTCTTGTTGAGGCGTCAATCGTACTCCAAATATTTCTCTGTTCTTTTCAGCCTCATAATCTTGAAGGTGGATCATGTCTTCTGTCGTCCAATCATCTGTTTTCCCTTCAAAAACTACTTTCTCTTTCTTCTCAATGCGCGCCAACGCACTTTTTTGCCAATAAACATTTTATCACATGATGGTTCAATAAAAGAGAGCTATTATCTCTGCAAATAGTTGAAGCATAAGTAGGATACTCGTATTTCAACTATTAAGCCTGCGGTTGAAGATATTAAAACACTATTATGTACAGTAGGGTACGAACTATCGACACTGCAAGTGGTTAGTCAGAAGTGCACGGGCGGATGCGGACACAAACAAACATGCCAGGCACAGTGATTATTTGTTTGGCCTTTTGTCAATCTTTTCTGTAAGTTTATGAAACAGTGGATACCGCTTTGCGAACTCAGTTAGAGTCACAAGTCAATTGGCCCTTAAATTTTTTATCTAGAAAGTATTGAACATATGATTCGCCACCCAGTATTACCTTGCCTTTCACATTTTGGGCGGGTAACCATTGAAATCTCCAGTCCACCATAGGCGCCCTAGTAAAATATCCTATGACCGAATTATGAACCACTTGATTGATGATTCTGCTCTGTGAATCAGTTGCGGCACGTACACAAAAGTTTTGTGGGTTAAGCAGCTTAGGCCTAGAAAGGTTTTCGTAATCGCAAGTACATGTGATCGCGCTTGGTTTCTCAAGGAAACCGGTCACAACCAGTATGTTGCTTCGAATCCAAGAGGGCATTTTAAGTTTGAACCTTTTGAAAAGCTCAGTTGGAGTTATTAGCTCGGATACATCTAGCAGAACCGTTTCTTTCACACTAACATACTCGAGTATTGGCTCCTCACCATATATGTTATCATAGACTACTGGTATCATACCTGCGCCGCCTCTTGGTCCAGAACCTGCTATCACCTCAAGAACTTTTGGATCCATTCTTTGAAAAATTGCCAATAGTTTCGAGGTTCTCTGAAGAGGCGGAATCAAGTCGTTCAGTTTTTTTTCATTTCCTAAAAGTTGCCTCAGATCGGGGAAATGCTCTCGAAAAGCTTCACTTGGGTGCACTCTGAGAAAACCCAAAAGGAAACCACACAGTAGCGCTCCTGCTTCATCGCTTGTTAAAAATTCATCATATACTTCTGGAGTGCGAAGCCTCTTCCGAACGATTTCTTGAAGATCGAGATAATCAATTTCGTCCGGAATCTGCTCAGATTTGTCCAAAATTTCAGGAGGAACATAGGCTATAGAGTCGCATGGTCTGTGCCTTCCACCTCGGCAGAGTCTTTGGATGAAGGTTATCGGATCTCTCGCCTCGAATACTAGACTCGCTATGTCAAAGTCAACTCCTACTTCAACCGTGCTTGTAGCTATCGTAATTTCTTTCCATTCGCGAACTTTCTTTGGGACGAGCCCACTTATCATAGAGACCTTTTCCTCACCTAGCTGTCTCCTCAACAATTCCCATAGTTGTGCACAAAAGGCTACAGAATTGACAATAACAAGCACCTTTATGAATCGTTGATCAAGCGGTTTGTCTAACTGATGTCTTCTATAGAGTTCGGTAATAGACTCCGCTAGTTCTTTTGCACACGCTTCACCACCTAATATATTAGCAGAAGGTTTTAGCAACAATTTAGTCGGTTGCCTTATTTGGTGCCCAATTGGAAAATTGTAAACCTTCGCTTCAATTCTGTGCGCAGGGTTAAAAATTCCTGCAAAGACATCTGCCGCGCTGGAAGGTGTGGCTGAAGAGAGGATTATTTGTTTAATGTTTTTGAGCAAGTACAATATGAAAATGAGGTTAGCAAGAGCAACTCCATTGTACAGATGAAATTCATCTATTATAAAAATATTGAAGTTTTGAAGAAATCGGAAGATATCTTCACTTTTCTGATAGAATGATTTCGCAATGAGGTTAATTACTTCTATGTTTGTGAGAATTATCCGCCTTTTGGCGGGGACATTTAGCATGCTCCGTAACGCACTTCCTTTAGCCATACCATCAATATCCAAGAATTCGCTGTTTGCACGAATTATGGCGTAATCCATTGAAGTACTGTGGCGTTGTAGTGAATCAGCACTCAAAATGGTCGCTTTCTTTCCTAAATGCTTCTCGATAAGACCCACAAGGGATTTCGCTTGGTCTTCAATTAACTCATTTGTGGGATATAACATCACGGCATCCGCTTTGGCTTCTTCGATTCTTAGGAGATTAGCCAAAGTCTTCCCACTAGAAGGAGGCGATGTTACTACAACAAGTTTTTCTGTAGCGTCTTTTACACATACTTGATGGACCATAAGTTTTGTATTAGCTTCCAAACTGAATCTATAGTTGGAATATTCGGTATATGCTGGTCGTATAATCAAAGTCTTCATAGGTGGCTCTCTACGCGCTGAAAATTTTAGAAAACAGATGTTCATTTGGTTTTGCTACTACGTAGTTCCGCTTTTCCAATGTTCCGACAAAGTAAGGACCTTCTAGTTTCCCGCGTGTAAGAACTAGTCCATTAGGAAGCACGGTAAAGTTTCCATCTATGACTTTGGTTTCAGGAGGTAGATCTGCCAATTGAACGGCATGATCAGGTTGAAACACTCCGTGTTCAGATCTAATTTCCTGAAGCTCCTCATAAATAACTCTTGCAGGTGGTGATTTTTTTCCGATCCGTATTATGGAATTCCCTTTGCCGCCCAAGGTGAAAAAGCGAAAAATCGTTAAAGGCGGATAGTAGAGGTAAGCACCTAGCTTTGGGAAGTTTAATTTCGCCTCTTTTCGGTGAAAAACCGATCTTTCCATCGAAACAAGTTCGGTTGAGTCAACACTGTTGTATGTTATCTTAACTGGATTCATGCCATAGTCATCAGACCTGCTCAAATAATTCTTTTGGTTGCCTATGATAGCTAATTTGGGTTGTTCAAGAATTCCTGCAGTGGTATAGACTTCGAATTTTTCCCAATCTTCCTCATAGTGTGGCTTTGACCCACTTGCTGTTCTCTGGACAGCCATCACATTTTGATTCACGGCATACAGGAGGGCAGTGTTGCTGATAGCCTGCGTCGGAATGCCGATCTTAAGTTCTCTTGAGACAGTGGTGTAAAAATCATGAGTGGAAGCTGTGGCTTTGAAAATCCTCAGCTTAGATTCACCGCTTTCGTTTAGCTTTTGCCTCTATCTCGCTTAGTTGCTCGTTCAGCGCAGATGCTGCCTTGTAGATATCCGCAATAAATTTTTCTGAGTATTGAAACTTGGAGACACTGTCGATAAAGCTGCAAAGCTCACTTCCACTTACTGTCACTACATCTTGGCTAAAAGCAGAGAACTCCTTGTATTTGTTGAGTATCTCTGCGGTTTTATCCAAAGGCGAGGTTTTACCGAGTGCAATTTCTGAAAGCTCAAGATTAAACTCTAATGGCGTAATTATTTCGTCGTAGCTTCCCACAATGCCAACTATGTGATTCACCATAGCTCCTTTGGTTCGTGTTTCAGCTCCATATGACTTGCATGCCATGAGAGTTTTTAAATACGCGATAAACTCCTCTTTTGTTACTGAGTTGAGCGTTATTATAGAAGGCAAGGTTGCTAAGGGCTGAATATTTTCAGTGTATCCAAGCGCCTGTCCTGTCGATTGAGTTACAGAATCGACAGCATTGAAGGTTAGAATTTCGTATATCTCTTCATATGGTTCAATGGAAAAAGCAGAGCCGTATTCAATTCTATGTTTAATGTTCCATCTTTGTTGACCGCCTTTTTCAACTGTAACTGAACCAAAAAGAACACATCGAGGGCATTTCTGACAGAGATTATCCTTAAGCTCGCATTGTTTCTGTTCCTCATCGAGTTTATAACTAGCTTCAGCCGCCGTTCTAAGCAAGTTATGAAAGAGCCTGTTCTCTGGAGCCTTCTGCTTAGACGCCAGCATGACAACCTTTGTTGTTGGGGTCTTATCTGAAACGCTTCTCGGCAGTGTTGCTAAGTTAAGTTCTCTTGTTTCCTCTGTTCTGAAAATTGTGAAGTCCTGTGTCTGCCTCAAAACTAATATTTGAAGATTCTTTGATGTTTTGAACAATCTTGGTGAGTCAACAAAGAATTTTTCCAACTTTTGGGGAATGAGCTGTTTGAGTTCAAGATTCTCTGACATTATGCACTCCTCGCGTTTTGGTTTGTTGCTAGTTTTTGCGCCGCTTGTCCATATCCGTTGACAAAAACGGCATAATCAATTTCTCTTAAGATTCGTAACCAATATCTTCGAGGTGTTATTTTATGTAACTCATCGAGTTTTTCAATAGCGTTACGCAGATTGGCAATGCATGTGGGCGAGGCTTTAGATGCTGACTGATTGTTGTGCAGGCTGACTACGAAGCCAACTATTGCATCTTTGTTTTCAAATCTGCCGCTTGCAGCCGAGGAAATAAGTTTTCCAACGGGACCCATGATGCTGCTCTTGCTTAGTGCGCGAGTTTCGGGTTCAAATGTTTTTAGATACTCAGATAATTCGGTTATAACTTCACTTTGAAGTTTCTGTATATCCTCTACGCTGGTCTTTTTTTCTTCCTCTTGCAGGTAAATAAACGGTCGCACCATCTAGGCACCTCATATGCTATTTGCCTGCACCAGATATGTGTAAAGTGCAGGGTTGATTTCTCTATTTACTTGGAGATACCTATTTAACACTTCCCCAGGTTGTTTTTTGAACAAATTTAGCAGATTATCTTTCCCAAAACTTGAGCCAGTTGCCAATAGTAAATCATCAACTTTTAGATAGAGGGCTAACTTCAACAACATGTCATCTATCTGACCGACCTTAATCCAGTCACTTATTCCAAGATTCTTGTAAATATTCACAAGACCTAGTTTCTTGGGAACTCTCAGGTAGCCTTTTGTGGGTCCAGTATGATAATACATACCAAGAGCGATATCAGGATAAACAACAGATGCTAAGAACAGTCTCGACAAAAGTAAGCCAATAAAGACCTTTCTTATTATTGCGGATGTCTCTGACTCGTCCATTTGTGCAATAGGAAAAGCTGATGTTATCAGAATATAATTAGGCGATACGTAACTGCAATGAAGACCCGCAGACTTTTTAACGTCTTTTTCCATCTCAAGTTTTACTTCTCTAGGTAAGTACAGTTTTTCCTCAACAATGTGTAAAGCAGCATCCTCGAAGTCTTTCAATGCAGTTGCATCGTTTGCTAGAAATGGCTTCATGTCATCAATGGAGGTGTACCTGTTTTCGAGCCATTTGGAAACAGTTCTAATTATGGCTTCCTTGGAAGCATTGTTCTGAATGATATCTGTGAATATCTGTTTTTCATCTGCGTCTATTTTCGCACTTATTATAATGTCTATCCAGTATCGATCCCTTAGAGGCTTTAGACCAAGGGCTTCCATTCCATCAATAAGGTTCGTGAGACCCTTGCTCCATTTCTTCTTAATTGATTCACTTATGTTAAGCTGCGGTAACACGAGAATAGTTTCTTTGTTATCCGGCACAAAAACAAGCCTTATTTTGGCTTCAAACTCACATAGAGGGCATATCCAAGCCTTGTGATCACCATTGATTCGTATCCCACCTTTCATGAGGTTTATGAAAGATTCAACACCTTCGCCAATCATGGGTTTTGTTGCTGTTGTAGTTGGAACACTGCTGCATAGAACACAACATACAGAACCTTTTGTCTTACCGTTTTGGTACCTTCTATTTGTTTCCAAAGACCGCACATGAAGATCATCGACTAAAGGTCTTTCAAGATCATTGAGGAGTTGCTCAGCAATTTTCTGGAAATCAATCTGAATTGAGCCATTCATGAATTCACGGAGTTTCTTGGTTATCTCCTTGAAGTGAATCACAGTTGCTCTTATGAGAAAATCAACATCCTTGTCACATAGCATTGTGGGCAAAGTCAAGCCATTGTAAACCTCTACCAACTGCTCTGTTGGAGAAGTATTAGCTACCCGTCTCAGTACCTTATCGATACCTTCCTTTACCTGAAGTCTTTCCTGGAGTTCTTTTATGAAGAATCCCCAAGCCTCAGGTCTCTTCTCTTCGCAGTATGAAGCGATTTCCTTCATTACGATAGCCAGTCGAGTGACGGCGCGAACCTTCTTGTATCTCAATTCTATGACGGCTTGCTCTTCGTCAGCCTTGGTTGCCAACGCCTTCGTCCAATCGTCTACCTTTTGTTTTTCGCTTGGAAAAGAGGCTCCACGTATAGCTTTCTGGCTTATAATACGTTCCCAAAACGCTTCAACACAATCATCATCTCTGAAGAGAAACTCTGGACTGTTAAGAATTGAAATTCTAATATCACCGCTGAACGCAGATGCGCCAAGTTCGCACGCAGGAATACTTTCAATGTAATGTTCTACCGTGTCCTTTACACATTCCAGAATTTCTCCTCTTTCAGGAATAGTCGTCGATTCTCTTGAAATATACACTGTTCCATCTGGATAATACAGTGCAGGGGTCCATCCATGATTTTGATAAGCCATCATGACCCCGTTGTGGAGTAGTTGTGTGGTAATTCCTCTTATCATAGAGACCTTGTGATATGATAGATTAACACCTAATCTTTGGAGAGTCTCAGCGAAAAGGGTGCCTTTTTTTAGTTCTATAGTATCCAGTGACTTTTGACTAACTATCTGATCAGCTAGCTGAACAACTCGCCACACCTTTTCTTCAGGCACTTGCGAACACGCAATGTCTATCTTATGGCTACTGTTTTCCGGTCTTTCCATAATTGTATCGATCGCAAGGATTGTTTCATGAAGAGAATTGTCGACGCCTATGGCTTCAAGGAGTTGGGCTTTTCTAGTAATATCTCCTTTGTGTTTAAAAGATCCGCTATTTTCTCCGCTCAAAATCTGCTGTACTTCTGTGTCTTCCTTACCTGAATCGTGTATAAAGCAGCCAGATAGAACCTCGAATGTTTCAACTTCATCGAAGTCTCCAAGAATTTTCATTAATGTTTCCGCAACCGACATGACATTAAGTGAGTGAGTAAGGAGACTATCCGTGCCCGTGGCTTCTCTTTTTGATATGAGTAAGTGCCACTTCTCTTTCAAGGCTACTTCAATGCATCTGTTGAATAGATCGGAGTCGGGCAAGTTAACCACTGATATAATAAGGAAAACAGCTTAAAAGATTTTTCAAGGATAAAGTGAAAAACAGTCAGCCCCTCAGAGTAGTGTTGTTTGTCCGTATGCTGCTGTTTTGTTTCCGCCTATGTTTAGCGTATTCTGCGTATCGTGCCAGCATGTGCGCCGTTTTGTTCCACGGGTTTTCTTTGTCTTTCATTTCGTATGTGACCCAGCCCACAATACCCTGTTGCCTTCTTACTCCTCATAACCGTCAACCTCTATTCCCATTCTCCATACTCTTCTTTAACTATCAGTTCAAGGTATATATATCTGAGGGTTAAATTTGCTGTTCCGCGCAAGGCATTCACACCATTCTCAACCACGCCCACAATTCAGCCATTCTCTCAGTGCATCTAGAAGTAGTAGTCGCTAAGGCCCCTACGACGACTACTACTTCTAAATCACCACCAAATAACTGTCTAACATCAGAAGCAACTGTCCACTATTTCCCAAACATTAACAAATCCTACTCAAGGCATCACGTAGGAAATGTTTTTATGATAGTACGCACATTTCGTTGCATGAGGCAAACGCACATGCAGAACATCGTAAAAGTGACTCGCAGAGGACAGACCACCATCCCCGCCTACTTCAGACAAAAACTTGGAATAAAAGAAGGCGATCAGCTAATGGTAGAAGCTACTGAAAAAGGAATACTCTTCATACCCATCCCTAGACTTGAAGACATGGCTGGTGTAGACGCAAAATACGGCAATGTAAAAGAGATCAAAAAGGAAATCGACAAGCTCCGCGAGGAATACTAGGCTTGAAAACCATCCTAGACACACGATTCCTCACCGAGCACTTCTACTCAGACAAGACCGGGACAAAACAGAAAACAGCCAAAAAACTGAAAGAACTAGTCCAGAGAAAAGAGGGAATACTACCCACCATCGCCATCTCCGAAGTCATCCAGATAACCTGCGAAAAAAGAGGAAAAGAGCTAGCAGAAATACGGTACAGTGCGCTCATAGAAAGCGGACTCCAAATCATAAACCTAACACCTACCATCGCCAAACAAGCAGGACTCATCAAATGTCAACACAAAAATGTCCCCATAGGCGACTGCATCATAGCCGCAACCGCAATAGCCAATCAAGCCTGCATACTCTCAGACGATCCCCACTATGATACGATAAAAGAAACCAAGCGTACATGGATCTAAGAAGCGTGAGTCACCCTCCACCTCCATTATTAGGATGATGCTTCTACGCCTCAGTAGAAGAAGACCCTAAGAACTATACTACTTATTCTTGTCTACTTTCAATCCCCGCTACCTGGGTTTTAAAGTTGCGTCTGCCTTTTTGACTGACAAATAGTGCGGAGCAGGATGCAGATATTCGTATTTCTGACTTGCTGAAAACGTATTCTCCACGTGTGGTTTTCATGGAGTTTCATAAAATTGAAAGACTACATAATGGCTTCATAATATGAAACAGCATCAAAGCTTTTTTGGTTTAGGTTAAGGTGGGAATCGTATGAATTCGTTGTTGTTTGAGTTGACTATTATTGTCACTGTGTCACCGATGCCTAGTTTTTCGATTCTGCTGACTGTTGTGAAGTCTAGAGTTTGCGTGCGCGCTGCGTAGTCGGTCTGGTTGATGGTTAAGACGTAGATGGTGTTGCCGTTGTTGACGTATGAGAACCTGTCGTTCAGTGTTCCGGTTATCGTTTCCTCATTTGAGGGCTGAACTGTTCCTGTCTCGAACCTGCGTTTTGCCTCTGCAACCAAAGCCGCGCCTTGGTATCCTTCGCCCGTCATAACGATTGTGTAATGGTCCAGATTTACTGCGTCAACAATTCCAAGGCCGGCCAGCTTGATGGTCTCCTGTTCTGATGTGGATTGGCCTTGTCCGATGCGCCAGTACACTGGCACGAACCAGGCGTTTTCGCCGTTTATCGGGTATATCAGGGGCATTTCTGCTTCGTACGCGCCTGTGGTGGGCATCAGGATGTGTGATTCGATGACATTCTGTGCCTGCAGGCCGCTCTTGATGTCCAGACCCGTCGTGTCAAGATACTCTATTCCACTGTCGGCTGTTTTGAACATTCCAGCCATCGTTTGCGCTTCGCCGACGAAGTCCACCGGAACCAGCGCAGTTATCCTGTTTGTATCGGGATCAACAATCCATCGGACGTCGTCTGAGATTTCCACCCTGTTCGTTGATGCGGATATCCAGGCGAAGCCGCGTGCAAAGACGTCGAAGTCGTTTCCTCTTCTGGTGGCACCCCAAACATTGATCATGTTTTTGAGCCAGCCTTCATCGTAGCGTTGGGTGACCCAGTCTGGTATCTGGCTCATGTTGTAGAAATTTTCTACTTGGCCGAACTCGTTGTAGACGTACGCTCCTTTGGGCTGTGCGACGAATGTCCATTGTTGAACTTGCGTGGCTGTCAGCACGTATTTCCAGTCGCCGTTGTCGTCAGGTGTCAGGGTGGCTCTGCCATAAGCGTCGGCGGTGGACAGCCCCCAGTAGGCGTTTCCCTGTATGTTCCCGGTGTAGAAGGGTGGAACGTACATGAGTCCTTCGCCGACTTTGAAGGCTTTGTCGATGATCTCTACATCGAGTTCCGGGTTGTTTGCGTCGACGATTACCAGTCCCTTGATGGTGTTGTCACCATACAGATTCGGCGGGATCATTGTCACCACCCAGACGAGGCGGCCCTTGTATATGGTTACGTGTGCAGATCCGACTCTTACGCTTCCGAAGTGTGCAGCGCTTCTCAGTGCGATGCTCTTTGCCAGTTCCTCGGTCGTCAGCCGAAGCATGTTGTTGGAAATTTCATGCTGGAACAAAGGTGTTCCAGCGGGTTCGAACGTTAGCATCTGATTGAAAGAACCTGCGTTGTTGACTCCCGACGCGGCTTGGGTTTGCCATAGCATCACTGCTGAAAAGACGATTAAGGTCATCATTCCGAAGGCGACCAGCCACCTGTACTCTTCCTTTCTTTTCCCCTGACCAAAAATTGACCTGATTCTTCTGTTCTCGTATTTCTCGTACACAGGTCGTTCCTCGTGGTCTGCTAACCTGTAGATGTTCACGTACGCGAACAGCCACTCTGCCGTGGTTATGAACAATTTCAAGAATATCAGCCAGAGAATCATGTAGACGTCTATGGTGGCAGCTCCAATGGCAATGAATCCGAATAGCGCGCCGAGGACACCGAGTAGCAGGTATCGCCACTTGTTCTTGATCCAGTGTTCAGTTATGGGAGCCACAAACACTATTATCCATATCAGCCACCATTCCAATGGAAACATCCTTTTCTTCGTCTCCTCTTGTTTTCACGTTTTGACTTATAGCGGGTCATTCAATATTAACTGTTGCGACCTAATATATGCTGTAGCCAGAGTTGTGCACTGTCTTCAGATGCCCTGACTGGGATGGGGGAAGGAATTGTTAGACGTTAATCTTTAGCGTGCTCTCTTCTGACAGATGCTAGATACCTGTCTAGTTCTCGCCTAGACACAACCCAATTTCGTCCTTGCTTATATGCCCCTAACAGTCCTTTTCTGGCTATGAGACTGAGATATTCCTGAGAATACGGCGTGATTTCGCTGGCCTCAGCGAGAGTGAGTATTTCAGGCTCCTCCAAGGCGTCAAGATACATGTCTAAAGCTCTTTCTACGCACCTAGCTACGAAATTCACGAAACCCGAAGTGTTTCCCAAATCTACTTCCATGAGCGTCTTCAGATACTTTTGGCGGTCAAGTTTTGGAACTGTCGCAATGAAAGGATATCCATCCTTCATAAGCAGAGCATTCATCAACAGCCTAGCGATTCTTCCATTCCCTTCTGAAAATGGATGCATTTGAACAAAACGATGATGAAAGAATGCTGCAAGTTCTATTGGCGTAAGTTCGTCAGGATTTTCTCTTAACCATTTCAGAAGCATATCCATTCTGGGTTTGACTTCTGAACTAGGTGGTGGCATAAAAGTGGCCCCAGTTATTCTTACTCCAATGGTTCGATAATGTCCGGCATCTTCCGTGATGTTTGACATGATCAACTTGTGAAGTTGAAGTACAACATCTTCAGTCAGCTCACTTTTTGCGTCAACAAGTCTCTCGACAAACTCTATTGCCTCAGGATGATTTTTTGCCTCCAAGGTTTCTGTTGTGCTCTTCCCGCCGACTGTTATTCCTTCTTCAATAACCAGCTGCGTTTCTCGCAAGGTCAACGTATTTCCTTCAATGGCGTTGGAGTTGTATGTATACTCAATCATCATTTGTTTCTTCAGTCTTGCAACAAGCGATGACGGAAGAGGCCTCAATCCTTCTAACTTTTTCTTTTTATCAAGCACTCTTTGATGAATTTTCTTGTTAATCAATGTCATTGATTGCCACCTGTGCAAATATGTATATGTAACCGATATAAGAAAATATCGGATAATTGAGAAATATACTTAGCCGATATTCGCATATATCGGTTGTTGTCTTTCAATTCCCGTTATTGGGATTTTGTCTCTGCATCGCTCTCTTAATATACCAGCATTGACCACTCGTCAATCCCTTTCAATTCCCGTTATTGGGATTTTGTCTCTGCATCACAGTTCATACACTTCTGCACAATCAGGTCACTACCGTTCTTTCAATTCCCGTTATTGGGATTTTGTCTCTGCATCGGCATAGAAGTCGTGGACTTAAGCGCTACAACACATCTACTTTCAATTCCCGTTATTGGGATTTTGTCTCTGCATCAAGAAATACCCAGAACGCATTGCTAAGTAAAATGTTTTCTTTCAATTCCCGTTATTGGGATTTTGTCTCTGCATCACCAACACTGACCACTGGTCAACCCCGATACACTAACAGCTCTTTCAATTCCCGTTATTGGGATTTTGTCTCTGCATCCATTTGCTAAGGGTCATGGCGACCTCTCGTTTCAAGTCAACTTTCAATTCCCGTTATTGGGATTTTGTCTCTGCATCGAGATCAGTTAAAGTGTGATTACCTTTAAAGGTAGATTCCTTTCAATTCCCGTTATTGGGATTTTGTCTCTGCATCATCCTCGCCTGTCAGGTGCGTGTATCGGCTGGGCATTGCCTTTCAATTCCCGTTATTGGGATTTTGTCTCTGCATCGCTGTTACTCGCTATCACTTTGGGAGCTAGGTAATAGAACTTTCAATTCCCGTTATTGGGATTTTGTCTCTGCATCCTTCTTGCGGAAAAAACCGAGAAAAAGGCTGAGTTAAAACTTTCAATTCCCGTTATTGGGATTTTGTCTCTGCATCCGGCTCCTAGTTTCGTCCTTTTTGACGCTCCTACCTCCTTTGGCGTTCTTTACAGGCTGACCGCCGATTATTTAGAAGCTGCGATTTGATTTATAAAGATAATCGGAAAGCTCATTCTTTCCCAAAAAAGGCCCTTGTAGCTCCAAATCCTCCTGTCTTGTTCCCGCCAACATTTGTAAATTCTGCAAACTTGGCCAGCATGCACGTTGTCCTGTTCCACTCGCTTTCCTTGTCCCTCAGCTCGTACATGATCCAACCCTTAAACCCCGTCGCTTTCTTGTCTCTCATAACCGCCAACGTAGTCCATAACTCGTATTCGCTCACACCCACATTCTTGCTTAGCCACTCCTTATACGCAACATATTCCTCCTTTCCAAACCGCCTAGTATCACTGAACAAGTTCCAACATCGCATCAAACCCGAAAAAACCTTCACAGCATCAGGAAACATCCAATGATAACCACTTCCCAAACTCGCAAAATACGCAGGGCTTCTAAACATAAGCCTAAATCTATCAACAGCCACAGCCTCCTTCTCCAACTCCCCATAGCTCTTACAGTTCACACTCAAAGAAGCAATACGAAAAACCGTGTCAAAAACCATCAAACTGTTTTGCTTCTGAAAGAAATTAAGAATGAACGTCGAATACTCATCCTTCAAAAACCTGAAGCTGACACGACAAGGAAACTGCGGATCTAGGATGTAGCCTTTCTCGTTGCGTCCTTCACTCTTGAATCGCAAGGGCGTTACGCTGTACGGCTTGGACACGTTCAGCTCATGTAGTAATCCCGACGCTGAAGGATCAACCATCCTCACAACGTGCAACAATAAACCTCTAGCAACATGACCTGTGAAAAACGGCAAAATTACAGGCTTCTCAGCATATAATTCCAAGTCGATATCAACAGGCAAACCCAACCAGCCACCTAACACAGATAAGTATCATCAGAGACACATAAAAAACCAACACTTCGCAACTAATATTCAAGTCAAGATTCAAGACATATATAGGCCTTGATAGCCGTATGGTGAGACTACGCTGACAGAATGCTAGACTGAAGTTTTGTTTGGAAACAGTCTTCTAAGCACGAAGAGAGCAAGCATCGACACAAGTATCACAATACCTCCTATGAAAAATGAAGTTGCCAAAGCTACGAGCTGAACTCGGGAGAAGTCGTTTGTCATTCGAAGAGACAGCCCAGCGAAGTAAATAGAGATAACAAAACAAGCAATCGAGACTGTCACTATGCCTTTCTCGGGCCTCAACAGAACTCCTCATTTATTTGGTTGGAGTGAAGTTGCTTCAGCTTCGTTTGAGGCTTTATTTACGTGTTGTTCTCAAATGATACAGTCTTTCAGCATATATAGGAAGATGTGCTTCAAAACATGAATTGTATGATACGGAAAGGTGAACTCTGTTTCTGAGAGCTTAAGGTGGAACAATCACACAATCATGGCTCTCTTTTGATTAAACAACACTGTGAACAAACAGAACTTTCTTTCTTCTCTTAATGGCGTAATCAATTTCCTTTTCCATCTCTTCATCAACTCCGTTAGGTGCATAAACCCAGACTTCGTCACACCAGTCGATAGCTCGGCTGCCATCAGCATTCCTTCTCTTGTCTGGAACGGAGACTCTGTAAGGCGCGAAACGCTGCGAACCAAGTATAACTATGTTAACCATAAGAAGCCTCAAAAAAGGAATATCCTGAAGTTATATTTAAAATCTTTCCAGAGAAGTACAAAAGCCACTGCTACTCTCCATTCAAGCCGAGAAATGTCTATTCAAAGGCGAAAACGACAACTTCATTGTCAACGCAGTAAAGAATCCGCAAGAAATACATGAACTTCTAGAGATAGGTTTTGAATACGTGTGCGAAAAAGATGATCTAATGTTCTTTAAGAAGCGAAAGTAATGGAAAAATGAACTGCAAACGCCGAAAATGAATCTGGAATTCACATCTTCGATTCATAAGACTGTTATATAGTTGTGGCCTATTTCTGTGCAAGAATGTTGGAGGATAACCCTTGAAACAAACATTGACTCTTAAGCAAAGGGAGGATCTGGAAACTAAGATGTCCAAGGTTTTCAAAGAAAGCGTTAAGGGGCTTTCGGCAGAATTGCAAAGAATATTGGTAGACGACCTTGTCACAGCCTTCCAAAATAGAATAAACGTGTTAATGCGAGCACAGAAGAAAAGAAGCTACTAATGCAGACTAATTAGAAAAGAGACGTAGTTTGAATCCATAAAAGCTTTATAATGAAAGGCTTGTAATAAAGCGAAAAGAGGTTCAGCAATGAGGCGCTCTAAACTGGAAATGTATATAGATATACTCAAGGTATTGGCGCATCGCGGTCCACTAAAGCTGACTCACATCATGTACAAAGCTAACGTCAACTGCAGCGTATTGAAGGAATATTTGAACTTCCTGCTAAAGCAACAACTTGTCGAAGAACGGACGATCGGAAAGCGCAGAGTTGTCTATGCAGTAACGCAGCGGGGCATAACAGTACTCAAGTACTTCAGAGAACTCAAACAAGTCCTACCAATCGTAGAAGAAGCCAGAAACAGAGTACCAATGCCCTACTAGATCTCCATTTTTTAGACAGCAAAATCTCCCCTAACCCCCAGTATTCTTAATTGGAACGTCAGAATCTAATTCTACGTTTAATGATCAGCATTCAGATAGCCGGTTCTTGTCATAACTCAGTATTTGTTTTCTGAATAAGTATATTCGCTTCTAACATGCATTTCGTAAGACTTAATAAATGCTGAGCTATCTACCTTACTGTACACACGTAAAACTAATTGAGGAAACTGTGGTGTCAAGTCAAGAACTCATAGGAAGAAAACCTCTTCAAGTCTTGGAAAAGATTAGAGAAAATCTCGAGAGACTAAACGAGAAAATGGAAATCATGATCGAACTGCAGAAGCATGGTAAAAAAGACATCCAGCAATCCCTCACCGACGCCCCATTGGACGTAATGACCCTGCTTTCAATGCCTGATCACCTAAGGAAAACAGCCATGGCAGCATGTCGGCTAGGTCGCGCCACAGCAGACGAAATTGCTGAGCAAACACACAGGGCCAGAGCCGTCGAAAGTGCCTATTTGAACCAGCTTGTGATCATGGGCCACTTAAAGAAGGAAAGGAAGGGCAGAAAAGCCTACTTCTTCGTGGAAAGAGAAAGTCCAAGGTGAGGCGCTTGGGCAAGATAATAGCTGTACACTCATACAAGGGCGGAACCGGAAAGACACTCCTTTCCGTAAATCTGGCAGCAACCTTCGCCAAACACGGCAAAAAAGTCTGCCTCTTCGATTTAGACTTTCGAGCACCAAGCCTTGCCACACTCCTAAAAGTTGGAAAAGCAGATCACTGGTTAAATGATTATCTTAATGGAACATGCGAAATTGACAAAGTATTAGTGGATCTAAGCGACAGAGTCCACAACAAGGGCAAGCTTCTTGTTGGTTTTGCCAACCCAGCAACCGAAGCAATTCGAGGCATGTCAGCAAAGGACAGAAAATGGGAAATGCGAGCTCTAGGAAGACTATTGGCTCTCAAAAACTCCATACTGAACGACAAAAGCTTTGACTACATAATCTTCGACACCAGTCCAGGACTACAGTATTCATCAATAAACGCCATAGTCAGCGCTGACCTAGTGCTCGTAGCCACGACTTTCGACAAATCAGACGTTGATGGAACAAGACGCATGCTACGAGAACTCTATGATCTGTTTGAGAAGAAGACAGAGATCGTTCTGAACAAAATTCCCGAGGCCTCGTCCAAGACCAGAAAAGATGAGGTACAAGCCAAAATAAGAGATGTATACAAAGTTCCTCTTCTTGGACTGATCCCATGCTTCTGCGATATTCTAAGAGCCGAAGGAGACATCATCTTTGCCGAGGAAAGACCAGACCATCCCTTAACAAAAATCGTGGATCAAATGGCAAACGAAATAGATCACATGTAAACCGTTCAGGCGCTCATTGTGCAGCTATCTTGTTAACCAACCGGTAAATCTTGCAATCTTGGCACTTCTCATATTCTTTCTCTTCGCATTGATTACAGATTATGCGATTCAGCTCTTTGATTTCATGTTGCATAACTGACTTTCACCTGCTCAACGTATTAATCAGAGGCAAATTCAGTAATATAGAGTGTTCCGACATCGTAATATTTCATGCAGAAAACTTATAGAACAGCAACAACACACGTTAAAGTCTCACAAAAACGCGGAGACAAACAACGATTGGAAAAATCTGCAATAATCTTAGCAGGCGGCTCTTCTACCAGACTTGGTCAAGACAAAGGACTTTTGCTATTATCCAACAAATCCCTAGTGACACACGTCTTAGACAAAGTAGACAAAATTGTGGACGAGAAAATCGTGGTTGTCAGCGATACCGCACAGGCCAAAAACTATGCCAAGATCGTTGGACAAGACGTAAATGTGCTTGTTGATGCCAGCGACGCCCATGGGCCTCTCGTCGGAGCGCTAACCGGCTTCTCTGCAGCCAAAAGTGCGTACTCTGTCCTCCTCCCATGTGACACACCCATGGTTTCCAAGAAAGTTCTCATACTTCTCTTTGAATTATGCATAAACAAGAACGCCACAATCCCACGCTGGCCCAACGGCTACATCGAACCACTACAAGCAGTCTACAACACTAAAAGAGCGTTAGAGGTCGCAAGAAGCACTTTAGATCAAGGAAGACTGAAACTGCAAAACATGATAGATCAGCTTCATGGAATACGATATATTTCCACACTTGTTCTCCAACAGGTAGATCCAGAACTTAGAACATTCTTTAACATCAACACACTGATCGACCTGCGAAAGGCAGAATCTATATCTAAGAAGACAGAAACAACCAACTATCCTTAAAACAAGAGATTCGCGATCCAAAAAATGGTGCCACGGGAGATCAGAGCTGTTTGTCCTCTTAAAGGCGAATATCCCACCAACACTATGCAAAGGAGAAAGGGGGAGATACGTGAGAAAAAATACTTGGCGGCTATTCTTTACCCAGAGGCCTTCACTCTGTCCTCTCATGGTTAGTTGAAGTTTTGGGTTATGTTTCGCCTCTACCTCCCCCACCGCTTCCTGGATCATTTGGTTTTATAACACCACAACTGACAATCGGTGATTCTGGCGTCTTCAATGTAGGCTTTGCAGTGTTGACTTGCGAAGACAATTGGATTGCGATTATCGGTGTAAGAACTACTGAAAGAGCAATTATCAGAAGCAATGCACATTTGAGTTTCATTGTGTCTCCCCAGTATTTTTTTACTCACGAAGTCTTATAAAGCTATTGGTAAGAGTTGCACCAATGATACAAAAACTTTATTTCGGTCGGAAAGTTAGTAATTCTAGTCGTCACATGGTTACGGGTGCGCATGAGTTACGTAAACCTGATTCCTTCAATAGTCGAATATGTCGAGAAGTTCAAAGAACTTGACTCCTTAGACTTCAAAATAATCAAAACCATGTTCGAGTATGACATAAGAAACGTTAGCAAGCTTGCGAAAAAACTCAAAATTCCCCAGCAAACTTTGAACTACCGTGTGAATCGATTCGACGAAAAGGACATCGTTCGATTTAGAGCACTACCCAACGAAAGTATTCTAGGCTTGAAAAACTTCATAGTAACCGCATCTTGTGAACTTGGGAAAGAGGAAACATCAGGTCGCGCAATGACCTGTTTTCCGCTCTGGAAATATCTCGCAATTATCGAAGGTAGCACTCATGGCAATTACGTGCGATACTTGATTCCTCCAGAGAAGGAGTTTGACTTGATAGCTTTTCTGGATGATCTCGTGAAGAAAAGAATCATTCTAAGCTACGAGGTTCTTCCAACCACAGGTCCTGAATATCCACTGCTAAATCTGGACTTCTATCAAGCTGAAATGGGTACTCCTGTCTTCAACTGGGACAGATGGGTTGAAGACTTTGATTCCTTCACTCAAGACGGCGTGTCAGAACCAACAAGTTACGACAGAGCAGATTTTGACTTGCATGATTTGATAATTCTAAGATGTTTGGAAATCAATGCGAGGATGAAGCTCAGAGAAGTAGTTAAAGAGATGACTAAAATTCTAGGAGAAAAAAACCCAAGAAGATTTATCCCGCTTGTTTCTAGAAGATTAAGGCACAGCATTATTCCCAAGAAAATGATCAGAGGCTACAGAGCCTACATTCTGCCAGATGCAGGACAGAATCTGCTTTTCCTCATATATCACCTTTCATTCAAAAATAGTTCAGTTATGAAGAAGTTTGTGGGCGGATTGAAACTTCTTCCATACAACGTAACGATTCAGAAGGTTTTGCAGAAGGATGAACTTTTCGTCCATCTTGCCATACCAGCCTATGAATATCCCGGAATGCGCAAATCTCTAGCAAAGCTTGGCGAAACAGATCAAGTCAAAACTGTGAATTCCTTCTTGGGAGACTTGGCTAACGCAACTTGGGGCAACGTGGAAATTTATCAGATGTATAAGGATAATGCTTGGAATTTCAGCTACGGGACAGCCATAAAAATGCTGGAAAACGTTCTACCCGCGAAGATCTAGAGACTTTTTAAGAGTCTTCGGCTTCAGCGTATTTTTCTGTTTCAGAAATTAGTTTCTCTATGTCTGCTTCTGAGTGAGCAGTACTCAAGGCTCCGTTATGTGTTGGTAGGAGGAAAATGCCTCCCGTGATAAGTTTCAGATTATACTCAAAGAGCTTACTTTTGTCCGCTTCAGAAGCAGCCCGTACATCTTTTACCTCTTCTTTGGTAAAGTGAACGTTGAAGATGGAGCCAACACCTGTAACACATACATCGATACGATTTGTTTCGAACACTTCACCCAAGTGCTTCCTGATTCCAGTTCCAACATTGTTCAACTTTGATATCAAACGGCCGTCTTCAATGGTTTTCAGTGTAGCCAAACCTGCTGTCATCGTTATCGGATTCCCCGTGAAAGTTCCTCCGTGGAACGAGTAATTTGGTCGTCTGTAAATGAGCGAATCTACTCTTTCCATGATTTCTCTACTTCCGCAGAAGGCACCTATCGGGAAGCCTCCTCCTAAGATCTTCCCGAGGACAGTAAGGTCTGGTGTTACACCATAGTATTGTTGTCCTCCACCAGGAGCCAGCCTGAAGCCGGTGATTACTTCATCAAAAATGAGCAGAATATTCTTTTCATCGCAAAACTCCCTCAACCCCTTCAGGAAGTCTTTTTCTGCAGGAACACCCCCGCCAGAGCCAAGAACAGGCTCAACCACAATGGAAGCAACTTCCTTGCCCTTCAACCTTTCCTTAACTCCTTCAAGATTGTTGAAAGGCAGCAACACAGTATCTTGGGTTGACCCAGTCGTCAACCCTGCTGATTCAGGGATATTAAATGGGTACTTGACGCCCAGATGCAGCGCATCATAGCCTCCATGCCATCCACCCTCAAATTTTGCAATTTTGCTCCTTCCAGTGTATGCACGAGCTAGGCGAGTCGCATACATGTTTGCCTCTGTTCCCGAATTCGTGAACCGCACCATTTCAGCGCTTGGAACCATCTTCACAACTTGCTCAGCCAGTTGGATCTCAAGTTCATGAGATGTTCCGTAAATAGTACCATTCTCCAATTGCCTTCCGACAGCTTCTACAACCGCTTGCGGGCTGTGACCGAGAATCAAAGCAGTGTGTCCCAACCAAAAATCAACGTACTCATTTCCATCAACATCATACAGCTTGCTCCCCTTTGCCCTAGCCGCGTAGAAAGGGTAAGGCTCAAAGTAACGTATCCCGTAGGAAACTCCAGCTGGAAGAACTTTTCTGGCTCTTTCGTACAAAGACCTGGACTTGTGAGTTCTTGAGGCATATTCTTCGGTCATTTTGAGCTTCCTCTTGCTGATTCTTCAGCTTTTGCTGTACTGTCTTATTATGGTTTCCATGCTTTCATTATGGTTGTATACAAAAGCATCAACGGATTTACCTTTTCCCTTGTCTTCTGTCCGAGAATATGGTATTTATGCCCAGTTGTTTAGGAAGTAGGCAGTCCAGCTGTTTGTAGCTTACTATGAGCGGGAAACGAAAGCTTTTCTTGCAGTGCGTGATCTCTTGAAATAAAGAGATGTGAAATCATGTCAAGTATTCCAGGTTTGAAGTTTGATGTGTTAACGTCCAAACAATGGGATGACCTTGAGAGATTGTTTGGCGAGAGAGGAGCTTGTGGAGGTTGCTGGTGCATGTGGTGGAGACTAAGCCGCGCTGAGTTCAGCAAACAGAAGGGCGACGGAAACAAAAGAGCTTTGAAAAAGATAGTGGATTCTGGTGAGATTCCAGGGATTCTAGCGTATAGCCATGATGAACCTGTAGGGTGGTGCGCTGTCGCTCCACGAGAAGACTTCCCAGCTCTAGAGCGTTCCAGAGTGCTCAAACGGGTTGACGATAATAAAGTCTGGTCTGTGGTCTGTTTCTTTATCACAAAACCATTCAGACACAAAGGGCTTACCGCAGAGCTGCTGAAAGCGGCGGTTGAATACGTGAACGATCGAAGCGGCAAGATCGTTGAAGGTTATCCCGTGGAACCCAAAGGAGGAAAGACAGCCGATGTCTTTGCCTACACCGGCTTGACATCTGCATTCCGCAAGACTGGGTTCGTCGAAGTTGCTCGTCGATCAGAAACCAGACCAATCATGCGATACTCGATCAGAGAAAGCGGACCAGACCAAGAAGTTCTTGAATCCGGTGCGATACTATGGCGCTTACAGAAAAGCTTTTAAACAGTTCTAGGGCGGCATCATTTTTGAACATTTTGTCTTAAAATTCTGGAGACTGGCTCATTGAATATTGAAAGGAACGTGGCTATATCCATTCTGAAGTTAACCAAGAGTGGACCAGTTAAGCAGCAACTAATCAATATTGAAGCAAAAATTCCAAAAGAAGATGCTAGAAAATTGCTGCAAAGATTGCAAAATGATGGACTGATTTATCTACACAGGGACGTTATAGATGCGAATGCTACGCAACGCCTCAGACTAGCCATCTACGCTATGAAGTTGGGAGCAGATTTAGAGCAGACGAGCAGCTTTCTCCAATGGCAGGAATTTGAAGGAATGGCTGCTTTTGCTTTGGAACAGAACGGATACAATATTCTCAGAAATATGAGATTCAAGTACGGAGGTCGCAAGTGGGAAATAGATATTGTAGGATGCAAGAAGCCATTTGCCATATGTGTTGATTGCAAGCATTGGCATCATGGATTGTATCCGTCAACTTTGAGAAGAATTGTTGAGGAACAAGTGGAAAGAACACAGGCTCTTGCTAAATCACAGCCAAATCCTGCCATAAAAATCGAATTTGCTTCATGGGAGAAGGCCAAACTTGTTCCTGTTGTCCTGTCTTTAGTGGTTGGAGCATTGAAATTTCATGACGACGTACCTATCGTTCCTGTCCTTCAGTTACAGGATTTTCTGGTTCAGTTGCCACTATATGCTGGCTCTTTGAAGAATGTTCTATGGTTGAGCCAAGATGTCCAGAATCGGCTTTTTTGAGAATCTTATGGCAGGGTAAAGACTCAGGAGGAAAATTGCGGCCAATGCAGCCAGGAGCCAAACAGCGATCTCGATGATAGTATAACCAGTAACTAGCGGTTCTGGAACCAGCATCAGCAACGTAACCATTGTTCCCAACGCAATTCCTGTAGCCCAGCTTGAGAGCAAGACCAGCAAATTCTGGACACCAACAATCTTGACTATCGTAATAGGTCTAGCTCCAACAGCTCTCAGGACACCGAACTCCTGCCTTTGCTCATTGATTGCTAATATCACATAACCTACAAGACACAGAGCAGCTGCAAACAAACAAAGCATTGGCAGAAACATTATCGTAGACCAAATGTAATCAAGCAAACCAAGACTTTTATCTAACGTTTCGTTGAGCTCGAAAACCTCAAATCCTGGATTAGTAGCGTTGATGATAATAGCTATTTGTGTTAAGATTGTTCCACGATCTGCTGAGTCGTTGATCTTAACCATGATGACGTTAGGATTTGATATACCTGTAGCATTTTGTAAGATCTTTAATTGTACGTAAGTGACGTTTCCATTGTTAATCGGATCTATGCAGACGCCCTTTACGCGTAGGTTCTTCCCAAGCACTGTTACATTCTGGACTAAAGGATTGGAAAACATCTTTCTAGCTATTGTATCGCCTATCATTGCTTCTGAGGTTTCATTGCTGCTCAAAGATTCGCCATCCAAGAACCATCGACTCAGCACTCTTTCCGGCTCAACACCAACGATAAGCGATACGCCCGTGCGATGGTCGCCAACTGTTGTTGTACCCGTTGTTTCTTGACCAAGAACATAAGTTTGAACCTCTTCTATCGAGGCTTCAACGACGAGACGCTTGTCAATATTTATGCCCGACATTGATTCCAATTGGGTCAGAACCTGATTGGGTATAAGGTATTTCTCGTCGCTGTAGTTGAGCAATGGGTTTTCTGTTGTCTCATGGAATTTTGATAGTAATAAGCGATACTGGTTGCCTACATCCCGATGAGCTATGATGATCATACCCTTGCCAACTGCTCTCTCAACCCAGCTTTTGGTGGTTTGATTGGCGATAATTCCGCCTGCGATGGCCACAGTCACCAGAATGAACACAGAAGTTAGGCACAAGATAATCCGAAGGGTTGCAGACTTTCGCCGGAACAGGCTACGGACTGCCAGTTTTAGTGTGAATCCAGCTTTCGCAACGCCTCTAAAGTCTGACTCCTTGCTCAACCCGAAGGAAAAACTGGGTGAAAGTGCTTTTACAGATTCGACTTTGGTAGTGTCCAAGATGGGTTTAACACCAGCGATCAAGGACAGCAAAAAGAAGATTACAAACACTATCAAAGCGAGCCAGAGATTGACTGAGCCTTGTACAACTTGCATGCCAACGCTACGCAAGAAAACGCTTGACGCATAATCTGCTACTATACCCAGAGCAACACCTAGAAGGCATCCTATTAATGTGATCATTATGAGTTCGTTCACAAAATATCCAAAGATCAGGTCATTTGGACATCCAGCAGCTTTCATCAATCCAATGTCCCTAACTCGTTGCGACATCATCACAAAAGCCATGAAAGAAACAATCACTACACCGACAATAAAAATCAAAAAACCTGTAAACGTGATAAACCGCGAAAAAACCGTCGAAAAGCTTGCCGTCAACTTGCCCTCGGTCATTGAAAGTATTCCGAACCCTATTTTGTCACCAAGTAACAAAAGGAAAAGGGTTGAAGCAACACACAGAGCTAAGCTGGTGATTACCAACACTGTTTGCAGCTTTCTGCGAAGCAAGTCATTAAGTGCGAAGAAGGTTTCACTCATTCCAGTTAACCAACTTTCCATCTTCTAGGTGTAATTTTTGATCTGCAAGTTCGAATATTCGATCATCGTACGTCGCAACGATGAGAGTTTTCCCATCATCTTTCAACTTCCTGAGTATGTCAATGATCTTCAAGCTCGTTTTTGTGTCCAGATTTCCGGTCGGTTCGTCAACAAGAAGCAATGGTGGATCATTTGCTAATGCACGGGCAAAAGCCACTCGCTGCTGTTCGCCACCGCTTAACTGGAATGGAAAATGTTCGGCACGATGTCTCAAGCCGACTACGTCAAGCAATTCCTTAACGCGTTTCTCGATTTGCTCCTGCGGTTTTCTGAGCCACTCCATGGGAAAAGCAATGTTTTCAGCCATGGTCAACGTTGAGACAAGATTGTAAGATTGGAAAACAAAACCAATGTTTTTGCAACGAAAGGTTGCCATGAAATCCTCACTTTTGTCTCCAAGATCTTCGTCAAAAACTACAATGTTTCCGCTTGTGGGCTTATCAATGGCGCCGATAATGTTGAGTAGTGTCGTTTTTCCCGACCCTGAAGCTCCGTTTATGACCGTGAATTCGCCTTCCTCAACATCAAGATCCACATTTTTTAGAACCTCGACTTTGATTTCGTTAACTTGATACGTCTTGAATAGAACGGATGCCACAATTGCCATGTCTTTGTCTTTCATCTTCTCAACTTCTTTTGTCCAAAACTAGGTTTCCCCTGTCTCTTTTCAGTATTCTCGCTTTCTCCGGTATCTTGCCTTTTTCCCACTCTTTCCAGTCAACCTCTTTGAAAATCCATCTCTTACCTATGTGAGCAGCAAGAACGGCATGCTTAAACTGACCTTCCAAAGGAATTAGTTCATTGAGAAATCTGAAAAGCTTCCCGATTTGCTGTCTCGGAAAGTACGCGTAGTATCCGACGTTCTTGACTTCAAAAGCGTAGATGTGTTGCCCCTTTCTTGCAATGATGTCAGGGAGAGGGTTTAGGCTTGGATTGCTGACAGGGACGCGCACAGCATTATAACCTTTCTTTTGCAAAAGCTTCACGAGAACATTTTCGCTGTAGAAGCCTCTCTTACGCCACCTGCGAAGTTCATCTTTGTCAATTTCCCTCATCGAACCATTGAACGCCTAGGCAAAGGAGCCTCCGGGGAAACGAAGGATTATCCTTCATGCCTAGATTTTTTAGGGTTTTCTGCGCTTATAAGTTTGTACTGGAATCTTCAGCACTTGTTTTTCGACGAGACATTCCTTAAGATAGTCATCTAATGTTGCGGCTGGCACAACTTCAATCGTGTAATCCTTTGCATCAATTGAATGCTCATAATTCTTTTGAGGAATGACCACTTTTTTGAAGCCCCAAGCCTCTGCTGATTTGATCTTCTCGTACACACCACCAACAGCCGTTATCTGGATGGAATCTCCAACTCCCAAGTTTATCTCGCCAGTCACAGCCACATCTTGCCTCACTGGCTTGCCTTCAATGAGCGAACACAAGAGAATAGTCATTGTAACGCCAGCAGATGGTCCATCCACACCATAGGATTGCGCGAAGTCAATGTGCGTTAAGTAATCCTGAGCGATATCGACTCCATATTTTTGCAAAATTACGCTTCTGACTTTCGCTATACTGTCTGAAATGAAGCTTTGCCCCTTGGCAACACCAGTCACCTTGTAATAGCCCTTGAGCGGGTACGTTCTAGGCAATTCGCTTCTCTTTATCATGTGAGCTTTCACGCTCAACACGCTTCCGGTCATTTCGCCACTAAACGGGTCTCTAACGACAGCCAAACCATTTATCTGTCCCAATTTGGTTCCTTTGGCCTGTATTTCCAAGAGCTTGCCTCTTTCAGTCATGTCGTGTTCCAATATCTGCCTCTGAATAGTCTTGCAGTGCTGCTCTATGGCCTCTCGAACATGTCTGCTCTCAACAACAACACAGTCTTCATTCATCGCCAAGGTCGCTGCAGTCTTGATGATCGAGATCAGGGGTCTGAACCGAGTTGTCAGAGCATCCTTCTTGTTGCTCCTTCTCCGTCCTTCTTCCACTATTTCTTGACATGCCCCTCTGCTGAATGGCGCAAAATTGAAACGTTTCACTTCTTGAGCTATGAACTGCACATACTTGCGTCTGTTTTCCACCGTGTTGGGCATGTCATTGTTCATTCTGACAACTTTGCCATATCCATAGATACGATCCATAAGCGCAGGATGAATTTGACCTATGCTGTCAAAGTTTCCAGCACCAACCAGAAATGTTATGGCAGGTACCGGTTCTGTTGAGACGGCCATGGCTGCAGTATCTCCGCCGTTCAATCTTCCTCTCAACGTGATGGGCAGTTGTCCATCTTCAAGCACGGTCAGAAGTGTTATCGCTTCTTCTGGGTCAAGGTTCTTTACTTCATCAATGTACAATATGCCCATCGATGCAACATGAACGTCTCCAGCCGACACTCTCTGATGCTCTGGAGTGCCTAATCCCCCTGTCTGATACGGGTCCCACGCAATTGAGCCGAAGAGCTGCGCGCTCCTATGTCCGGTTGCATCCACGAAAGGCGCGTGCGCTGAGATACTGTCAACGATCAGTTTTGGAACATCCGATTGTTGGGCACCCCCAATGCCTTTCAGGCCTCCTCCTCCTAATAGTCTAGAAAACCACCAGATGAAGACGCCGAAGAAAATTAGGCTCCCGCCTGGAATGAAGGTCAATGGAACTAGACCGACGAATTTTCCGATGAGGTAATCTGGAAAACTGTTCTGATAATACTCTTGCAATGGTTCTCCTAAGTACTTGGGGTTCAAGTTCCAAGTCTGCCAACCCTGATACATGAAATAGAACCCTAAAGAGATCAATACCAAACCTATTACTACCAGAAAAGTTTGTAAAGCTTTGAGCCCTATCTTAGTAGTGAATTTTCTCTTAAATTCTTTAAGCTGTTCCACCTGCAGAACCTTTTTTCCTTCTCCAGCCTTGGTTATGGAAATCTTGGGCTGGCTTGGCAAAGCAGAATTCTTCCAGCACAACGCGTCAAAAAGCTTTATTCCGTTTTCCTTGTAAACCTGCGTAAGCTTTTCCGCTAAGGCTCTACCTATAAGGGATTTTCCTGTCCCAGGGTCTCCCAAGAGAAGCAGGTATGGTCCTGGGCTTACGACAGCCTTGGCTGATGGCTTGTCTTTGTCAGCTCGGCTCCAGCTTTCGTACCATTTTGTCTTTTCGAGCCACTTAAGCTTGTGTACCCACTCATCCAAGCAAAGGAAACATTCCTTCAACGCTTGCTCTTGCCCTATTGCCCAGTTGATGAGATTGTCGTCGACCGGGAAGCCCTCAGTACTCTTAAAGCTGTCCCAATCCCAGTTCACACTGATCTTTCTACCGGCAACGGTTCGCTCAAGTGCCTCAACATCATTTCCAAAATGGTCTAGAGCCAAGTGTAACACCTTTCATTTCGTCAATCTGAAGATATGACAGCGAACAATTAAAGCGGTTATTTCTAAACTGGTAATATGAAAAAACTGATAACATCAGACATACTCAGCGCGAAAACTAATCTTCCTAGAGCTCAAAATTAACGAACCCTCGATTTACCCCATCCATGATTTAGACCTGTTTCTATCGTTCTTTTCCAACAGATGCCACCTTTTCGGTTTGTTTTATTTCGTAATCAGCTAACCCGAGAATTGCCGAGTTTCTCACCCACAAACCCAAAATCCATAAGCCCAATCCAAGCTTGAAATCACCAAATCGCCTCATTCCTGTCTTTTCAGTAGGACCCTTGCGCCTTCGGTATGGAGATGGCCGGGACTCTATAGAAAAACCCACGAAAATCTCCATCCCAAGCGAAAGTCTAAGACTTCGGAACCACTTCGAGCTTCTACCGCCAAGTTTATAGTTCTCTGCTTTCTACAAGCTTCACTCTGACCTATTAGCTGACAATAGGAGGTCATACCAATTGTGTTTTCTTCTGACCTGCTGCCTTGGTCTCATCTTTCGTTCTCGAAGGCGCCTAACCCACTCTATACGGGTTGAACTTGTGGTCCTCTGTCTTAGTGGCGGCAAGAACTGCAATAGAAGACTGAAGCGAGACATTGGCTCCGCGAAACCGCGCTGTCTTTACTGTGCGGCTGTTCTGAAGATTTCCTTGAGTGAACCGTTGTATAACTGCGTTATCTAGGCTATGTCTTCTAGGATGAGTGCTTTGTGTGACTCTTGTTGATGCTTCTGTATACGAGATGGTAAACTGCATAGCACCTGAGAGGGCTTCACCGTCTTAGTGGCTGGAATTTTGAAGGGTGAAAGAACCCTTTTTTGGGCTTTGTTTCCACGAGTGTGCAAACTTGTCGTGCTTGTTGTAGGCTAAATGGCTCACATTTTGCATCTCTTCAGATGAAATTCGTACTGTTAGGTGATTATGGTGATGCTTGTATTACAATGAAGTTTTATGTTTCACCAGACTTCACCAGAGCTGCATGCTCAACTGGCTGTATACGGAAGCATCAACGTGGTGCCTTGTTTTTGGCGCTTTGCTTCCGCTTAATCGGAAAGCGTTAAAGAGCTTTGAGCATAATTAGGAAGTTATGAAAGCTGGAAAAGCAATCCGCGTCTTCCACTGTAGAGATGACCGCAAAGTGGTTTTGAGAACACCTATGTGGGAGGATTTGGACGATCTGCTGGAGATGATCAATTCACTAGTGGACGAGAGAGCAAACATAATGCTGAACAAAAGGGTTTCGAGGGAGGAGGAGATCGATTGGCTAGCAAAGACATTGAGTCGCGTGGAACGAGGCGAAGCGGTCTACGTGGTTGCCGAGGTGGGCGGTAAGGTGGTTGCAAACTCTGAGCTCAGCAGAAGGCAAGGCGGTTATGATAAGCATGTGGGCGGGATAGGCATAGGAATTAAGAAGGGGTTTAGGGATCTTGGTATAGGAACTGAGCTGATGAAGGTGTTGATCGAGCAGGGGCGAGCTATGGGTTTGAAGGTTCTGACTCTTTCTGCTTTCGAAAACAACAAGCGGGCGATACACGTTTACGAGAAGGTTGGATTCAAAAAGACCGGACTGATTCCGAAGAAATTCTTCAAAAAAGGCAAGTACGTGGACGAAGTAATGATGACTATGCTATTAGAGTAGATAGACTTATGTCTGACTTCAAAGTGTTTAGCACAAGTTTCAGTTTTTCCACCAAGGGTGAAATAGAGTTCGTCGATCTATCAGACAAAGTTCAGGAAGCGGTTACTAAGTCAGGCGTGAGAAACGGTTTGGCTCATGTGTTCGCGCCACATGCCACAGGGATACTTATCCTGACAGAAAACGAGTACGGCTTGCTGGAAGACGTTAAGCAGTTCCTGGAAAAACTAGTACCAAAGAATGTGAGCTATGAGCACTCATCCAACGCTCATTCGCATTTGAGATCTATGCTCTTGCCACCAGATAAGACATTGCCCATAATTGATGGACGAGTGGAATATGGAACTTGGCAATCGCTAATGTTCGTGGAAACAGACATCCACCCAAGAAAAAGAACAGTTACCATCCAAATAATCGGCGAAACATAAACACCTGAAAAACATATGCGCCAATGAACTGCCCCAACAACAAAGTCTTTCGGGTATGCTAATGAGCTACTCCATTACTCGATCTCTTCGCAGATTCTCCTGCACGTAAGATTTGCAGACTTATTGAGTACCCTACTTTCAGCTATCTGCGGAACAAGATAAAGTTCTGGCAAAAGGTACCCTACTCCAAGTCGCTTGTTGTTTGGAATTGCTCAATTTGGTGATCATTTATATGCAAAAAACTACAGGATTTGCCAATTGGTTCATTTGATGCTGACCTTCCAAAAAAGGGTTTTTATCTTGCAATCTGTCCTTTGTCTTAGAGTTTTATCAATAGCATATACGCCTTGCGAAGTCTATAGGTTTAGCTTCGCAGCTTGTTTTCACAAGTTGCTTCATCCCATTGTCACTTTTCCTGCTTATTTGTCTCAGAAAGTCTGCTTCGCATTCCGTTCTCTCTCAGGCCTCCTCGGCCAACATTGCAATTTACTGTTTCGGTGTTATTAACATTCACATGCTGGTAGTTTTTGACATTTTCATTTCAAGTTTTGCGCATTCGCATATCTTTCGTTGCACTGAAATCTCATAGTCGAGGCTGTCTTTATGTATTTGCGTCTTTTCAAATGCTACAGATCGATTAGTTCAACATTCAAAGTACGTCTGAATTGAGCAAAATAGCAAAAATCATGGTGTAGAGTCTTTTTTGTGCCATGTGATTCCACGTATTAATAAGCTTCGTGAGCATTCGGCAACACCTATATTTTCTGGAAGATCACCAGAGTTATCTCTAACTTCTCTTTTGGAAATGTGTCTAGGTTGCACATGGAGGCATTTGCTATCACCTGCACTTGGTTTTTCATGAGGAGAAAGTTAGTTCAAAGAACGTATTTCGCTCTTTGCCTCCGTCTGATCCAGCAAATAATATGGAACTCTTTACTCTATCAGCGCATTTTCGACATGAACTTTGTTCAATGTTTTAAGCATTTATTGCAAATTCTGTTCGATCGGCGCTATTTCGCAACTATGCCTAGGCAAGAAGGTTTTACCATATTGGTAGCTTTTACCATATTGGTAGCTTTTACCATATTTCTGTGGTATGGCTCTTTCTGATCAGGGCCCACCATGGAGATATCGGAGAAAAGGACAGTTTGACTGACCTGGAGAGGCTGTTTTGGAGCGACTGCTTGATGTATTAATAAGCTTCGGCATCTTTCGGAAAACTTTTTTCTTGAACATAGTAGTGAGAAGCTGGTAAGGAGTAGGAGAAAAGAATGCTCTTGTTCTATTGTTCTGTATGGAGGGTTTCTATCTTTCACGCTTTTCTGGAAGCATAAATGAAAAGAGCAGAGCAATCAAAGCGAATGCTGTAAACAGATAGAAAGCTGAATCGAGACCATACAGATCTGCCAAGTATCCCGCGATGAACTGTGAGAGTGAGCCTAGGCCGAATGAGGTGAAGAAGAATATGCCGTAAACTGCTCCTCGCTGATTTTCAGGAGATAAGAAGCCAGTTAGCGAGTTCAACGCTGGCTGATGAGCATAGAAAGACAAGCCGTAGAGAACGATGAAGATGCCTATTCCAACGATATAGAAGGGCATGAGCAACAAAGAAAGCAAGCTTAGAGTAACGCCTAATGAGGTAGCTATGAGGACTCTCTTGGAACCAATCATATCTGCAGTTTTTCCGCCGATCCATTGCGCAGGGACTCCGACCAGCAAAAGCAGCGTATATGCAAATGCTGCACCTTCAGCGGATATCAATCTGTTCTGCTGAAGATAGAGAGGAAAGAAGAGCTCCACGCCCTTCATGAAAAACCCTATGGCTATGTTGAAAATCAGCAATATCCACAGCTCACGGATCTTCAAAGCATCAAGTATTGTTCCATACGTGCCTTTTTCACTTGCGGCTTTCCTGGAACGTCCTATGAACAGAAAAGCGAGTAATATGCATAGCAAACCGAATGCAACAAAGGCCCAAGGCCATCCGAGCGATGCACCTAAGAACCATGCTATGGTTGGGGTCAATACAACGCCTATGGTTCCGCCGACGCCGTGAAGTCCCATGGTTTCTGAAACTTTGCCCTTATACGCTTTGGAGATTAGCGAGTTTGCTGTTGGGTGGTAGAGGCTTGCCCAAGCAGCTATTAGGATCAAAGCTATGGCGTAGATAATGATTGAACTTGTGAATCCGGCAGCAATCATAATGAATGTTGATAACCCTGCGAAGGCTAGGGAGATCGTTATCGTTTTTGACTCGCCAATCTTATCGCCCAAGGGTCCCCCCGCCAGTGCTCCAACGCCATAAATTAATGATGCTATCATTGACACGAAGCCTATTTCGGATTTTGAAACGTTCAGGTCGAACATGATCAATGAAAGCAAGGGTGGCGCAATCACGAAAAGTGAGTGATTGAAAGAGTGCGCAGCTCCCAACAATGCGATGTGAATCTTTCTATTTGGTTGTTGCTCCATTAATCTTCGTCTTCTTCTTGATTGCTCAAAGGTTATTGAAGGAAATATTCTTTGCACGTGATTTAATAAATCCTTGGCTCTGAGCGAAAATTGCCCTTAATGGATAAAAAGACGGAAAAAAATGGGAGAGTAATTGTCTAGTTTAGCTATTATCTGGATGATGACATTCCTAGAGAGTGATTTTCACACACAGAAAAAAAGATAGTTTTTTTATTCATTCGCTCTCAACTGTTTTCTTCATTCTGGCAATGGTTCAGACCCTTTCCTATGTCATTCAGTATAATCATGTCCCAGGGGTTCATGCTCAATGCACCTCCAAGAACGAGCCTCTATGTCTTCGGATTAACCCTGCGTTTTGGATACTATTTCCACTCTCTGAGACGCTGGGAAGCAACAATGGAATCACAGAACAAAAAACCTACTATACACCATGGTCTTCTTGGGACACAAGAAAGCGACAATACGATCCTTTACGTACAGTTAGATGACAAACTCTTTCTAGGAAACGACGACAACCTTATCACTGCCATAGCCCACAATGTTCAAGAAGCAGCCCGCCTCGTTGAAGTGGGCTTTGGGTACGCCACGGAGAGACAGCAATAGAGGAAAACTCTCCCGAAAACGAAAATAAGCCCAAAGGTGGACGGCGTCAGGAAAAAGCATGGAAATAGTGGCCGGGGTGAGGTAGCTTGGTAGCCTATAGGCCTGTGGAGCCTAGCGCCCGGGTTCAAATCCCGGTCCCGGCCCTCCAAGATTAATTCGCAAGGTTTTTCAAAAGGTAAATAACTGAGTAGTGAGTATTCTACTGCACCGTGAAGGCGGGGAAGGAAAAGCGAATGTTGATGCGCAAGAGATTAGCTGTTATAATGTTTGCTCTTGGATGTTTGGTGAGTGCGTTTTTCGTGGTTGGATTTAGCGAAAGATGGAGAAACCCCACGGTTTTTGCTGCTACAGATCACCCTTCTAACTCGATTTGGGTTGACCCCCCTGTGGTCAACGTCACTGACGCGCAAGTGGGACGAACGTTTAGGGTGATCGTTTGGGTTCAGAACGTCTCCAACATCGGTGCATGGCAAGTTTACATGGAATTCAACGACGACATCATCAACATAACACAATGGATCGAACCTGCAACAGACTCACACTACATATTCTATGGAAAAACAACCAACACTATACCTACTCCACCAGACGCCGCTTATGTCCACCTAGCCGCAGGTAAAGGCAGAGTCAATGTGGCGGCAGTCTTGCTACCAACTCCACCACAACAACAGCCGGGCAATGGAACTGGAATGCTCTGCACAATCGAATACGAAATACTACAGGTTCCGCCAAAAGATGAGCAAATTACATGCCAGTTGGACATAAACACCACTGACACATACATGCTAGACCCAGATGGTGTCGAGGTTCAGAACGTTACAAAGTACGGTGCCACAGTCTACATTGAACGAGGTGCCGAAACAACTGGATTTCAGGGTTTAGACTGGTGGGTGTGGGCAATAATAGCTGTCATAGTCATAGTGGTTGTTGTAGGCGTTGTTCTCATATGGCGTAGACGAAAATAGAGCAAATATCAACGTTCAATACTTAACCCCCTTTATGCCAAGAATAGGAGTCAGATTGTGCTTTAGATGTAGATAGCATCAAAAGGCGCGGACTTTTACTCAGTGTGCGAGTTTCGATCGACTAAAACCTAATAGGTTAAAATCAGCTTTTACTAGTAATTGAACGGAGGCCATGGATTAGTGCAGAGGAAGAGGTTGGTTTTTCCATTTTCTGCGATAGTAGGCTTGGGCAAGCTCAAATTGGCAATCTTGATCAATGCGATCAATCCGAAGATTGGCGGTGTGCTCATAAAAGGGCCAAAAGGCTCGGGAAAAACCACCATAGTTAGGTCTTTGGCCGATATCCTGCCGAAAATAAGAGTCGTTAAAGATTGTCCCTTTAACTGCAATCCAGACGACCCGTCTAACATGTGTCCTGCCTGCAGTGAGAAGTATGAGAAGGGGCAGAAGGTTCCGGCTGAAGAGAGGGAGATGGTTGTCGTTGACTTGCCTTTGGGAGCTACAGAAGACCGAGTGATTGGAAGCCTTGATGTGGAGAAAGTGATAAAACATGGAATTGAAGCCCTAGAGCCGGGGATTCTTGCGGAGGCAAATCAGAACGTTCTCTATGTGGACGAAGTGAACCTGTTGCCTGATCACATAGCAGACGATCTATTGGACTCTGCGGCAACGGGTTGGAATATTGTTGAAAGAGAGGGAGTGTCAGTAAGTCACCCGTCCCGTTTCATATTCATCGGTACCATGAACCCAGAAGAAGGAGAGCTAAGACCCCAGCTTCTCGACCGATTTCCCTTATCAGTCACCGTTGGAACTATAACCTCGCTAGAAGACAGAGTTGAGATTGTCAAGAGAAACATGGAGTTTGAAGCAGACCCAGAGAAATTCTATGAGAAGTACAAGCCAACGCAAGAAGAACTGAGAAACAGAATAACGGAGGCAAGGAAAGCATTGAAAAATGTGACTATTCCAGAAGACCTGCTCATGGGCATCTCCAAAGCATGTTTAGACTTGAAAGTTGATGGTCTACGTCCAGACATAATCATTGCAAAGGCAGCCACCACACTTGTAGCGTTCGAGAACAGAAAAGAAGTAACTTTCGACGACGTCCAAATCGCTGCAGAACTCGCTTTAAGTCACAGAACCAGGGAAGGTGGATTCTTGGAACCAGCGACGCTGCAAGAGATAGCGGCGGTTTTTGCAACGTCAATGAAAAACGTGTTCAAGTTTGAGAAGACCGGAGAGACCACAAAAAAAGAAGAGGAGAAAAGAAGCTTCCTCAAGGGCAGATCCGTCTTCTTAGTCAGAAAAGACGCTTCCAAAAAAGAGGAGGAACAGGCACACAAAGAGGCAGAATCTAAGGAAAAACAAAGAGTTAGGGCGCGCATCAAATTCGCGCTCGGCAGAATCACAGGCGGAGTCTGGGGACTTGGAAAGAGATTGAAAGAGACCCCAAAGAATGCTCCTGCCACAGATGGACTTCAGGTGGGCGGTGACAAGCTGCGAGGACAAACCTATGAGGATAGCAACACAGAAGACAAGAAACCCAACCCCAAAGCAATACCCATAGTCAGCGAGGCCGCAAAGTCTACAAATGTTTTCAAAGGTTCACCAATAATCCCCCACCTCGAAAAAAGAATCGTTTCTCCATCCCGTTTTTTTCTTAAGATGGGAAAGATAAAGACAAGAAAACGAAGCGTTTTTGCAGGAAGACGCGCTCAAGCAATAACGACCCTTCATCGAGGCAAACCGTACGGCTGGAAATTTCCACACGGAAAACCCACGGACATCCATTTGCCAGCCACCATTCGTGAAGCGGCCAGACGACAGAAAAATCGCGAGAAACCATTTGAAACGGCACTAAAGATTTCCATTAATGATGTACGCGAGAAACTGAGATCATACAAAGCCCCTATGACAATGGTTCTTGTAGTGGATTTGAGCGGCTCGATGCTTTTCAACATTGCCGCTGTGAGGGAGGCGCTGCTCAAACTTCACGGCGACGCGTACAGGTGCAGAGATCGAGTTGGCTTAGTAGCTCTAAAAGACCTGAGTGCGGTTGTTGTTCAGCATCCCATAACTAATCTGCGTGTTGTGGCAAACAAACTCGTTAGCATGCATGTGAGCGGTTTCACCCCCCTTGCTGCAGGCATGTACAAAGCGTGGGAAGTCATGAAAGAAGCGAAAAGGCGAGACCCTTCAACCATACCTGTCATGGTGATAGTGACAGATGGGAGTGCAAATGTTCCGCTGAAGAAGAGCCTTGAAACTGGCGAGATCCGACAAATAGACGAAGATTTGGCTGCGGTCAGGGAATATGAAGATGTTGCTGTAGAGGATGTGATGTCGGTTTCAAAGGTGATTCGACGTGAAGGAATCCATGTGATAGTCGTTAATACCAATCCTCGCGTTTACGGTCATGAAACCTACGGTTTTGTAGTAACAGAAACCATAGCAATGCTGACCAGAGGAACTCATCATGCAATTGGTCAACTAACGACTGAAAAGGATCTAACCGACAATATGATTGAAAGAATAAAGGAAGACCAAAGGAGCATAGTTTCCAGCAAGAGAGCTGGTTGAAACAGAAACGCGCCAATCACGCAGGTGCACGGAGCTCATATAGGAGGCTTAATGTGTCCTTTTTTCTCATCAGCCAACTTCATCCATTTTTCAAATTCTTTCGAGGGCGGAATTTGGGTGAAGAGTTTTTTTCTTGAGGCTTCCAAAAACCTATTTGGCTGTCCTAGGAATTCAGATGCCGTCACAACAGTGTGTTCAGATTCGTATGCCTTATAGAAAATGTCCACTGACTTCTCATTCCATGCTTCATCTCTTAGAAGATGGTGCTCTACTATAGTTGTCGGAACATGTTCAACGATTTTTTGCAGATTCGCAAATCCCACTTGGATTTGTTTCTCGTCAACTTTGAACCCTGATAAGTAGGTGGGTGGCCCGCCGAGCATTAGTAACTGAGGCTGCTCATTGATTATTAATTCAAGCGTACGTGTCGAAATAGGACCTTGAACATCTGGTGCAAACATGAATTTCTCTTGCTGATATTCAACAGTAGTCATCAGAACCCACCCCAAGAGCGAGTCTTCTGGTCCGTGAAAAACAGGCTCTGAAAACTTTGTTCTTGTTTCTCCAAAGAGAAACGTTTTCCCATCAGCTATTTGGAGTTTCTCTGCATAGCTTCCACCCGTCCTCTGAAATATCCATCCTCTTCGCCTTTGACTGTAGTTGATTTGCTCTTTAGGGTTCTTCATTAAGATGGTTTTGCCTTGGTAAATCTGTCTTGCAGTCTCGGTTTCTTCAGTCCATTGACTAAGCCAATCCTCATACGACGGCGTGTGATGGTCAAAGTGGTAATGGCTAAGCGTGATAACTTCAACCTTTTCAGCAGCTTCAGCAATCCTTTTGCACTCGACTATGGCTTCAAATTCTTTGGGATGAGGTGGCAAGCCAAAGCGATTTGGGCATAGAGAGACTCCTGCATCTAGAAGGACCCTTACGTCTGGAGTTTCAACGTATGTGCACATGGATCTTACGCCGAGACTTTCTGCAGCCAATGGAATGACTTTTATGTGCTTTAACATGTTGTTCAAATCGATAGTGTGTTGGTGCTATATCTTTTTATTTGACTAACATTCTTAGTTTTGAATGGTGGGCGATGACGACTCTGGCCCCGATGATTCAGGATGATTGGGATCTTGAGTACTGAGCACCACTTTGACACTATTTCAGTTCGCATCAATTACAGGATTCATAAGAAACTGAACGTTTTGCTTAACTTTGCATCTTGACAAGGCTCATTTCGGCCTTTCTCTTAACCTGAATCTTCCTCTGGCGCGCGCTGCCTTGTCCCTAAAATGGTTAAAAATGGTTATAAGTCCGTTTTTGCTTATCTGAGCCCGTAATGGACTTCTTTGACGAACGCGTTTTAGCAGCGCTTAAGGACGGCAAACCCAGAAGCTTCGCAGCGCTTCTGGGCGAAGTGGGGTTTAGCCACAACACTTTGCAGCAGCATCTCGAGCGTCTAATGGCTCGAGGTCTGATTGTTAGGGAGAAAGCAACTGCAAACAGTTTCGGAAGACCCAGATTTGCCTATCATGTGCCATCCAGGACCACGAAACAGGTCGCTGCCGCCCTCCAAGATCCACACGTTGAACTCGTGGCCCTGCCGTTCAGTCGCTTAAAGCATGTTTGTAGGTTTGAGAAGGGCGGCTACTGCAAAGAAACAAGGAGGGACTGTGCGCCTCAAATTTGCCCCCAAATCCGGAAATAAGACTTATGACCACTTTACACCAATTTCGGGACAAGGCAGCGCGTAAACGACTCGCGGAAACTGAGTTGACCTTAAGTTCAATTCGAAAAGTCCTAACACCAGAAATGCTAACCAAACTTCAACTCGAGCAGCTCCATAAAGAATACGAAGAAGAGCACAAACAAAAGCCGTCTGAGTAAATCAGAATCATGGGGCAGAAAAACTTGCGACCCCAGACAATAATACTATAAGCTTATTTTCCCCACATTTTTCCCCAGTTTTCACGTTCCCTCTTCCCCAAAACTAGAGCGCGCGCGCTGAAACCCTTAGAGCCTAGTTCACTGTAAGGTCCCTGAAAAACATACCATGCTGCCTTGCCACTAACATTCATCCAATTGGGAAGTTCCCCAGCCTGCACTTTCCCATTAGCAAACTTGTCAAACTGCTTGTGAACATCACTGCAACAAGTCATGTCAACCATCTTCCTTTTCCTTATTTGACCTTCACTTACTAG
>Ga0315279_10000749_pt1 | contig 59905 bp, 56 predicted proteins | sample YL17G06_20_MG_FD_203694 | JGI IMG/M metagenome (GOLD analysis project Ga0315279, IMG submission 203694) | Sediment microbial communities from Yellowstone Lake, YNP, Wyoming, USA - YL17G06_20 | ecosystem: Environmental > Aquatic > Freshwater > Lake > Sediment | place: USA: Wyoming | collected...
GCGGGCCCGCGCGAAGCAGCGGCCCGGCCAGTACATCCGCACCTCCACCTCCGACAGCCCCATGAACTCGCACATGTCCTTCACACACAGCGTGGACGGCTGCCACCACATCCCCATGGCGAACCGTCCGAAGTTCGCATAGGAATGCTCGTCGTCGTCCACCGCCGCGCTCTCCAGCAGCAGCGTCCCGCCGACCTTCAGCAGTTCGCGCATGATATAGAGGCCGAGCAGCATATCGCTCAGATGGTAGAGCACTCCGCTCAGGATCACCAGGTCGAACTCCCCGACATCCATCTTCGCCAGGTCGTAGAGAGAGGCCGCCAGCGTGCGCACGTTTCCCATCCCGAACACCTCTGCCAGGTACGCGCACTGATCCACGTGCTGAGGGATTTCATCCACCGCCAGCACCTCATCGGCCCCGCGGTGGGCGACGATCATGCTGATGCCCCCGGTCAAGCAGCCGATGTCGGCCACCCGCAGGCCTTTCATGCTGCGCGGCCCTTCGACAGGCTCAGGGTCGCCCGCGCGGGACGGAGGGCCGCCCTGAGCGGAGCCGAGGGGCGGCCACCATTCCCAGGCGTCCCAGTGGCCGACGATGTGGAGGAAGTTGTCCTTCATCACCCCTTCCTTGACGAAGGGGCCGAAGTCAATGGTGTGCCCCCAGCCGTACTGCGCCCGCTGTGCCAGCTCGTCAACCCGCCGCCGCACCGCCTCCACCTGTTCCTCGTTCAGCGAGTGCGGGAGCGACAGCGGCCACTCGGCGGGCTGCGGCGTCCCCTGCTTCCTGCCCCAAAGCATCGGCTGTCTCCTCGACCCGGTCGGTCCTGAGCTTACTCGTTTCCAGGCACGCTTTCCCGCTCCTCTGGCCGGGCGTGCGCTATGCGGGCGGCGTCAGCTTCCTCTGTGCCACCGCGCTCATCACCACCAGCAGCCCGCCCATGATCAGAAAAGGAATGCGCAGCCCAAACGCCGAGGCGGCCAGCCCGCCCAGCATCGGCCCTATTCCCCACCCAAGCGCCGAGGCGGTGGCGGTGAAGCCGTAGGCGCGGCCGAACCCCTCCCGCGGCACTACCGTCGCCACCATTGCGTTCATCGCCGGGATCATCCCTCCGGCACCCAGGCCGAAGAGCACCCGCATCACCAGCAGTTGCCCCACACTGGTGGCGAAGAACTGCGGCACGCACAACACGCCGGCCAGCGCGGTACACAAAACCAGCACCCGCTTATGGCCCAACCGATCGCTTAGCCTGCCCACCATCACCGCCGAAACCGCTCCCGCCGCTCCGGTCGCCGCCAGAATCAGTCCGGTTGCGGAGGCCGCTCTGCTCGGCTCCCCGAGGATTTCGTACACGAACAGCGGAAAGATGGCGCCAACGAACGAGGCGCTCAGGTTCATCAGGAAGTACACCGCCAAGAGCAACCGCACGCTAGGTGAGTGGAAGAGTTCCCATGTGGAACCTGCCGATCGTTCGCCCGCCTGTGGTTTGATGAAACGTTCCTTCGCTCCGAACAGCACCAACACCCCGCCGGTCAGGAGCAGCGCCCCGGTAACACCAAAGGGCACCCGATACCCGTAGCGGTCCGCCACCACGCCTCCGAGGAGCGGGCCCACCGAGCTGCCCACGAACACCGCCGTCTGCATCATCCCTAGGCTGTACCCCAACCGTGCCCTTGGCGTCACGCTGGACACCAGCGCCACCGACGCGGCGACCGTCCCCGTGATCGCGCCCTGCACCATACGCAGCCCGAGCAGCTGGTACACGTTCCGCGCCAGCGCCATCAGCGACAGGATCACCGCGCCGCCGAACATCGCCCGCTGCACCATCGGCTTGCGCCCGTAGTGGTCGGCCACCCATCCCCATACCGGCGCCGCCGCGCTCATCATCAGCCCGCTGCCGGTCATCAGCATCCCGGCCCAGATCCTGAGCAGCCGTTCGTCTCGCACCCCCAGCTCTCTGACGTAGAAGGGCATGAACGGCATCACGAAGGCGAAGCCGATCATCGCCAGGAACTGCGCCACCCACATGGTGTAGAGGGTGACGCGCCAGCGGGGGTGGCCGTCTGCTTCCTGGGCGGCCGGTGATGCTGGTTGTCGGTTGGTTTCTGTTTCTTCTGTCGCTTCTATGCTGTCCATATGTGCTTGCGTCGCGCACTGCTTGTCCCATCTTCCCCGCCCCCAGCTGCGTTCATGCCGACCCACCGCTCTGTTGTCTGGGCAGGAGCTTGCCGGTTGGGCAGGAGTTCATCTCCTGCCCCAGAACCCCACTCCGACCCAGGAGGCCCGCCATGTTTCTGGACACTCTCGCCCGCCGCAATCCTGACTTGGTGCGCGCCGCGGTTGAGCTGCACCAGGCAGGAGCGATCCCGCCCAACTCGTATGTGCTGGATCTCGACGCCATCCGGCGCAATTCCCGCCTCATCAAGCGGGCCGCCCACAAGGCCGGCCTCAATGTCTACCCCATGACCAAGCAGGTGGGGCGCAACCCGCTCTTCGTGCGGGCCGTTGCCCGCGCCGGCATGAGCAAGCTGGTTGCCGTGGACTGGACGGAGGCGCTCATCCTGGCCCGCCAGAAAGCGCAACTAGGTCATGTCGGCCATCTCGTCCAGATCCCGCGCGCGGCGGCGAGCAACATCGCCGCCCTCTCGCCGGAGGTGTGGACGGTGTTCAACCCACAGAAAGCACGCGAGGCGGCCAAGGCCGCGCAGCAGGTCGGCCGCACGCAGGACCTGCTCCTGCGCGTGGTGCGACCCGGTGACACCTTCTACCCCACCCACGACGGCGGCTTCGCCCTCGACGACATCGTCAGCTCGGTCAGAGAGATCGCTCGATTGCCGAACGTGAGAGTGGTCGGCGTTACCAGTTTCCCCACACTGCTCTTCGACCCGCAGAAGCGCGAGATCCACCTTACCCCCAACATGGAGACCCTCCGCCTGGCCGCCGACCGCGTTCGCCGCGAGGTCGGCCTGAAGATCACCCAGGTCAACGCCCCCGGCACCACCTCGGCGGAGACCATGCAACTGCTCGCCCACGCCGGCGCCACCCATGTCGAGCCCGGGCACGGGTTCACCGGCACCACCCCATGGCATGCTTACGCCGACCTGCCGGAGAAGCCGGCGATCTGCTATCTCTCAGAGGTCACCGACATTCGCGCCTCCCAGGCCTATGTCCTCGGCGGCGGCCTCTACATTGACCCGGTGATTCCGCCCTACCAAGTGCGCGCCTTCGTCGGCAAGGATGGCGACCAGGCGCTCGTGAACATCGCCAACGCCGACCTTGGCTCACCTGCCGGCATTGACTACTACGGCCTCCTGGACGGGGGGTCAGCGCGCGTGGAGATCGGGGATTCGGTGGTGTTCGGGTTCCGCGTGCAGGCATTCGTCACCCGCGCTCAGATCGCGGTCGTGCGCGCCGTCTCGCGCCATCGGCCAAAGCTTGCAGGACTCTGGGATACCCTTGCGAACAGAATCCGCGAGGTGAAGACGCGCTGAGGAGGTCGTGCCATGCTCAAAGCCGGAGCCGCAACTCTCGACATCACCCCACCTGTGGGTGTGCGCATGGCCGGGTTCGCCGGCCGCACCATGCCATCGCTGGCCGTGCACGACCCGCTCACCGCGCGCGCGCTGATCCTCGACGACGGGGGGCGTCGCGCCGGGCTGGTGGTGCTCGACATTCTCTACGCCACCGAGGATCTGGTCGCCCAGGTGCGAACGGCGGCCGAGTCCGGTGCGGGGATCTCCCCTGAGGGCCTGTTGATTGCCAGCACCCACACCCATTCCGGTCCGCAAGACGCGGGCGATGAGGCGACGCCCCAGGAGCGCGCCTACTGGGACTCCGTTCCCGGCAAGGTGATCGAGGTGGTCTCTCAAGCGGCCGCCAACCTACAACCGGCCCGCCTCGGCGCGGCGACCGGCTGGTGCGCGGTCGGCATCAACCGGCGCGAGCAGGTGCCTGGCGGCCGCATCGAGCTCGGCCGGAACCACTTCGGCAAGTTCGACACCCAGCTCGGTGTGGTGCGCGTCGACCGCGCCGATGGTGCGCCGCTGGCGGCGGTGATGAACTACGCCTGCCACGCCGTCTGCCTGATGGAGGACAGTTACCTGCTCACCGCTGACTACCCGGGGTTCGCTCGCTACTTCCTCGAGGAGCAGCTGGGCGGGGGTACTGCTCTGTTCTTCAACGGCGCCTGCGGCGATGTCAACCCGCGGGAGGCGGCGGTGGGACACGGCCTCGCCAGCGGAGGCAGCTTCCGCATCGCCGGGCGCGCCGGCGCCGAGCTCGCACGGGAATCGGCGAGAGTGTGGCAGAAGGTGAGCCCGACTGATGATGTCACCCTCTCGTTCGCTCGCCGTACCATCTCCCTGCCCACCAACCACGACCGCGCCCTGCGAGCGGCAGAGAAGGCGCTCGCGGAGGTCGAGCGCCAGACCGCACAGCCGGCAGCGGAGACGCCCCCTTATGTCACCTGGCACTCCCGGCCCAGCGTGGCGCGAGCCAAGGCCGCGCTGGCACGTGTGAAGGAGCGCGGGAGCGGACCGATCCGCTGCGAGATTCAGGCGATCAAGCTCGGACCCATTGCCCTTGTGGGCTGGCCGGGCGAGATCTTCTGCGAACTCGGCATGGATCTGAAGGAGCGTTCCCCCTTCCGCCCGACTTACGTCATCGGCTACGCCAACGGCACCATCGGCTACGTGCCCACCCCCGAGGCCTTCGGCGAGGGCGGCTACGAAGCCGAGTCCGCCGCCCACCTCGCAAACGAAGCCGGTCTGGTGCTGGTGGAGGAGTCGTCGGCGTTGCTGAGCAGCCTGCGATAGCCAGACATCCCGCCTGTCATCCCTCCACCGGCCCGATGTAGCTCGTGCTCAGCGCCACCTCATCGAACCACACCCGGTTCACCCTCGGGCTGTGGTGAACGTACAGCTCCAGCCAGAAGCAGTGGATCTTCAGCTCCTCGGTATTGCGCCACCGCAGTCCGGTTGCGTGGATCACCCTCTCGCCATCTATCCACGCGGCTTGCTCGCCATCGTGCTCGCCAGGGGTGTTGCACTTGACCATCATCTCCATGCAATACCACCGGCCGCGTTCGACCACCACCAGCGGATCGCTCATGAAGGCGTTGCCCCAGTAGTGGCCGTCCCCCGACTGCTTCATCTCCGGCCAGTAGGTGTAGAACCCCATCGCCCCGGGCGCGGGATAGCGGCCGTACTCGCGGTATGGGTCCAAACCAGTGATGAAGAAGTCGCTTCCGTTCGGCTGCTTGCCTGCCTTGCCAAAGGCGGCAAAGCGATCATGCGGTGGGCCGCCCATCAGGTTGCAGAAGTGCAGATAGTTTCCCTGGTCGAAGTCTTCCGCGAACATGCAGTACCAGCGAGCATGCACTTGGTCGTGTCCGGGCAGGAACCACTTCACCAGCTTCCCACCCGTCTCCGGCCCGTGCTGTGCGGTCATCTCGGCGGAGTGCCTGCCCCTGAACACGCGCGCGGGATCGTCGGTCACCTTCACATGATCCGCCCGCGGATCGCTGAGATTGTCCCACGGCCCCAGCTCCCCCGTCTCGAAGTCGTGAGCGAAGAACACTCCACCCTCGCTGGCCATCGCACTCCCCCTTGCCTTGGAACTACACCGGCTGTGGGCTTGCTAGTTACATGCTTCCCCGATCACGGGCCGTGCAAAACGTCGCATCCGGCGGCGCTAGGTTGCCCCGCCCTACACAGGCCACACTTTGCACTTGCCGAAGTTGCTCTTGAACAACCTCAGCAACGGCGTATCCGGATGCCGCGTCTTGTCGTTCGGGTCGGCGCTCATCTCGATATCCATGACTTGCCAGCCGCGCAGGTCCCAGTAGGCCCACGACCACCCCCAGTCTTCATAGGTTCCGATCTGGTCGCGGAAGAACTGCTCCACCCCAGGCGCGTAGCGCGCGCACCCGAACTCGCCCGCGAAGATAGGGACGTTGTGCTTGGTCTGGAAATCGCGCACCGGCCGCAAGGTCTCCACCATCACCTCCAGCGACCAGTGCTGCTCCGGCTCCACGTGCGCGGGCACGATTCCCGGGTAAGCAACCGGTGTGTCCGGCTTCTGATGGGTGTAGAGTCGCGGGCTGTAGTAATGCACGCTGTAGACGGTGCGCGCGTCCCCGGTCAGCTCCAGATAGCCGAACGTGTGCGGGTAGGCCCAGCCGGTGGAGTTGACGATGATGGGCGTGTCCGCGTCCACCTCCCGGATCGCCTCGGTCGCCTTCTTCGCCAGCGCGTTCCAGTCCGCGGGCGTGCCCTTCATCGCTTCGCCCATCTTCTCCCTGGGCACGTCGCTGAGCACGTCCTCCGGGTGCGGCTCACACATCAGGTCGTAGCCGGCGACGATGTCATTGCCCTTCAGCCGCCGCGCCGTCTCCCGCCACATCCTCACGAATCCATCGTGATACTTGAAGTCCTGGCACTGGCGCAGGTCGCTGTTGAAGTCCTCCCGCCCCGGCGCGGAGCGGAAGTTGATGGTGGCGAACAGCCCCGCCTCCCTCGCCCGCGCCAGCGCCCCCTCGATCCGCGCCATCTGCTCCTCCCGCACCCCGAACGGCGGCTCGAACTCCACCGTGCTCTCCACGCCGTACGAAACCAGATTCGCGCCCCAACTCCTTAGTGTCTTCAGATCCTCCACCGTATGCCGCGGAAACGCGTTCGCCCCGCGGAGCTCGCCGGTCTTCCACAACTCGAAGCGATCCATGAATGCACCTCACATGGTGGCAGGGCGCATACCACGCGCCCCTCCAGATGCTCCTTTGCGCCTTTGCGGTGAGGATCACCGTTCATGCAAACAGCGCCAGGTGCCTCTGTCCCTTTATGAACCCCTCCTCCACTCCGAAGGCGCTGTCCTCGTGCTCGATGCTGAGCACGCCGTTGTAGCCGGCCTTGCGCAAGCGCGCGATGTAGACGCCCCAGTTGATCTCGCCGTAGCCGGGGATCACGTATCTCCACCAGCCGCCTGATTGGTTGCCGACCTGGCGCAGCACGTGCTGTTTGATCTCTACGTCCTTGGCATGGCTGTGGAAGATGCGGTCCGCGAACTCGTCCACCGCCTCCAGGTAGTCAATCCCTTGCCAGTGGAGGTGGGAGGGGTCGAAGTTGAGCCCCATGTTGGCGTCGGGCACCACCTCGAACACCTGCCGCCAATGCGCCAGGTTCATGATATTGGTGGCGAACCAGTTCTCGAAGGCGAGCTTCACGTTCTTCCCGGCGGCGGACTTCGCCAGGGGAGCGAACACCGGCGCGAAGTCCTCCTCGATGGTCTTCATCCGATCCTTGCCAGGCAATGGCATGCCAGCCAGGGTGCAGACCACTTCCACGCCCAGCGCGGCGGCGGCCTCGATCACTCCCTTCATGCTCTCGCCCAGCTCGGCCCGCTTCTTCTCATCGGGATCGAGCAGATTCACGTAGTACGCCAGGCTGGAGATGCGCAGCCCGGCGTCTGACACCAGACGCTTGATCTCCTTGGCGCGCGCCGGCGTCATGCCAGCGGTGTCAAGGTGCCTCGCCCCCGGCCCCGCCACCACCTCCAGAGCCTGGAACCCGTTCCCCTTCGCAAACTCCACCACCGCCTCCAGAGACCGATCCCCGAGCGGGGCCGTCAGCAGACCTATCTCCATGACCTTCGTCCTCCATGCAGCAGCTTGTCCCGTTGTTCGCAGCGCGGGAGCGTGGCTCCTGCTTCCCTGCATCGGCGAGTCGCCCCCACAGCTTGCCTCCTCCGCCGCGCCATGCTAGAATCCCGCCATGAGCGCCCACCTGCGTCCTGCCCGCGTCCACGACGTCCCTGCCATCCAGCAACTGGTCAACCGTTTCGCCGACCGGGGCGAGATGCTGCCGCGCTCCCTGAGTGAGCTGTATGACAACCTCCGCGACCATGTGGTCTTGGAGGAACACGGCGGGATCGTCGCCTGCTGCGCGGTGCACGTCACCTGGGGCGACCTGGCGGAGATCAGGAGTCTCGCGGTGGAGGAGTCGCACCGCAAGCAAGGACTCGGCCGACAGCTAGTAGAGGCCTGTCTTGGACAGGCGAGATCACTCGGCGTGCCCCGCGTCTTCGTTCTGACCTACATCCCGGCCTACTTCGCCAGATTCGGCTTCCGCCAGGTGGAGAAGGCGGAGCTGCCGCAGAAGGTGTGGAGCGAGTGCATCCGCTGCCCCAAGTTCCCCGATTGCGGCGAGGTGGGGATGATCCTCGATCTATAGGAGCCTGCGCATGGCCAAGCCGCGCATCATGGTGATCAACGGCCCCAACCTCAACTTGCTCGGCACCCGCGAGCCCGACATCTATGGCGGTAAGACCCTGGAGCAGATCAACGGCGACATCGCCGCCCTCGCCGGGGAGCTTGGTGTCGAGGTGGGCTTCTTCCAGTCCAACGTCGAGGGCGAGCTGATCGGCGCGGTGCAGGGCTGCCTCGGCTCGGCCGATGGCATCATCATCAATCCCGGCGGATACACCACCACTAGCGTTGGGTTGCTTGATGCCCTGAAGGCGGTTGGCTTGCCAACCGTGGAAGTGCATCTCAGCAACATCCACGCCCGGGAGGAGTTTCGCCGCCTCTCGCTCACCGCTCCCGCGGCGATCGGCCAGATCTGCGGCTTCGGCGCCGACAGCTACCTCTTCGCCCTGCGCGCGCTCGCCAGCCGGCTGAGCGCCGGCTAGCTGCCGTGAACGCCGAGCGCCACCAACGCCTCGCCCGCCTGCGCGCTGCCATCGCGGAGCGCGATCTCGACGGCCTGGTCGTTTCCTCCCCCGCCAACGTGTTCTATCTCAGCGGCTTCCGCGGCTCTTCGGGCGCTCTGCTGATCACCCGCGAGCAGGCCGTGCTGTTCAGCGACTTCCGCTATCGCCTCCAGGCAGCACAGCAAGCGCCTGACTTCGCGTTCGTCGAAGTGCCCAGGCGTCTCCTCGGCAAGGTGGGGGAAACGGCGAAGGAGAGCGGCCTCCGGCGCCTCGGCTTCGATCCCTCCCACCTCACGTGTGAGCGCAGAGATGAGCTCGCCGCGGGCGCGGAAGCTGTCGAGCTGGCGCCGGCCGCGGGGACGGTGGAAGACCTGCGTATGGCCAAGTCCGCTGACGAAGTGGCATGCATTCGCGCCGCTGCCCAGTTGGCCGATCAAGCGCTGTCTCGTATAGCGAGCCTGCTGCGGCCGGGCGCGAAGGAGCGGGATATCGCGCTCGAAGGTGAGTTTCTCATGCGCCGCCGCGGCGCCGAGGCCGCCGCCTTCGACATCATCGTCGCCTCCGGCCCCAACAGCGCCCTCCCTCACGCCGAGACCAGCGATCGCACGCTGCAGCCCGGCGATCTCGTGGTCGTGGACATTGGCGCGCGTGTCCGCGGCTACTGCTCGGACATGACTCGCACCTATGCGATAGCAGAGGCCCCATCGAAGGCGCAGGAGATCTACCGCCTCGTCTACCAGGCGCAGCGGAAGGCTGCGGAGGCGGTGCGGCCCGGGGCGGTGTGCCGCGAATTGGACAGCTTGGCGCGTTCTGTGATAGAGGCTGGCGGGTATGGCGAGTACTTTGGGCACGGCCTCGGCCATGGGGTGGGACTGGAGGTGCACGAGGCCCCCCGGCTGGGAAGGGAAGAGGAGAAGGAGCTGGTCGTCGGTAATACCATCACCGTGGAACCGGGCATCTATCTTCCGGAGACAGGCGGCGTTCGCCTGGAGGACCTGCTGGCAGTCACCTTGGATGGCGCGGAGACGCTGACCGGGTCTCCTATGCCGTCCGAGCTGCCGGTGGTTTGACAATCTCGCGCAAGGAGACCAACCATGAGACGCACTGTCGTGTGGCTGGCGTTTGCGACGTTCGTCGTGAGCTGTTTGCCGGCTCATGCCATCGTGCTTCGCTTCACCCCAAAGGACGGACTGGTGACCAAGCACAACACCACTATCACTGGCACCACCAGCATGACCATGCCCGGGATGGAGGGCGGGGCCATGAAAATGACCATGAGCGGCTCCGTGGTCACCGTGGAGAAGGTCCTCTCCACCACCTCCGACACCGCCACGGTGGAGACCAAGATCACCGGTGGCAAGATGACCATGAACATGCAAGGTGAGAAGCAGGCGATTGATATCCCGGAGGGCCGCATCGTCGCCGAAATGGACGACCGCGGGCGCATGGTCAAGATGATTGAGAACGACATGAACTTCGGCGGCGGTGAGATGATGGGCTCCCCTCTTGACTTCAACGACTTCGCCGAGTTCAGCGCCGCCTTCCCTGACGGCGACCTCCAGGTCAAAGACACCTGGGCCGGCACCATGCAGCTCCCCCTGCAGGAAGGCGTCCAGCTCAACATCAGCGCCAACTCCCGCCTGCTCGAACTCGCCACTTTCCAGGGCCGCAAGTGCGCCAAGATCCGCTCCGCCTTCAAGGGGCCCGTGTCCCTCGACATGTCAGAGCAAGGCCAACAGATGCACATGACCGGGAGCCTCACTGGTGAGTTCGTCACCTACTACGACTACGTGAACAGCGTCTACGTCTCCAGCGACGGCACCATCACCATGACCATGAAGATGTCCATGGATGACCCCGAGGAAGGCACTGTCAATATGAACATGAAGATGACCATGGGCCTCAAGACCAAGCTGATGTGACTGCGAACCCCTCCGAAGCCCTGGCGGGGTGAAGCAGTGCGTGCCTGCCCCCTGGCGGGGCAGGCACGCGCGTCGCCCATCCCAGGCGGGACCAAGCCCCCTTGACCACCGACTTCACCTGCCTCCCTCGCGTCGACATTCACGTGGATGCCTCCTCCTCCCTCGGCCCCCTGGAGCTGTGGCGGCACACGCTCGGACACGGCGGCATCAACCCGTTGCCTCTGCCGGACCGAGTGGTCGAGGGCGTGCACAAGCTCCATCCCCGCTTGATCCGCGTCTTCCTGCAGGAGCACTTCGCCATCTACCCCGACCGCGGGCAGTTCGACTGGACGAAGCTCGATCCGTACATGGATGCCCTCGACCGCACGGGCGCCAAGGTCGTCGCCGCGATCACCATCAAGCCGCCCGTGCTGTTCCCGAAAGTGGATCACTCCCTCTGGCGGCCGACCGACTGGCAGGAATGGCAGAAGGTTGTTTATGAACTGGTCAAGCGCTATTCAGTCGAGAAGCCTATTGTCACCCATTGGGAGATCGGCAACGAAACCGACATCGGGGAGAGCGGCGGCTGCCCCTATCTGATCCCCAACCCGAACGACTACCTCGAGTACTATCGGAAGACCGTGGAGCCCATCGCGCGAGCCTTCCCCGCCGCCAAGGTCGGCGGTCCGGCGGCTTGTTGGGTGGAGAACGAGCCATTGCCCGGCCTAGTCCGGCTCTGCCGTGAGAAGGGAGTGCAGCTTGACTTCATCTCCTGGCACCTCTACCATGACGACCCTGACCGCCACGCCGCTGGCGTCGCCAGGGCAAAGCAGCTTCTCGCTGAGTTCCCGGAAGAACGCCGGCCGGAGATGATGGTCACGGAATGGAACAAGTCCTTCGACCGCGTCTCTCTCGAAGAGATGGCCTTCTCCCCTCGCCGCGCCGCCAACATCGCCGCTATCATCCTCGCCTTCCTCGAAGCCGGCCTGGACTGGTCCTTCTACTATCACATCTGGGACCAGACGTTCCATCCCGAGGCCTTCACCTCGTTCTTCTCGCCCAAGGGCCTGGCCGGCATGGTGGAGCACTGGAACGAAGCGCCCCACCGCTTCGGCCTCTTCGGCGTCAACGGCGAGGTGCGGCCTCAGTACTCCGTCTGCCAAATGCTCACTGGTATCGGCGACGAGCGGCTGCCAGTTACATGCACCGACGCGGTGGTGCGCACCCTCGCCGGGCGCAGCGAAGGCAAGAGGTCTGCGTTTCTCGCCAACTTCGCGCTTGAGGGATCACGCGATCTGGTCGCCGACATGCGCTTCTCGGGCCTCACCCCCGGCCGCAGGCTACTCGCCGTCCGCCGCATGGACGACTCCTGCCGCTGGCGCAACGATACGCTGGAACTGCTCCCCTGCGAGCAGCGCGAGGTCCACACTCCAGGTGACTTCCGCTGCCAGGTGTGGCTGCCGGCGGACAGCGTGGCCACCCTGACTCTCACCGACCTGTGAAACCCAGCGGGAGACGACCATGAAGAAGATGAGTGTCAGACAGCGCATCGTGGCCGCCCTGCACCGCGAGTCGGTGGACCACATTCCGTTCACCACTTACCCCGGCATGGTGCCTGATGGAGATGAGTGGCGCGAACTCCGCGCCCTGGGCCTCGGCATCCACGGGCGCATCCCCCTCCTGACCATCACCACGCCCAACGTCACCGTGGACAGCGTCGAGTACCAGGAACACGGCGCTCGCTACCTGCGCACCACCGCAGGCACCCCGGTCGGCGAGGTGTCCACCACTTCGCGGCTCGACGCCGCCTATGGCAGTAGTTGGTACGTGGACCACTACGTCAAACGCGCCGACGACTACAAAGCCGTCGAGTTCATGATCCGCGACACTGTCTACACACCCGAGTACGACACCTACCTGAAGGCCGTGGAGGAAATCGGCGAGGAGGGATACGTGAGCGGCAACTTCAGCTACTCCCCGCTGATGGAGATGCGCGTCAACCTCCTCGGCATGGACCGCTTCGCGGAGGACATGTACGATCACCCCGACCTCTTCTGGTCATTGCACGACGCCCTCCGGGAGAAGCAGCGAGAGGCCTACCCCATCCTCGCAAACGGCCCCGCCGAGTTCGTCATCTACTGTGGCAACTGCAGCCCGGAGGTGCTGGGGCGGCGCTTTGAGGAGCACACTGTTCCCTGCTACAACGAGCTCGGCGAACAGCTCCACGCCAAGGGCAAGCTGCTCGGCTGTCACCTCGACGCCAACAATGCATTCTGGGCCGATGTGGTCAGAGACTCACAACTCGACGTGATCGAGGCCTTCACCCCCGCGCCCGACACCGACATGTCCGTCGCCGACGCCCGCGCCGCCTGGCCCGGCAAGGTGTTGTGGATCAACTTCCCCTCTTCCGTTCACCTCGCCAGCGCCGAACGCATACGCGAAGCCACCCGCGTCATGGCCGCCCAGGCGGCCCCCGATTCGGGCTTCATCATCGGCATCACCGAGAACGTCCCCGACCACGCCTGGCCCACTAGCCTACGCACCATTGCAGAGACTCTGGCCGTTCTCTAGGACAGGCCTGCCTTGCTTGCCCCGAACCCTATCGAGGGGAGCGCAGCCGAAAGGTCCGCCGCCTCCCCGCGGCGTAGCACCTGTCACACCAAGATGTCGTGCGAACCTCGCAAGGCGTCTCACATCTCGCCTCCTTCGAGCGTCTAACCAACAGGAGCGGGCCTCGGTAATGGACGGCACACGGGCATTGCCGCTTGAGCGAAGCCACCTGGATCTGCTGGGAGCGGCGGCGGCCGGCGACCTAGCGGCCTTCGAAGCTCTCTGCCGCCAGCACTCGCATCAGGTGTTCCGGCTCGCCCTGGGGATGCTCGGCAATCGTGAAGACGCGGAGGACGTGCAGCAGGAGACGTTCGTGAAGGCCTACCAGCGGCTGCGGCATTTCCGGCGAGAGGCGAGCTTCGGGACTTGGCTGTACACCATCGCCGCCCGGCTGTGTCTCTCCCATCGCCGCCGGAGGACCGCAAGGACGGCCTCTCTCACAGCCGCACCCGATGCTATCTCGTCGAACCCGGATCCCGCGGCCCAGCTGATGCAGCGCGAATCGGCCCGGCGCGTGCAGCGCACGCTGGTAGAAATGGCGCCAGCAGATCGGCTGATCATTGTGCTCAAGCACATCGAGGAGTTGAGCCACGAGGAGATCGCGCAGATCCTGGGCTGCTCGCCGGAGAGCAGCCGGTCCCGCCTCCACCGCGCCAGGAGGCTGTTCCGAGAGCGCTATGAGAGGATGTGTGGGGATGACGACTTGTCGGAAGCTTGAGGACGCGCTATGGGAGGCCGCCGGCGGCGGCGAAATGTCGCCCGAGCTGGCTGAGCACTTGCGGGCATGTGGGCGTTGCGCGCGAGCGCTGGGCACCTTGGACTCAGCCCAAAGAGGTCTGCGTGCTCTCTGCGAGGTGGATGCCCCAAAGGTCACGCACGCGGCGCTTGCCCGCGCCGCCGACAGACGGGAGCGCAGGCACCGGACGGCGGTGGCCCTGGTCGGCCTGGCCTGCTGTCTACTTGCGGCCCTCCCCCTGATCGCCCGACAGGCGGCCGTATCCAGGGCGACAGGCGCCGGCGCGACCATCGTTAGACGGCAACCTCCGGTCAATCACGTAGTAAAGGCGACATCCGACCACCAAGCGCCAGCCGGTAACAGCCAGCAGGCGAAGGCGCCGGATGAGGTCCAGAAACCGGCTACTGCCACGCAGCCCGCCAAGCGGCGAGCCGCGACCCCAGCGGCTCCCCGGCCGAAGCCAGAGCCCAAGCCGGAGGCCGCCCCTCCGGCGAATGGCGGCGACGACGATAGCGACCCACCCGCCACGCCTACGCCGGACCTCGATGCCCCCTGCCACCAGGTCACTCTCATCGTGGCCCGACCTCCCTGGTCCCCTCGCTCCTTGCCGGTGTTCGTCGCCGATCCCACCTATCGCGCCTTGCCTCAGCCCGAGATGCCGGTTCAGCCCGAGGCGCTGCCGGCCTTGCCGTTTCCCGTGCTCGACATGTAGCGCGGGCGCCGTCTATCCTGTCAGGAAGGGGAACGACTATGCGTGCTGCTCTGCTTGCTCTGTTTGCTTCTCTGCTGTGCCTCCCGGCCCAGGCGGTGACCGTCACGGGGAGGGTGGTGGGCCCTGATGGCCAGCCGGTGGTGGGGGCCGACGTGGTGCTGGACCCGGACTTCTCCCAGGAGCGCTTGGTGGAGATCAAGACGGATAAGTCCGGGGTGTTCTCAGCCACCGTGGATGAGCGCGACACCAGCGGGGGGAAGCGGTTCGGTCGGGTGTGCATCTGCGCCCCAGGCTTCGGGGTGGCCGGCGGTGTCCTACGCCAGGCAGAGAATACCATCCGCCTGCATCCCGCCGCCGTGATCACGGGAAAGGTTGTTGACCAGCAAGGCAAGCCGGTGGCCGGCGCCGTCGTCAAGCTGCGGAGGGTCCGCCTCAATGGGGGCGTCGGGTACGTCTTAGTGCTCGGGCGGATCGAGGAGGAGGTCACCGCCAGATCCGGTCCAGACGGCATATGGCGGCTCGGAAGCGTTCCTGCCGCTGAAGGCACCGCCAGCGTCAGCCTCGACGACGACCGGTACGTGCACGCCGAGGCACAAGTGGAGATCTCGGAGCGCGGTGGAACCGCCCCCGACCTGGTGGCCCGGCCCGGCGCAACCATCGCCGGCCGCGTGGTGTATGAGAAGGGAAGGCCGGCGGCTCGCGTTCGCGTGTTCGCGCAACCGGACGAGCGGGCCGCTGGTCGCTTCCCTCGCGATGGCGCTTGGTCGGATTCCCGCTCCGCGACCGATGGCTCCTATCGCTTGGGCGGTCTCTCGACCGGCTCCTCCAACGTGATGGTTGATGATCTCTCGGGCCGATGGGTGGCCGCCGCGCTTGAAGGCGTCAAGGTGAAGGAAGGGACCACTACCCGTGTTGACGACCTGGTCCTCACCTCCGGAGCAATCATCGAGGGAACGGTCGTAGACGATGCCACCGGCAAGCCCCTCGCCGGCGCGCGGATCGGCTGCTACGGTCCTCACAGACCGCGCTCCAGTGCCGCGATCATCGGTGCCATGAGCGACGAGAACGGCCGCTTCCGCCTGCGGGTCGCCCCCGGGGAAAGCCACCTCTACGTCCAGAGTGCGCCAGAAGGCTACCAGCCACCTCGGACGGATTGGCGCGACGTCACCCTGGATAAGGGGGACACGCGAGCAGTCGAGTTCCGATTGCCCAAGGCGCCGGAGGTCGTTACCATCCCCCTCCGCGGGCGAGTCGTCGCCACCGACGGACAGCCTGTGGAGGGCGCGGTGGTGACGGTCCAGATCATACCTCCACAGCGCGGGACCCAGGGGGGTCGGGTCACTGCCGGAGTGATGGGACGTCCCCAGTACACTACCGATTCCTCCGGCCGCTATGCTCTGGAACGGGTCGAGGCCGGCTCGGATATCTCCGTCTCCGTCGAGAAGACCGGCTACCGCTGGGTTAGTGGCGGCGACGTGAGGAAGCTGGCCGATTCCTTCTATGTCACCGATCTCGTACTTGCGCGAGGGAGCGCCAAGGTCCAAGGGCGGGTGGTGGATGAGAGTGGCGACCCCGTCGCCAACGCCACCGTCATGTCGCCGGACGGCGATCCCGATGTCGAGGTGAAACCCGACTCCTCCGGCCGCTTCGCGCTCGATTCGCTGCCGGAGGGAAAAGCGCTCCTGGTCGCCGCCACCAAGGAAACCTTTGGCGAGGTGGTCGTCGAGCCGGGCGACGAAGAGGTGGTGATCGCGCTCGGCCCTCCGCCACCCCTCAAGAGCGCAGATATCGAGCGCGGATACGCCATCGTCAAGGAGCTGGCCGAGGCCTCCGCCGGCACCGACTACTACGGCCGGGAGAGCCTGCCTGGTGAGATCGCGCACCTGGACCCACAGCTTGCCCTGGAGCTGGCCAGGGCCCCCGACGGCTCGGTAGGCGACCGCGCCATCGAGGGCATCCTCTTCACCCTCTCGGAGAGCGACCCAGTCGTCGCCGCGAAGTGGGCGGACGCGTGGCTGTCCGAGATCAAGGACCAGGCCGGCAGGGCTATGTCCGCGGCGACGGTAGGGGTAGTGGTGGCCGACACGGATCGAGACGCTGCCATCTCCCTCTATCAGCTCGCCCGCGACTCCGCCGCCGCGGCCCCCCCGTCCGGCCAGGTCAATGAGGAAGCACACGTCGTGCGAGTCTTCGCCGATTGGGGGATCGCCGCGCTGGCGGCCAAGCTCGGCCGGCCGGAAGCGGCCGAGCTGGTGGAGCGCGCCATGAAGGAAAGCGTGGAGGATGCCAAGGAGGGGAAGGGCGAGGGATACGGCCTCGCGCAGGCCGGAATCGAGTTCTTCGCACTCGGGAGCGCCGACTGGGCGGAGAAGCTGGCAAACGAGCTGGCTGGCCGCGATCGTGTCCACGCGCTAGCGCGGATCATAGACCAGATCGCCACCAGGAACCCAGCGGCGGCCGACGCGATGCTCTCCCGGATCGAACCGCCAACAGACGAGACGGAGCGCTACTACTATGCGGTCGCGGCCAAGAGGATGATCGAGGTGCTCGGCCCATCCTCCCCGGCGCGGGCGCTCGCGATCGCCAGAAAGGCAGGCGAACAGGAGCCCAACGCACTGGCTCTCGCCCTCGCCGCGCAGTTCCAGGAGCCGCCTGTCGCGCGCGAGCTCTTCTCAGAGGCGGCGGAAGTGGTCGCCTCTGAGCCGGGCACAGTCGCCCGCATCGCAGCTATGGCCCTGGACAAGGATCACGAGCTAGGCCTTGCGCTCTTCGAGAAGGCGCAGGCGGCGCTCGACGGCGACCACCATCTGGGGGATTTCGCCTTCTACTACAGTCGGGTCGCTCCAGGCGGGTGCCGGCTGATGCTCGAGAAGCGGTTCTCGACGGCGATCGCGTCCGGGCCTGGCGGCAGCCGCAGCTCCAACGTCGCGTCCCTCGCGCTCGCCATGGCCCCCATTGATGTAGACCGCGCCCTGGCTATGGCCCGCTCGATACCGTCGGGCGGCCACGACGGCCACTTCGATGCGCAGCGCAAGCTCGCCCAGTACGTGCTCGCTACCGATGAGGTCAGACGCACCATGCCCTTCGATCGCTGGAACGCCTCCGACACCTGGAGGCCGGGCACCCCCTCCGGCTGGTAGTCGCCGCTGCTCCGTTTCGTCGTGAAGCAGGCCTGCCCCCCGTAGGGCAGGAGTTCATCTCCTGGCCCCCGAAGCGGTGCGTTCGGGAGGCGCAGATGCGTGACCTCAAGATCACCCTCATCGGCGGCGGGAGCTACGCCTGGACGCCCGGCATCCTCGCCAACTTGCTTACCAATAAGAGGCTCAATGGCAGTGCTATCGTGCTGCATGACCTGAATCCCGAGGCGTTGGATCTCACCCATCGGCTCGGCCAGGTGTACCTGCAGAGGCTGGGCGTGGATGCCACCATTGAGCACACCACCGACCAGGCCGCCGCGCTCGATGGCGCGGACTACGTCATCGTCACCATCTCCACCGGCGGCCTCGAGACCATGCGGCCGGACCTGGAGATCCCCGAGAAGTACGGCATCTTCCAGACCGTCGGCGATACCGTCGGGCCGGGCGGCCTCTCCCGCGCCCTGCGCAACATTCCCGTCTTCCTCCGGATGGCGCGCGCCATGGAGCAGCGCTGCCCGAAGGCCTGGATGCTCAACCTCTCCAACCCTCTCTGCGCCATCACCCGCGCCGTGAACAAGGGGACCCGCATTCGCGCCCTCGGCCTCTGCCACGGCGTGCTCGGCGTGGCGATGGAGTACGCCGCGTTCCTCGGCGCCGACATCGCCGAGTGCGCCTACGTCAACACCGGCATTGACCACTGCTCCTGGTTCACCGACTTCCGCGTGCGCGGGCGGTGCATGGGGGACTTGCTGGACGACAAGGGCCTCGATCGCTGGCTCTCGCTTTCACCCGCGCAGGCGAAGGAAGACCCCACCTTCGGCAAGCTCTATGCCTTCCGGTGCGGCTTCCTGCTCGGGCGCGCTCTGGGCGCGCTCCCCGCCATTCACGACCGCCACATGGTCGAGTTCTTCCCCACCTTCTTGCAGGGCGAGGCGAACGTGGCGAAGTACGGCCTCGCGCGCACTAGCGTGACCGACCGGGAGGGGTACTACGTCGCGCGCCGCGGTCGCATCGAGCGCTGGCTCAGTGGTCAGGAAGAGATTCGCCTGCAGGCCGCCGATGATGTCGCCGGCCGGCGGCAGAGCGACGACCTCGGCGCCTGGATCAGCGCCCTGGAGGGCTGGACCGTGTTCGAGGACAACCTCAACGCCCCCAACATCGGCCAGATCCCGGAGCTTCCCCTCGGCCCCATCGTCGAGACCCGCGGCCTCCTCGACGGCGCCGGCTACCACCCCCTCGCCAGCCCCATGCCGGCTCAACTCCAGGCTGTTATCCGTCCCCACGTCGCGCGCCAAGACCTCACCGTTGAAGCAGCCGTCGAAGGCAGCTTCGACAAAGCGCTCGCTGTCATAGCCACCGACCCACTGGTCGAGCACGTCGAGACCGCCCGTCCTATGCTCGAAGCGCTGATGGCAGCGAACAGGGAGTGGCTGCCGCAGTTCGCGCCTTCCTCGTAGGGCAGGAGCTACGCTTCTGCCCTCTCCGCGGCCCCGGCGGAACGGCGCCCGAGAGCCGCTTCCATGCCTGCTCCTGGCGCCTCTCTAGCTGCTCTCTAGACCGCCACAGATGCCCCTCGACAAATACCCGGAAACATGTATACTGCAGAAGCGTACATGTATGCACTTATGCCGACCAAAGGGGGCGTAGAACCGTGCTCAACGGACCCTTTTTGCGCCCTTTCGCCATTGCTCTGAAGGGCTCAGAAGTGGTATACTACAAAGACGCTGAAAAGCCCGATTCAGCCCGCTGATTGCCGTTCTGAGGCATTTGACGGGGGACCCATAGAGGCGAGGGCGGAGCGTCCGCAGACGTGACTCAAGGGGAGTGCTAAGGAGTACTGCTTTGGCCAGAAAAGAGAAGTCACCGTCAGAAAGCTACAAGGCCAAGGACATCCAGGTTCTCAAGGGGTTGGAGGCGGTGCGCCGCCGCCCTGCTATGTACGTCGGATCCACCGGCGCGCGGGGCCTTCACCATCTCTTCGTGGAGGTGGTGGACAACTGCATTGACGAGGTGCTCGCCGGCCGCGCCACCGAGATCAACTGCGTCCTGCACAAGGACGATTCCATCTCTGTCACCGACAACGGCAGCGGCATTCCCGTTGATAAGCACCCGGTGGAGAAGCGCCCCGGCGTCGAAGTGGCGATGACGGTGCTGCACGCGGGCAGCAAGTTCGGCGGCGGCGCCTACAAGGTGTCGGGCGGCCTGCATGGTGTGGGTGTGTCGGTGGTGAACGCGCTGTCGGAGTGGCTCGAAGTCGAAGTCTCCCGCGATAGCAAGATCTATCACATGCGGTTCGAGCGCGGCAAGCGCAAGTCCCAGCTCAAGGTCGTCGGCAAAAGCAAGCGCACCGGCACCAAGGTCAGCTACAAGCCGGACACGCAGATCTTTTCCTCCATCGAGCACGAGCCCGAGCGGCTCACCCACCGCCTGGAGGAGCTCTCCTACCTCAACCGCGGGGTGAAGATCACCCTCACCAACGAGAAGACCGGTGACACCACTGTCTTCCAGCAGAAGAAGGGCATCCAGGCCTACGTGGACCACCTCAACCGCTCCCGCGAGCCGGTGCACTCGGTGATCTACTTCGAGCGCTCCCGCGATGGCACTGAGGTCGAGATCGCCATGCAGTACAACGCCGGCTACCTCGATCTCATCTACTCCTATGCCAACAACATCCACACCGCCGAGGGCGGGACCCATGTCTCCGGGTACAAGACCGCCCTCACCCGCGTGCTCAACCAGTACGCGCGGAAGGCCAACCTGCTCAAGGAGAAGGACGCCAACTTCAGCGGCGATGATGTGCGTGAGGGCCTCACCGCGGTGATCAGCCTCAAGCTGATGCAGCCGCAGTTCGAGGGGCAGACGAAGACGAAACTGGGCAACAGCGAGATCGAGGGACTGGTGAACTCCGTGGTCGGCGAGGCGCTGGGCGTCTACCTGGAGGAGCACCCATCGGTAGCTCGCAGGATCGTGGACAAGTGCACCACCGCCTCTCGCGCCCGGGAGGCGGCGCGGCGCGCCGCCGATCTCGTCAAGCGCAAGGGCGCGCTGGACGCCACCGGCCTGCCCGGCACGCTGTGGGATTGCCAGGAGCGCGACCCCGCCAAGTGCGAGCTGTTCCTGGTGGAGGGCAAGTCCGCCGCCGGCAGCGCCAAGCAGGGCCGCGACAGCCGCTACCAGGCGATCCTCCCCCTCCGCGGCGTGGTGCTCAACACCGAGCGGGCGCGCGAGGACAAGATGTTCAGGAACCAGGAAATCGCCACCCTCGTGCAGGCGCTTGGCGCGGACGTGAGAAAGCGCAGCGGCAACGGAGAGGACAACGGCAACGGGGACAACGGATCCTCCGAACGCGGCCGCGGCTTGTTCACGCTCGACAAGCTTCGCTACCACAAGGTGATCATCATGGCCGACGCGGATGTGGACGGCGCGCACATCCGCACCCTGCTGCTCACCTTCTTCTTCCGACATATGACCGAGCTGATCGAGAGGGGGCATGTCTACATCGCCCAGCCGCCGCTCTACGGCGTGCGCAGCGGGAACGCCATCCTCTACGCCCACACCGATGAAGAGCTGCAGGATGCGCTCAAGCAGGCAAAGGCGAAGAACCCGACCATTCAGCGCTACAAGGGCCTGGGCGAGATGAACGCGGACCAGCTTGCGGAGACCACCATGGACGCGGAGAAGCGCCGCATCAAGCGCGTCACCATGGAGGACGCCGAGACCGCCGACCTGATCTTCTCCACCCTCATGGGCGATGAGGTGGAGCCTCGCAAGGAGTTCATCGTCAAGTACGCGAAGGAAGTGCGCGACCTGGACCTCGTGGGGGCGTAGTTGTAGGGCGGGCATTCCCATGCCCGCCGAGTGATCCCTCGGCAGATGGACCCGGACGAACGCGGATGGACACAGATTGGGTTGTAGGGCGGGCATGCTTGCCGTGAGCGAAGCCGAAGGGTCGGCTCCGCCGGATGCCCGCCGGGCCGTTCCTGTTGTCATCCTGAGCGTGGCGAAGGATCACGCCGTTCGGGGATGGGCAGGAGCAGGTTCACCCGCCTCAGGCAAGTTCCTGCCCTACAATCCAGGGACAAGGGACGGGTCAGGAGCAAGCCCCTAACGAACGGAACGCACATGCAATTCGCCAAGTACCATGGGCTCGGTAACGATTATCTAGTCGTGAGTCCCGAAGACCTGGGAAGTGATCCCTCAACCGCCGATATTCGCCTGATCTGTGATAGGCATCTCGGCATCGGTTCTGACGGGGTTCTGCTTGGTCCTATCTCGACCACGGAGTGCCATTTCGCTCTCCGCATCTTCAACCCTGACGGCAGCGAAGCCGAGAAGAGTGGTAATGGCCTGCGGATTTTCGCGCGCTACTTGTTCGACCGCGGGTTGGTCCAGGGCGATCCATTCACTATCCTGACTATTGGTGGGCGCGTGAGAGCGGTCGTCCACAGGGACGGCGAGAGTGTCACCGTGGACATGGGGCGAGCTAGCTTCGATAGTGCGAGTATACCGGTGGCCGGCCCGGCCCGCGAGGTGCTGGAAGAACAGATCTCGGTAGGGGGAGCGGACTTCCGGTTCTCTGCCGCGACCGTCGGGAACCCTCACTGTGTCATCTTCCGGGATGAAGTAACAGAGGAAGATGCCAAGCGGTGGGGTCCATCCATCGAATCGGACCCGAGGTTTCCCAATAGGACAAATGTTCAGTTCGTGCAACGCCTTGATCCAAACAACCTCAAGATCGAGATCTGGGAGCGGGGTGCAGGATACACGCTGGCCTCAGGCAGTAGCAGCTGCGCCGCCGCCGCGGTCGCCTGTCGGCTTGGGCTCTGTAACTCGGAGGTGACCGTCCACATGCCCGGCGGAACACTTAGCATCACGGTTTCCGACCATTACTCCCTCACCATGACAGGCCCAGTTGTCAGAATCGCGGAGGGAACGATCTCAGCTGAGTTGCTAGGTCAGTTGTCGTTCCATCGTGAAGTTTGATAGAAAGAGACAGCATTCATGCCAGAACCCAAATCGAAACCACGAGCAACCGACATAGACATCGAGCTGGAGATGCGCGAGTCGTTCATGACGTTCGCCATGAGCGTGATCATCGCGCGGGCGCTCCCGGATACTCGAGACGGTCTCAAGCCAGCGCAGCGGCGCATTCTGGTGGCGATGCATGATCTGAACCTGAGCCCCGGCGCGCAGCACCGGAAATGCGCGAAGATAGCGGGCGATACCCAGGGAAACTATCATCCCCATGGTCAAGAGGTGATCTACCCCACGCTCGTCCGTCTGGCGCAGGACTGGAACATGCGCTATCCCCTGGTGGACGGGCACGGGAACTTCGGCTCGGTTGACGGCGATCCGCCGGCCGCGATGCGATACACCGAAGCGCGCATGTCGGTGTACGGCGCGCAGATGCTCGCCGATATCGAGCAAGACACCGTTGACTTCATCGCCAACTACGATCAGACCCGCCAGGAGCCCACCGTTCTCCCCAGCCGCTTCCCGAACCTCCTTTGCAACGGTGGCTCGGGGATCGCGGTGGGGATGGCGACTAACCTCCCGCCGCACAACCTGAGCGAGGTGGTGGACGCCTGCGCGCTGCTCATCGAAGATCCGGATCTCGCCTCTGCCAAGAGCGAGGCCGAGGTGAAGGCGGCGGTGAAGGCGGTGATGAAGGTCCTGCCGGGGCCGGACTTCCCCACCGGCGCGCTGATCCTGGGCACGAATGCGATCAGGCAGGCCTATCAGACCGGCCGCGGCATCATCACCATGCAGGCGCGGGCGACCATCGAGCCGCTGGACGGCGGCCGTGCCGCCATCATCGTCACCGAGATTCCCTACCAGGTAAACAAGGCCCAGCTTATCGAGCAGATCGCCGAGCTGGTAACTGCCAAGAGGCTCCAGGGCGTGGCCGCCCTGCGCGATGAGTCCGACCGCAAGGGCATGAGGATCGTGGTCGAGCTGCGGCGGGAGACCAACCCGCACCTGGTCCTCAACACTCTCTACAAGCACACCCGGATGAGGACCACCTTCCCGATCAACGCGGTGGCTCTCATCCCCGAGTTCGCGGCGCAGAAGCCCGGCGAGGCAGTGCCCCTCGTGCCCCGCACGCTCGGCATCATCCCGCTGCTCCAGCAGTTCCTCGACCACCGCCGGGAGGTAGTGGTGTTCCGCTGCCAGCATCAACTGGCGCGGGCGCAGGCGAGGGCGCACATCCTGGAGGGATACCGCGTCGCGCTCAAGAACCTGGACGAGGTGATCAAGATCATCCGCCAGGCAGCCAACCCGCCGGCGGCGCGGGACCGCCTGATGAAGCGGTTCAAGCTTTCGGAGAAGCAGGCGCAGGCGATCCTGGAGTTGATGCTCCAGCGCCTCACCAGCCTGGAGCGGGAGAAGATTGACGAGGAGTACCGGGAGATCATCAAGACCATCGGAAGGCTTGAAGACACCCTGGGCAAGGCCTTGTCTGATCTGGTGGAGAGAGAGGACCGGCTGGAGGCCACCCGGACGTGGCTGCGCAAGCACCCCTGGCAGCCGCGCAAGGTGATGCAGATTGTGAAGGAGGAGCTGCTGGAGCTGAAGGAGCAGCGGGGCGACGCGCGGCGCACCCAGATCCGCAGGGAGGAGGCCGCAGATATCAACGTCGAGGACCTGATCGCGGAGGAGGACATGATCGTCACCCTCACCCGCGACGGATACATCAAGCGCCTGCCTGTTGACACCTACCGCACCCAGGGGCGGGGCGGCAAGGGAGTGATCGGCCTCACTCGCAAGGAAGAGGATGCGGTCGAGCACCTGTTCGTGGCAAGCACGCATACCACCATTCTCTTCTTCACCAACAAGGGCAAGGTGTATCGCCTCCGCGCACACGAGATACCGCTCGCCAGCAGAACCGCCAGGGGCACGGCTGCTATCAACCTGATTCAGATCGAGTCCGGCGAGCGCGTGACCGCGGTGCGCGCGATCAAGGAGTTCCCGGAAGACCGCTACCTGCTGATGGCCACCCGCAACGGGGTGGTGAAGAAGACCCGTCTCAGCGAGTACGACACCCGCCTCAAAGGCGGCATCATCGCCCTGGGGGTGAACAAGGGAGATGAGCTGGAGTGGGTGGCGGAGACGGATGGTAAGCAAGAGATTCTGCTGGTTACCAGAAACGGAATGTCCATTCGCTTCTCTGAGAAGGAAGCGCGTCCCATGGGGCGCACCGCCACGGGGGTGCGCGGCATTCGCCTACGCTCCGGCGACTCGCTGGTCGGAATGGCCGTTGCCCGCAAGGGCGCGGACGTGCTGGTCGCCACCCGGGAGGGGTATGGCAAGCGCACCGAGCTGGACGAGTATCGCCTGCAGAGCCGCGGCGGGATCGGGGTGAAGACCCTGAACGTGACCAAGAAGAACGGCCCCCTGGTGAGCATGAGGATGGTCAACGAAGGCGATGATCTGCTGATCATTACCACCGGCGGGCAGATCATCCGGCAGAAAGTCGCCAGCATCCGCCGCATCGGCCGGTCCACCCAGGGGGTGCGGCTGATCCGGCTCGACGAGGGGGATCAGGTGGCGAGTGTGGCGAGGGTGGTGACGAGGGAGGACGAAGACTAGAGGCGGTTTCACCACAAAGGGCACGAAGCACACGAAGGAGATGGCTGGGCAGTGCGCCTGAGGCGCACTGCCCAGCGAATGGAACTGCCGCCTGGCGGGATTCCCGCCAAACCAGCAGGTGACTGGCGTGGCTGCGTATGCTTCTTTGAGGATACAGACCACTCGCGAAGGGAGTAGCACATGAGCGAGGAGCCGACGGGACAGCAGTCAGGTGGGAGTCAAGAGGGGAAGCCGACGCCATTTGGCGAGGCCGCCGGGACTGGCGCGTTCGCCGGCGGGCTGGCGGGCCTTGCATCCCACTACCTAGCTGGAGGGAAGATGACGTTCCCCATCTTCATCGTGGCCTACGTGCTCGTGCTGGCCAACCTGAAGGGATGGGGGCGTCTGGTTGGGCTGGTCGTGTTCACCGCGGTGGCGGCCCTTGCCGTGGTGGTCCTCCAACACCTCGAAGTGAAGTGAAGGTTCAGGGGCGGGATCGGCAGACCTCCGTGGGTACACCCAGCCTACGCTGGACCGTGCACCTTGCGCGCCGGAGGCCAAAGAAGACCACGGCGGCGATGGTGACAGTCGCGGCCGCGGCGGTGTGCGCGGGGATCGGATTCCGCGGCTGGTGGGCGGGGGTATTGGCGGCGGGGTTGCTGGTGGCGGCGATCAGTGACTTCCTGTTTCCGGTGCGGTATGTGATGGATGAGGAGGGGGTGTGGGCGAGGGGGTTGGTGATGAGGCGGCGGATGGCCTGGGCGCAGGTGAGGCGGGTGGCGCGGGATGAGCTGGGGGTGAAGCTGAGTCCGCTGGCGCGGCCTTCGAGACTGGAAGCCTACCGTGGTATATACCTGTGGTTCGCAGACAACGCGGACGAGGTGATGGAGTTCATCGCGCGTCACACGGAGGCGGTGGGTGGAGACGACCCCTGAACGGGCAGGCGGAGGGCTGCTGAGTCGCTTCCGCGGGATTCCCGAGCCCGAGTCCGAGGCGGAGGCGCGGAAGGCCAGGCGCGATCAGGTAATCGAGAAGCTGGCGCGGGCCATCGTCTCGCGCCGGCTGCAAGCTCCCGCTGCGCTGTTCATCGAGCTGAACCGTCCCCTTGGATTCATCTTCAGCCAGACGGCGTTCTTCGCGCGGCCGTTTCTGGGCTTCTTCCTGCCGGTCGCCGACGTTGAGTCGGCGGCGGAGGCGCTGGATGACCCGAAGGCGCTGGACCAGTTGCTCGACCGCATCGAGGAGCTGAGCGAGCAAGGCCGCAGAGGGAAGGCGAATGGGAAGCCTTGAGCACGCCAACTGGTTCATGACCGCGCTGTTCTGCACGATGAGCGGGATCATCGTGGGGAGCGTGCTGCTGGCGCAGCGGGGCCGGGAGATGTTCATCCGCCGCATCCCGGGGTTGAGCGCGATCGAGGAGGCGGTGGGCCGGGCGACGGAGATGGGCAAACCGATCTTCTTCTCCACCGGGCTGTGGGGCATTGACGTCGTGACCTTGCAGGCGCTCGCCATCTTGTCCTACATCGTAAAGCTGGCCGCCAGGCACGCCACGCGGATCATCGTGGGGACGGCGGATTCGACGCTCTACCCAGTGGCCCAAGAATCGGTGCGCGAGGCCTACGAGGCAGCAGGCGCTCCGGAGGCCTTCCGTGCCGAGGACGTGCGCTTCGTGTCCGGCGATCAGTTCCCCTATGCCCTGGGGGCGGTGGGGATCATGGCGCGGGAGCGGACGGCGACGAACTTCCTCTTTGGGGCCTTCTTCGCGGAAGCCCTCATCCTCACGGAGAATGGGCGCGCCCTGGGGGCCTTGCAGGTGGCCGGCTGCCCCGACCCGGTGCAGATTCCGTTCTTCATCGCCACCTGTGACTATGTGGTGATTGGAGACGAGTATTACGCGGCAAGCGCCTACTTGACACGCGAGCCCACGGTCACCGGCAGCATCGTGGGCCAGGATATTGCGAAAGCACTCCTGATGGCGATCGTGCTCGCCGGCATCGGCCTCGCCACCTACTTCGGCGGACAGCACATGGATCACTCATGGCTGTTCAGGCACCTGGGCACCGGGCGATGAGACAGACCGTGCTGAAGCTGCTCGCCCCCACCACCGGAACCGCCTCTCTGGTCGCTCACCTCGCCGCCGCGCTGCTGGTCTGCGCGCTGCTGCTGTTCGCGCTCCACCGGCTGCTGGGGCCCCGCGGCCGCCGCTGGCTGATCGCGGCGGTCACCTTCGCGGGCGGACTTTTCTACGGATTGGAGTACTTCCTTCCAGCCCACGGCAAGCCGGAGAAGAACTTCCTCACCCCCTGGATCGAGCCGGTCAGCGTGGCCCTGACGGTGGTGTTCGCGTTCACGGTGGGGCTGGGGATCTACAGCCTGTGCCAAGTGCACGGGCGGAACGTTGGGCGGCGCCGGCCGGGCTGGCACAACAGCCTGGCGTTCTTCGCGGCGATGGTGGCGATGTTCGTCTCCGGGCTGTGGGAGCACCACCTGCGACTGCCCGAGCCGCTGCCGGCAGTTGTCCCGTGGCCGAAGGGCGTGTATGAGGTGCTGTTCAACGGGCTATATGGTCCCCTGCAGGCGGCCACATTCTCGCTGCTGGCGTTCTACATCGCTTCCGCCGCCTACCGCGCCTTCCGCATCCGCAGCGCGGAGGCCGGGCTGATGATGGCGGCGGCGTTCATCGTAATGCTGGGTCAGGTCCCCTTTGGGCGATGGCTTACGAGCTGGCTTCCCGCCGCCGGCCCGCTCGGCTCGCTCCGGCTGGAGGTGCTGGGGGACTATGTGCTGACCTGGCTGAACACGCCGGCGCAGCGGGCGATCGCCTTTGGGGTGGCGGTGGGCGCGCTGGCGATGTCGCTGCGCCTCTGGCTGAGCCTGGAGCGCGGCACCTTCTTCTCGGAGCAGAGCTGAGATGGCGCAGGCGCCGGCCACTGGTTCTTGGGACTACCTCCAGAGAATGCCGCGGTATGTCATCTACCTGCTGCTGGCAGGAGTCGTGCTCTGGCAGCTGCTGGCGCCGATCAGGTTCCCCATCGTCCCGAGCAGCACCACCCGGGACGTGTACAAAGCGATCCGGGCAGCGCCCGAGAACAAGCTGATCATCATCTCCGTGGACTGGGATGCCAGCACGCAAGCCGAAACCGGGCCCCAGACGGCAGCGGTGATCCGCGCCTGCTTCGAGTCCGGGAAGCGTTTCGCGCTCATGAACTGGACCGCGCCCATGGGCGCGAAGCTGGCGAACGACATCGCCCGGCCAATCGCCGAGCAGTACCACGCCGAGTATGGCCGGGACTGGTGCAACTGGGGGTTCAAGTCTGGCGGCGCCAACGTGCTGATGGCGATGGTGAAGAACATCCCGGAGACCATGGGTAACGACGTCCGTGGCAAACGCGTCACCAGTCTCCCCATGATGAAAGGGGTGCGGGACATCAAGGACATCGGACTGGTGGTGGAGGTGACCGGTCTGGCGGGTGTGACCGAGACGTGGATCGGCCTGGTGCAAGGGCCGTACCAGACACCGCTGACGGCCGCCTACACGGCGGTGATGGCGCCAGGCTACTATGCCTACACTGACTCCGGCCAGCTCAAGGGGATGCTGGTCGGGGTCAAGGGGGCGGCGGAGATGGAGGTGCTGGAGCGCAAGCCGGGCCTGGGGTCGGCGATCATGAGCGCGCAGTCCTGGGGCCACATCCTGATCCTTGCGCTGATCATCTTGGGCAACACCGGGTATCTGCTGGCGCGCGGCCGAGCGCGGAGGGAGCGGGCATGAACCCGGAAGTCCCGGTGCTGTGGGCGACGGCGATCGCCACCCTCGGCGTGTACACGATCCTGTACCGCGAGAACCCGATCTCCCGGCTGTTCGAGCACATCTTCGTGGGGCTGGCCGCGGGCTACCTGATCCTGGTCACCTGGACGCAGAACCTGGAGGCGAAGTGGTGGGCGCCGATGGTGCATCAGGGGCGCTGGCAATGGATCTTCGCCCCCGTGATCGGCCTCCTCTTCTACTTCATCTACAGCCGCCGGCTGCTCTGGATGGCGCGGCTGGTGATGGGGCTGACGTTCGGCACTGCCGCGGGCTACACGTTCCGCCAGTTCTTTCCCATCAACGCCCCTCAGATCACCGCCAGCTTCAAGCCGCTTCGCCCCGACCTGGTCCCGCCCTCGGCAGGTGAGGCCCTGCATCCGCTACGGGTGCTCGACGCTTGGGGCTATGTGATCCTGCACAACTGGGTATTCGCGATCATCCTGTTCACGGTGCTGAGCTACTTCTTCTTCTCGGTTCCTCATGAGGGGCGGTTCGGGCGGGTGTTGGGGCGGAGCTCGATGGCAGGGCGGTGGTTCCTGATGATCGCCTTTGGGGCGATGTTCGGGAACACGGTGATGGCCCGTCTGTCCTTGTTCATCGGGCGGATGCAGTTCCTGCTGTTTGACTGGTTGGGGCACTATGTGACATGGTTCGGGGGGAGGGGGTAGAGGAGCGGGCAGGAGCTGAACTCCTGCCCTACGATCTATTGTAGGCAAGCTGAAAGCTTGCCCTACCGGCAGACTGGAAGTCTGCCCTACGATCAACCCTCCTGCGACTGGTTCAGGAAGTTCAGCCGCAGATCGGTGAGCAGGCTCTGGTAGTCCTTTGCCTCCTGGCCCTGGAGGTGGGGCATCAGCTTCTCCAGGAGGGCGGCGGCGCAGTCTATGGCGATGCGCGCCTGCTCGATGTCCTTGTGAATCCGGTTGGTGAGCGGATCGGCCTGCAGGCCCATCTTCTGCCAGGCGACGGCGGCGAGCTGGGCGACGCAGAATCGCACGACGGCGTAGGCGTCAACGGGCTGGCGCGGCTCCTCCGGCTGCGCCTCTTCCTCGGACTTCTCCTCAGAGGTGGATTCGACGGGCTGCTCGGCCCCGGTTTCTTCATCAGATGACATCTGCGATCACCTCCTGGTAAGCCCGGTCAGAAGACCAGCTTGTCTCTGCGCATATGGACGTTCTGCATCAGGCCGAAGGCAACGAAGCTGGCGAGCAGGTTGCTGCCCCCGTAGCTGACGAAGGGAAGCGGGATACCGGTGATGGGCATGATGTTGACCGCCATCCCGATGTTGACGACGGCGTGGAAGATGAGCATGGTCACCGCGCCGGCGGCGAGCAGCGTTCCGAGAGGGTCGCGGGCGCGGAGGGCGATGCGCATGCCCCGCCAGAAGACGAAGAAAAAGAGCAGCAGCACCACCGCGCAGCCGGCAAGCCCCAGCTCCTCTCCGATGACGGCGAAGATGAAGTCGGTGTGACGCTCGGGGAGGAAGCGAAGACGGCTCTGCGTCCCCCGGAAGAGGCCTCGGCCGAAGAGCTGGCCGGAGCCGATGCCGACCTTCGACTGGATAACGTGGTAGCCGGCGCCGAGGGGGTCGGCCTGTGGGTTGAGGAACGCGGTTAGCCGGCGCTTCTGGTAGTCCTTGAGGGCTGCGCGGCGAAGCACTTTCCCTAAGGCAGTTGGGCGGACGCGGTCGAGCGGCAGCCGATCCAGGTTCCACATGGCGGTGAACAGCAGCAGCCCGCAGGCGAAGACCGCTCCGAGGTGCTTGGCTCTCGCACCGGCGAGGGCAAGGGTGCCGAACCAGATGGCGATGATGACCAAGGCGGTGCCGAAGTCCGGCTCGATCAACACCAGCAGCACCGGCGGGGCTACCAGCAGCAAGGAGCGCAGCACCAGGCCGAGCTGCTTGAGGCCGTCCATGCGACGGCTGAGGAAGCCGGACAGAGAGAGGATGACGGCGATCTTCGCCAGCTCTGAGGGCTGAAGGCGGAAGCCGCCAAGGGCGATCCAACTCGAGGCGCCGGTGGGAGACTTGCCGATCTTGAGGACAACGACGAGCAGGACGAGCACCAGCGCGTAAAGGGGCACGTGCCAGCGAGAGATGGTCTCGTAGTCAAAGGCAATGGTGAGCGCGAAGGCGATGAGTCCGAGACACATCCAGAGGACCTGCGCGCGAGCTACCTCGCTCACTGGCGCAAGGCCGATCTCCTGTGGGGAGCGGGTGGCGGAGTAGATCATCACCAGGCCGAAGAGGCACAGGGCAAGCACGGCCGCGAAGAGAGTCCAGTCCAGTCGTCTGAGCAGGCGGATGTCGAACATGCAGCCCAACCTGCCCGGCGAGGGCCTACCGGTGGCCCGTCCGGGCAGTCTGGATTATAGCACGGGCTGTCAAGTCGGCCGTGCCCTGCGGGGCGACAGGCTAGCCGGGCTGCTTCTCCGCCATCTGCCCCAAGATAGTGATGACGTCTTCGCTGTTGTAGAACGAATCGGCGGTGTTGGGCTTCTTCTGCAGGTCCACACTGCGGCCGTCGGGGAGCTTGAACTGGTGCTGGCCGTTGATGAAGATCACCGCGCAAGTGAAGCCGCGCTTCTCCATCTCCGCGTCCGCCTCCGAGTTGCCGATCCACATCAGCTTGGCGAAGATACGGCCGGGATGCTGCTTGTCGTAGTCGCGCAGCAGGCCGATGGTCTTCTCGTGCCACGGCAGAGTGAGGGGCGCGTAGAACTCGATCTTGATGGGCGCCTTGGGATCGCCGAAGGTGGTGGTGGCGTTCTCACTGGTCCCAGCGGCAATGGCGGCCTGCGCCTCAGTGGGCCGCTCCACCTGTGGCTTGGGCTTCAGCCACAGATACAGCAGGTAGCAGCCCTGCGCGACAAGCACGGCCGCGAGCACCCCAACCACGATGCCGAAGACGCGACCCGAGCCCCGGCGTGCGGGAGGGGATCCTGTCATCTGATGCTCTCCAGCGCGGCGGACCCACCGGACCGCCGCCCCTCGAGGGTGAGGACGCCATTGGCGGCCAGGGCGTCCTGTGCTTCCTTGGTACTCAGGAAGTCGAAGAACTCCTGCGCCGCCGCGTTGTTGCGGGCTGTCTTGAACATTCCCGCCTGCAAGCGCACAGGCGGATACTTGTCCCGAGGGATGGTCTCCACGATGCGCAGTGCGGACTTGGAGGCCTTCTCGGGGTTAGTCTCCAACGGGCAGGTGAGGTAGGCAAGGCCGGCGTCAGCGTCGCCGGTCTCTACCAGCTCGACCGCCTTGAGTATGCCATCGGGCGTGACCAGTTTGCCTTTGATCCGGTCGTACAGGCCGAGCGCTTTCAGCGCCTTCTCTCCGTAGTAGCCCACCGAGGTGAGGCGCGGATCGGGCAACGCAATGTACCTGACGGAGGGAAGGGCCAGATCCGCGATGGTCTTCACACCCCTTGCCTTCAGGGAGGCGATGACGACCATGTCAAGGGAGCCCCAGTCGGTGATGGTGGAGGGGTCAATGTGGCCGCTGTCCACGAGCAGCTTCATCTCCGTCTCGCCGGGGGACATGAAGGCGTCGCCGGTGAGCTTGCCAGCCTGCACCTTGTTGACCAGCACGTTGGCGTTATCCATCACCACTTCCAGCTTGATCTCGCGATGCGCCTTGCGGAAGAGGTTCGCCACCACTGTCACGGGGGTGTTGAAGCCGCAGGGAGCGAGCACCACCACTTCGTTGGGAGGTGGGGTGGCGGTGTCAGCAGGCTGCTGTCTGGTGCTGCGAACCACGAGCACGCCGCCTGCGGCGACCAGAACGAGCAGACAGAGGACAACGACGGCTTGCAGAGCGCGGCTCATGTACCGGCCTTCGCGGTCTTCACAGGATTGGTTTCCTGGGCGGGTCCCCAGGGGCCGACGGCGGTGCCGAGCTTGGCATCATCGCGGAGGCGGTTGTCGAGCATGAGCTTGACCATCTCGGGGGAGGTCAAGAAAGCGAGGAACTCTTCGGCTAGCTTGCGCTCTTTGCAGGTCTTGAGAATGCCCGCGGCATTGCGGGGAGTGTAGTAGGTGCCAGCGGGAAACTCGCAGGCGATGCTCACCTTGGATTCCTCGGCCATCGCCGCTTTCTCGTCCATCGGGCAGCCCATGAACTGGACGTTGGCCTGGGCGCGGCCGTCGAGGATCCACTTGAAGGAGGACATGCAGCAGCCGGTGACCTTCACCTTCGGCTTGAGCTTGTCCCAGAGGCCAGCGTTCTGCAGCGAGAGGCGGGCGGCGTAGCAGGCGGCGTTGAGGTCAGGATCGGAGATGGAGATGGTCTTCACGCCCGGGTTGAGCAGGTCGTCAATCTTCTTTACATTGCCCGGATTCGCCTTGGGAACCAGGATGGCCAGCTTGTAGCTGCCGAAGGAGACCATGGTGGAGGGGTCTATGTATCCCTTCTGGCGGAGCACCTCCAGCTCGTGCCCGCCGGGAGAGATGAAGATGTCCGGCTTGCGGTCGTTCTCCTCCACCATCTGGGCCATCGCCTCGGGGGTGTCGATCACCATCTCCACCTCGACGTTCGGATGCGCGGCCTCGAACTTCGACAGCACCTTGTTGAAGGGAAGGAACACCCCCTGGGGGACCATCATGTAGAGCTTCTGCTTGGCCGGAGGGGCGGTCTTGTCGGCGGCGCCGCTCTGCGCTCTCCACACGAGCAGGCCACCGGCCAGCACAAGCACGATCAGGATCACGACGACGGCGACTCTCATCTCAGTCTCCAAAGCCGGGCTTGCCGGTCACTTGCCTTGCTCGAACTTCTCGAGGGCGGCGCTCATTGCTTGGAGCATGTCCTCGTAAGACACCGACCCGCGCACGCGGGTTAGTTCCTTCTCGTCTGCGGTGAGGAAGACGGTGGTCGGGTAGCCGCTGACCTCTAGCTTGCTGAGCAGATCCTGGCGTAGGTCGCCGTCTACCTTGACGGCCACGAACTGCTTGCTCTGCTCGCCAACATCCGCGCGCGAGAAGACTTCCTCGTCCAGCCTCTTGCAGGGCCCGCACCAGGTGGCGAAGACGTCCACCATCAGTGGCTTGTCGTCCTGGGCTGCTTGCTTGAGGGCGTCCTCATAGCTGTGAAGCCAGGAGACGCCAGCGGCGGTCGACGTCTCCTCCGTCTGCGGCCGGGGCGCCGGTGACGGGGTCTGATCGCCCCTGCAGCCAACTGCCAGGATGGCAGGACTCAGGCACAACAACAGCAGGGCGAAGCGCATGGGATGCTCTCCTGTGCGAGGTGGTGTAGGCGTGGGACTGCACACAGTCACAAGCTACTCAACCAGTGTGAACCTTGTATGTCCAAGCCGGTACGTTCGCGGGAACTGCGCCCCCAAGGTGCCGGAGGCGGGCCACACTCACCCCGAGAAGCAAGGCGGAGGCGGCCGGTGAGCCCTGTCCGGAAAGCGACCTGGCAGTAGTCTCTTGGTTCATGGTTACGGCACCGCTCGGACCCTGAAGCACCCTTCTACTCCGCTCCCCTCGGCTATGCTCGGGGCGAGCAGGGCAGGCGCTCGGGGTCCTGAACGGGCAGTCGTCCACAGAGGCGCGCTACGGGACCGTTCCATACCGTCTCTTGTATCACCGCTGTTGCGGTGACAGGAGAGACCTTCAGTGTCCCGTCGGAGGGCGAGGACTCCTCCCCATCGACCGCGTCATCTCTTCCACGGCAGGGACGGTGGGCATCTTGGTGTGCTTGAGTTCCACCTTCTGTCCGTGGCGATCGACGATCAGGCTCACGGGCTTGCCATCTTTCTCAAGTTCCTCTATCGCCTGGCGGACGTTGACTCCCGAGACAGGCTTGCCGTTGACGCTGACCAGCACATCGCCCGGGAAGCAGCCGAGCATCGCCAGAGGTGAGGCCGCTGCGCTGGGACGGAAGCTCAATACCATGTCGCCCTGGGTCTGCGGTGACATACCGATCATGGCACCCAGCCCTTTGTCATAGCTGGGCGGAGGCCTACCCTCCATCCTGCCCATCACCTCGGGCGGCATGGGCCGGTCTTGCTCCGCGAGCTTGCGGCTGTAGCGCATGAAGATGGCGAGGCCCAGGACCGCCAGGGCCAGGACTACTGTCACCGGGTGAACTCTCGTCTTCAGTCCCTTCATCGCACTCCTCCAGCGACCGGATGCAAAGGCTAACCAACATCCCCTTCTACGACATCGGGGGGCGACCTCCTGCCACCACCTGGCGAAACTCGTCACCGCCGCCTCCCAAAGCCACCAGCAGGCGCTGAGCGGCCCAACAGCGAAGAGGGTGAACAGGGCGGAGCGGGGCGGAAAAGCCCGACCTGCCGCCCATCGGCGAGGTCGTCGGCATGCTTCAGCACATCCCCTGTCCGCGCTGCCAGGCGCCGAACCTGACCGCCGAGTACGTGTGCTTCGCCTGCGGCGCGGCGCTGCGTCCTCTGCACAAGCGACTGCGGCCGGCGGAGGCGGAATTGCCGTGGGTATTGTGGGTGGGGCTGGTGCTGGCACTAGCGATCCTTGGCTTATTCTCATGGCAGGCGGTGGAATGGTTGGTGGCGTACCGAGAGAGAGCCGCGCTCCCCTGGTGGTACTGGCTGGCCGCAGGAGGCTCACTGCTGGTGATGGGGCAGGTAGCCTTCTTCCTGTCCCACCGTTCCGACCGCAGGTGGTGGCGGTTGAAGCGGGCGCCCCTGCTGCCACTGGCCCAGGCGAGGCCGGGCGATGTGATCTGGGCGCGGGGACGGGTGGAGTGTGAGACGCCGCTGCTGGCTCCCTACGCAAACCAGCCGTGCGCTTACTATCACATCGTGGTGAGGGAGCGGGAGACGGAAGAGGCCGGCTGGCGAACGGTGCAGCGGGAGACGAACGCAGTGGATTTCCTGGTGACTCAGGAGGCAGACTCGGTGCACGTGCCTTCGGGCAACGTGTTCTTCGATGCTCCTCTCTACTTGGACAGCTACGGAGAGGGCAGCGGGAACCTGCATGTCCGGGTGTGGGCGCTGCCCGTGGGGATGCCTGCAAGCGTGTGCGGCAAGCTGGAGGCGGAGGGAGCGCGTCCGCGCCTGGATGCGCCGGGGGAGGAGGTGCCGGCGGTGGCGACCTGGCGCTCGCCGGAGGCGTACGTGACTATGCTGGAGCGGCAGGTCAGGGGCGTGCGTATGGTCGGCTGGGCGGCGAGCATGTTGGGGGCGCTGATGCTGCTTGGCGGGGTGGCGCGCGGCTGACCGTGCACGGGGTGCAGGAAGGGCGGTTGCCATCGAAGGAGTAAGCGGGATGATCGTTGAGTATGCAGGTGGAATGAGGTTCGTAGCGCGACACCGGGGCCTGGAGGCGGTGAGTGACCAGCCGGAGGATGGGGGCGGAAGGAACGCCGCCATGACCCCGACGGAGCTGTTCGTGGCCTCGCTGGGGATGTGCGTGGCGGTCTACGTGGTGGGCTACGCCAAGCGCCACGAGATCCCGGTGGAGGGGCTGACGGTGGAGATGGACTACCAGATCGAGGAGGCACCGAGGCGGGTGGGACGCATAGCGGTGAAGGTCAAGCTCCCGCATCCGATCGGCGAGGACCAGCGGACGGTGCTGCAGCGGGTAGCAGGCCAGTGCCTGGTGCACAACACACTCACCCACCCGCCGGAGGTCGCTATCTCATTGGCGTAGGGATACCGCTGCAGGCGGCCCGGCCGGACCTGGATCAGATGCCCGATGTCACGGTGGGCCGGGGGAGATCAAACCAGGCCTCCGCCTGGCTCTCGCCCTGCTTAACCACCAGGCAGACTGATCTCACCCCCTCGTCTATGGCCGGGTAGCCCGGGCTTCCGGCGATGGGGAACCAGATGTCGTAGGCCCACAGGCTGGCCGGTGGGGCGGTGGGGTCGAGTGCGGAGGTGTAGTCCCGGAGGTGGAAGGGAGTGGATACGGAGATGGGCGGGTACTCCGTGCTGCCTGGGTGTGTCCGCATCGCGAAGGTGATACCCGCAGGGTCGCGGCCCACTGGCATCTCGACGGTCGCCATGAACTTGAGCTCACGCTCCAGGCGCCTGACGGCCTCGTCTGCCGCCCGCTGCAGCCCCGCATCCGTATCATCCTCCTGCTGGGCAATCTGGAAAGCAAGCTCGTGCTGCGGCCAGCACGCGGCCGCCTTCCGCAGGATGACCTCCGCGGATACCCGCACATTCACTTCATGCATCAGGCTGCCATACGCCGAGTAGGGATCGGCCCCACTCCTGATCAGCGACTTGGCGCGGGTCTTCGCCTTCTCGATCTGCGAGGAGCTGAGCTGGAGGCCGGGGTTGATCTGGGCCCGCCTGGAGCAGGCGGGGATGAGCGGCAGCAGGCCAACCGCCACCAGCCCCGCCATCACAGCCCTTGGCGTGAGTCGCCGCCGAACGGCCAGCCTCAGACGAGGTGTCTCCACTGGTGTTCCCCTCAGCACGAACTCCAGCCTGGCATCACCTGCTAGCTGGATATTACCACATCCGGGGACCGTGCAGCAATTGCGGGGCGCCCGGCGCCCGGGTCGGCCGCTCAAGCCGCGTACTTCGCGCCAAACGGCCGGTGCGAGATAGGGGCGATGCGGAGGAAGTGGTGGTCCAGCAGCTCGGCCGCGTCCAGCTTGAACGCGGAGGCGAAGGCCTTCAGGTAAGGGCGCATCAGCTCCTTGTCGGAGTCGTCGGCCGGGCGGACGGCGACGAAGCGCGCGGCGACGTACGCGGGATCCACTTCGCCGCGGAGGTAGATCACTCCCCCGTGCATCCCCGTGCCACACCAATCGCCAACCAGCGGATCTGCCGGCCTCCGGCCGAGTCCCAGCACGATCAGCGCGCCGCCGGCCATGTATTCGCCGAGGAAGTCGCCGGCGACGCCGCCGGCGACCAGCACGGGGAACCGGTCGCGGTAGGCTTTCATATGGATGCCGACGCGGTAGCCGACATTTCCACGCACCAGCAGCTGGCCCCCCCTCATCCCATAGCCGAGGACATCGCCGGCATGGCCGTGCACGATGATCCGCCCCGCGTTCATGGTGTTCGCCGCCGCATCCTGGGCGTTGCCGTGGACGGTGACGGTCGGGCCGTCCATGAAGGCGCCAAGATCGTTGCCCGGCACTCCATGGACGTCGAGGGCGACCGCGCCCTGGATGCCGTCGGCGATGTAGCGCTGGCCGTTGACGTTGACGAGCTCGAAGCTGGTCTCGCCGGCGGCCACCGCTTGGCGCACCTGATGGTTCAGCTCGCGGTAGTGCAGGTTGGCTGCGTCAATGCGCATGGTCTTTCTCCAGGAGGAGCGCCAGCCTGTAAGCCTGCTCCGCCATCAGGCCCCGACCCCCGCGGGCTTGACGCCCAGGATGTCGCAGGTGGTCTTGTCGAGACCGACCGCGCGCAGGCGTTCGCGGCTGCCCCGCAAGCTCTCCACCGCGTTCACTCCCATCGCTCCCAGAATCTCCTCCAGCTCGGCGCTCCAGGCGTTGATCAGGTTGATGAGGCGCTGGGAGCCCAGATACGGATCCAAGCGCCTGGTGAGAGCCGGGTCCTGGGTGGTGATGCCCCAGGAGCACTTCCCGGTATAGCAGCGCTGGCAAAGAGTACAACCAAGCGCCAGTAGGGCGCCGGTGCCCACAGCCACGGCGTCTGCGCCCAGGGCGATGGCCTTGGCGACATCGGCGCTGGAGCGGATGCCGCCGGCGGCGATGATGGAGGCCTGGCTGCGGATGCCCTCGTCGCGAAGCTGCTGATCCACCACCGCGATGGCGATCTCGACGGGGATGCCGAGATGATCCCGGATGATGGTGGGAGCGGCGCCGGTGCCGCCGCGAAAGCCATCGAGGTAGACGATATCGGCGCCGGCGCGCACGATGCCGCTGGCGATGGCGGCGACGTTGTGCACGGCGGCGATCTTCACCGACACCGGCTTCCGGTAATCAGTCGCTTCCTTGAGGGCGTAGATGAGCTGGCGGAGGTCCTCAATGGAGTAGATGTCGTGCTGGGGCGCGGGCGAGAGGGCATCGGTGCCCAGCGGGATCATGCGCGTCTCGGAAACCGCCTGCGACACCTTCTCGCCGGGCAGATGGCCGCCGATGCCGGGCTTCGCGCCCTGGCCGATCTTGATCTCGATCGCGGCGCCCGCGTTGAGGTAGTCGCGATGGACCCCGAAGCGGCCCGAGGCGCACTGGACGAAGGCCCGGTGGCCGTATGGCTTCAGGTCCGCGTGCAGCCCGCCCTCGCCGGTGTTCCACATTACCCCGCACTCGGTGGCGGCCATGGCGATCGCCTTCTGGGCGTTCAGGCTGATGGAGCCGTAGGACATGGCGGCGAAGAGAATCGGGGTATCCACTTGCAGGTTGGGGGCCGCCAGCTCGGCGGCCGACGAGTCTGAAGACACCTCCACCTGGTCCGGCTTGCGGCCGAGGAACGTGCGCAACTCCATTGGCTCCCGCAGCGGGTCAATAGACGGGTTGGTCACCTGGCAAGCATCGAGCACCAGGTGGTCCCAAAGAATGGGGTACGGCAGATCGCATCCCATCCCGGTGAGCAGCACCCCGCCCGTCTCGGCCTGCAGCCACAGGTTTCTCCGGTGGGCGTCGCTCCACAGCGGGTGCGGACGGAGGTACTGTGGGTTGGGCCTGATGGTGATGGCGTGCTGAGGACAGAAGGCCTCGCACCGGTGGCAGCCCACGCACTTGGCAGGATCGGCCACCGGCCCATCCTCCCAGGTAATGGCCTTGAAGCCGCACTGCTGCACGCACCGCTTGCACCGCGCGCAGCGCTCGGGATCGTGAGTCCAGAGGAACTCGTTCGGTCTGAAGATAGGGACGTGGGCGGCGCGGTTCATGTCACACCACCTCCTCTGCCTCAGGTCGCAAGCCTGCGCCACTGGGCTGCCCGACCACCACCTCGCTGCCCAGGCGGCCGATCACAGGTTGCCCGGCGTGGGGGGCCCACACCGTATCCGGGCGCTGGCACATGGCGCGAATCCCACACTCCTCGCTGGAGATGTAGAGCCAGGTATCCTTGCGCGCCGCCACCAGCGGGCGGAGCTTGATGCGGTCGTTGAGCCCCACCATCTGCCCCTGGCACCCGAAGATGATGGCGAAAGGACCGTTCACGAGCGCGCTGGCGTAGACCTGGCGCAGGATGGTGTGAAGCTGCCTCTGCTCTGAGTCCATGCGCTCGATCTGGCTCCAGAAGGGAGCCGCCAGCACCCGGCAGGCCATCTCGACGGGCAGCTTGTGGCGGCGGATGAGCAGGTCGAGCAGATAAGCCATCACCTCGGTGTCCGTGCGCATGGTGCACTGGTAGCCGAACATCTCCAGGTAGCGCTTGTTGATACCGTAGGAGGAGATCTCGCCGTTGTGCACCACCGCCCAGTCGAGCAAGGTAAAGGGATGCGCCCCCGCCCACCAGCCGGGGGTGTTGGTGGGGAAGCGGCCGTGGGCGATCCAGATGTAGGCCTGGTACTCCTCCAGCCGGAAGAAGTCAGCAATGTCCTCGGCATACCCAACCGCCTTGAAGGCGCCCATGTTCTTGCCGCTGGAGAACACATAGGCGTCGGGGACGCCGACATTGATGCGCATCACCCGCCGCAGCACGAAATCCTCCGCCGGCAGCCCGCTGTCCTGCAAAGCGTTTGCTCGGGGTATAACGAAGTAGCGCATCAGCGCAGGCGGGTTGACGACCCCGGGATTGGGGCGGGTGGGAATACGCTCATCGAGGGCGATCTCGAACTCATCCGAGAGCATCCCCTCGGTGCGGTCTTGGGCCTCCGGTGTGTAGTACATGAGATGAAGCGCGAAGTGATCCGGGTGCTCCGGGTAGATGCCGTAGGCGGCGAAGCCGCCGCCGAGCCCATTGGACCGGTCGTGCAGGAGAGCGATGGAGGAGCGGATGGCGCGGCCGTCCACGCGCTCGCCGGTGAGGCTCATCATCCCACTGAGGCCGCAGCCGGAGATGGTGCGATTGCCGCGGTTGAAGGCGCTGGCGTTCATCGGCCGGTTTCCTCCTTCTCCGGGGACTCCCCCTTGAGCAACTCGGCCAGCTCCGCGACGGGCGCCTCTGCCGGCGGCGGCAGGCCTAGCCTCCGTCGCTGCGCGACAGAGGCCTCGGTCAGCCGGCCTTTCTCGCGGAATGTCTTCATACCCTCCGCCACCGCCGCGGGCGCCAGCCCGCGAGCAGCCGCCAGGTTCTTCGCCACCCGTAGAATGGTCATCTGATCGTACTTGTTGGGGCACAGCTCGGCGCAGGTGTAGCACTCCACGCACTTCCACAGCTCGGGCGACTCCAGGACGGAGTCCATCTCGCCCGCGGCGAGAGCGCGGATGAGCATGTTCGGGTTGTAGGTGGGGTCGGCGCGGGCCACCGGGCAGTCCTCCACACAGGCGCCGCACTCCGCGCAAGCGGACAGCAGACGGTAGTCCCAGTGGCGACGGATGAGGTCGAGGCTCGCCCGCCGAGCCTCCCATCTCTCGAGGAAGGGGTTGACATCCACGCGGTGCCGGTCCAACCCCAACTCCGCTGGCTCGATCCCCAGGGCGAGGCCGAGCAGCTCGGGGTAGTACAGCACCGGCAGGTTCAGGCTCTCCCCGGCTCGCTGGAGGACGTTCTGCATATTGTCGTACTGCATCATGCAGGAGGGACAGACCAGGGTGAGGGCGTCGGCCTCCGCCGCCACCACCTCCACCAGCTTAGAGCGGCACATCGCCTGCGCGGTCTCTTCCTCCCCTGCTCTCAGCAGCAGGTTGCCGCAGCACTCCATCTTCGACGGATAGGCAGCGCTCTCCGCGCCGAGGGCCTCCACGAGCTGGTCCAGCTTGGTGGGCCAGAACGGATCGTCGAAGAGCAGCTCCTGGCTTGGTCGCAGCAGATGGCAGCCGTAGTGCACCGCTATCCTCATCCCGGTCATGGGGTAGCGCAGGCGGGCGCGCACCTCGCCGGGGCCGATGTCGTGGTAGAGTACATCCAGCACGTGGACCACGTCGGCAACCCCACGATAGGTCCGCCCGATGCGGCCCAGCTCCACGTTCACCGCCGCGTGGAGGGCGGGATCCGACCGGATCTCCACCGCCGCCCCCTTTAGTGTGGAGAAGCACCCCGTGCAAGGAGTGACAAAGTCTCTGCCCGCTTCCTCGGCGATCGCCAGGTTGCGAGCGGCCGTGAGCAGCCAGGCGCGGTGGCTCATGTTCCGGATCATGGTCTTCTCAGGGCAGCAAGTGAGGCCCTCCACGTCCACGGCATCAATGCCCAGGCAGTTGAAGACCAGACGGGTCGCCTTCTCCATGAAGGGCAGGCGCCCGGCAACGTAGCACCCCCAGAAGTAAGCATACGATGGCATGGCAACCTCCACACCGAGCAGCCACAGCCTTTGTCGGCAGTAGGCCGCCTACTGCCGACATATCTGCTATTCTCAGTATACCCAAGGCGGGGCGGAGACGTCAAGAGGGGAGGCGGAAACGGAAAGGCGAGCTGCTCTGGTACACGAGACCGGCCGCCAGGCTCAGGTCACTCGCACTGGAAACCCATGAACCCGGGCAACTGTGAGAGAGCGGCAATGATCACCGGGACGTCGGCGCCGGCGGGAAGGCGGAGGGCGAGGTGCATCTCGTGAATGTCGCCAGCCTCGACCTGGGAGATCTCGAAAGAATCAATGCTGATGCCACTGGCGCGGAGCACCTCGTATACCCGGGCCATTTGCTCAGGTCCAGCCAGGAGCCGGAACGTGCACGCGGCGTGGCTGCCGTGGGCGCCAAGCTTCCCCTCCACTCTTTGCAGGGCGGTCAGGGTGAGCAGCACCACGGCCGTGGCCAGTCCTGCCACCCAATATGTCTCGCCCCCCAGACCCACGCACAGGCCCACCGCCGCCACCGCCCACAGGCTGGCGGCGGTGGTCAGGCCGCGCACCACATTGCCGTGGCGAATGATGGTGCCCGCGCCCAGGAAACCCATGCCGGTGGCCACCTGCGCGGCCACCCGCCCGGGATCCGCGCCCAGGCCGCCAAAGCCCACGGAGGCGAGGGTGTACACGCAGGCTCCCACACACACCAGCACGTGGGTGCGCAGGCCCGCCGGCCGCTCCCGCACCTCCCTCTGCCAGCCTACAATGCCCCCGAACACCACCGCGGCAAGCAGCTTGATCAGGATCTCTAGCTGGACCGGCATGGGATCACCTCCCCCATCAGGAGAGCAGTCGGCGCAGAGCCGGCAGCACCTCGCCGGCGGCCACCACCTCGCTGGCGCCGCCGCGCCGACGCACCTCGACCTTTCCTTCTCCAGCCAGGCGACCGACCACTATCTGGCCTGGAATCCCGATCAGGTCCGCGTCCTTGAACTTCACCCCGGGGCGCTCCGGCCGGTCCTCAAGCAAGGCCTCGAGGCCAGCGGCCTTCAGGTCATCGTAGATGCCTTCGGCCAGCGCGCGCTGAGTTACGTCATCGTGGTTCACGGGGATGACAATGGCATCGAAGGGCGCCACCGAAGGAGGCCAGATGAGGCCGTTCTCGTCGTGGTAGTGCTCGGCGATGGCGGCCGCCATACGGGTGCTGCCGATGCCATAGCAGCCCATCGCCATGGGCTTGCGGACGCCATCTTCGTCAAGGAAGTAGGCGTCCAGCACCTCGCTGTACACGGTGCCCAGCTTGAAGATGTGGGCGAGCTCGATCCCGCGCAGCTCCACCAGCGCAGTGCCGCACCCCGGGCACGGCTCACCCACGACTGCGCACCGCAACTGCGCCCAGCGGCTGACCTGGAAATCGCGGCCCCAGTTCACATTGCGCAGATGCAGGTCGGCCTCGTTCCCGCCCGTCACGAAGTTGGCTTCGTTCTGAAGCTCCTCATCGGCGACGATCTCCACGCCTTCCAATCCCACCGGACCGGCGAAGCCAACCGGGGCCTTGGTCACCCGCGCGATGGTCGCCGGGTCGGCCATCTGTAGTTTCCTCGTCTCCAGTGCGCTCCTGAGCTTGTCCTCGCTCAGGTCGCGGTCTCCCCGCACGAGGGCGGCGACAACTCTGTCTCCCACTTTGTAGATGAGAGTCTTCACGAGGCGGTTGGCGGGAACACCGAGGAAGGCCGTCACCTGCTCGATGGTGCGCTGATCCGGAGTGCCCACCCGCTCCAGGGGCAGAGGCGCATCGCGAGCGACAACCGTGGTCGCCTCCAGCTCGGCCACCTCCAGCGCGGCGGCGTAGCCGCACTGCTCGCAGCGGAGGTAGTGGGTCTCCCCGGCGTCGGTGGGGAGCTCGAACTCCTTGGTGTCCCAGCCACCGATGCCGCCCCCGGAGGCCTCGACCACGTGGTAGGGCAGTCCGACGCGGGCGAGGATGCGGTGGTAGGCCTCCAGCATCAGGTCGTAAGAGCGGTCCAGCCCAGGCACGTCCCGGTCGAAGCTGTAAGCATCCTTCATGGTGAACTCGCGAACGCGCACGAGTCCACCGCGCGGCCGCGGGTCATCGCGGAACTTGGTCTGGATCTGATACAGGTTGAGCGGCAGCTCCCGGTAGGAGCGCACCTCCCCGGCCACCAGGGTGGTGACGATCTCCTCATGAGTGCCGCCCAGGCAGAAGGGGCGTCCCGACCGGTCCTTGAGCCGCATCAGCTCCGGGCCCCAGGACTCGGCGCGGCCGCTCTTCTCCCACAACTCCAGAGGGTGAAGCGCGGGGAGGAAGCACTCCTGCGCGCCGGCGGCGTTCATCTCCTCGCGGATGATGTTCTCGATGTTGCGGACGACGCGCAGTCCGAGCGGGAGCAGCGAGTAGATTCCCGCCGCTACCTGGCGAATGTATCCCGCCCGGAGAAGCAGACGGTGGCTTGCTAGCTCGACCTCTCCGGAGATCTGCCTGAGAGTGGGCGCGAAGAACTGGCTGGTGCGCACGGCTTGCTCCTATGATTGCTGATTGCGGCTTTCCCCCCGGCCGAGCTCCTTGCCGCGGAGGAAGGCGACGGTGATGTCGGCGCGGCTCAGTTCATGATAGTACATTTCCATGGCGCGGAAAAGGCGGATGGTCTCCGCATCATCGCTCTCTCGCAGCTTCTGAAGCAAGAGGTAGCCTGGGGTCTTGTCCGTCTGGGAGATGAGCTTGTGCGCCTCCGGGCTGGCCATGAAGCGGTCGTGCGCCTCCCGTTCGGCCTTCACCAGGCGTGGCTCCAGCTCATCCCACTCCTCTTTGCTCAATCGCTCCAGCTCGGTCATTGCTGCCTCCCAACTTCTTTCGGCGAAACTCAGTAGCCAGCGCGCGGGGCGACCGCGATCAGCACCAGCTCTCCCGGCTCAAGCGCGGAGGTCTCCGCCTGCGCGAGAGCGAGCACTTGGTCGCTATTCGCGAGCCCGGACAGGTTCACGACCCTAGCGCGCGACCCCAGGAACACCTGCGGCAGCTCCGCTCCCGCGTCGCCATAGCGGGTGTACTGGTCCAACATCTCCGCCAGGGCTACGCGCGCTTCCCCGGCCGGCATCGCCCGCGCTGTCCCTCCCGGCAGCAGCAAACGAGTTATCGCCTGTTGATCAACCAGCGCGATGGTGGCTCTTTGCTCAGACAGCAGCCCCAGGAGCCGCTTGCGCAGGTGTCTCGCCCGGTACGCCCTGAGCAGGTTCGTGTCGGCCACCACCTCCACCTGCTCCGGCGACACCCGCAAGGACTTCGCCGCGGCCGCCGATCGTTCCTCGTCACTGGCCAAGGCTTGGGTTAGGTCGCGCTCCCGCAGCTCGGTCTGGCCGGTGGCGATGGCGCGCAGGAGGGCGGTGCGGGCGTCGTATTCCACCTCTACGGTGATGCTGTCTGCCGCGCCGCCGGCCCGGATCACCGCCTCCGCCGCCTCCCGCCTGATGCTCAGCATGTCCGCTTCCGCGGCGTTGGGCACGGTGCGCTCGACCATCTCGCGGATGAGCGCCAGCGCAGTCCCGATGGCCGACACGACCGCCGCATTCGGGGCGATGCGCACGGGCAGGCCGAGCACCTTCCCGACGGCCGGCACCAGCGCGCCGGCTCCTCCCCCACCCCCGATCAGATCGGTGGTGTCGCGGCTCATCCTCCGGTCGGCGAGCAGTTGCTCCACCGTGGACGCCGTCCCCCGCGCGGCCGCCGAGAGCACGGATTCCGCAGCCTCCTCGCCTGGCTTGCCCAGGAGTCGGCCCACCGCGGCGAAAGCCAGGCGAGCCGCCCGCGCGTCGCCCCGCGCCCAGTTGTCGGCCGGCACCTGCTCGAGAGCGTTGGCCGCGCAGGTGACGGTGGCCGCCACCCGCTGGCCGGAGGGTATCTCCACTGCCGCGTAGTCCTCCGGATCGCCGGACACGGGCGAGAGAAGCAGAGCCCGCAGCCCTTCCCCCGCTCCCTCCAGCGCCGCAGGATCGCTGAAGCAAGCGTATGGCAGTCCGGCGAGATGGGCGCTGCGCGGCCCCACTCCGGAGACGGCGCGGCCGGAGATGCGCGCCATGGAACCTCCCGCCATCCCGATGGTGCGCACATCGAGCGTGCGAAGGAACAGCCGATGCCCGCCCACCTCCGCGCTGCGAAGCAAGGCCCGGCCGTGTTGGATGGCGGTGATGTCCGTGCTGGTGCCCCCCACCTCCAGAAAGATGCCGTCGCTGATCCGCACATACATGAGCGCCGCCGCCACCCCCGCGGCAGGGCCGGACAGGAGAGTCAGCAGGGGCCGGCGCCGCAGGTCCTCGACGGTCATCACCCCGCCGTCGCTTCGCACCACCATCAAACGAGAGGTGATGCCGATCTTCCGCACCGCCTGCTCCACCATATCTGCGGTGGCGATGGCCTTGGGCAGCAGGCTGGCGTTGATCACCGCGGTGCGAGTGCGCGCCCGCAGACCATAGCGCCCGGAGATCTCATGGGTGCCGGTGACTGGCAGGCCGAACTGCTGGGCGGCGGAGATCACGATCTGCTCCCGAGACGGATCATCAACCGAGAACGCCTCCGCGGCGACGATCGCCTCCGCGCCGCCGGCGGCCATCTCCTGCACCGCTGCCAGCGCCGAGGCCTCGGTGAGCTGCTCGCGGTCGAGGTACCGGTGGAGGGTGGGAAGCAGGCGGCCTGGCGCCAGCTCGATGTCCCCGAGCCGAGTCTCCGATTCCGCTCTTCTGCCCTCCAGCCCGGCGCCGATGGCGACGATCCCCACGCGCGACACGTCACCCTCGAGCAGCGCGTTGGTGATCTGCGTGGTGCTGTAGGCGAGGAACCCGACCTGAGCAGGGGCGATCCCTGAAGCTTCGATCAAGGAGCCGAGGGCCTGGACCACGCCTTCCGCGACCCCGGTGGGCGCGTGATGGGTGGTGGGGACCATCGCCTGAGCGGCGAGTGAGAAGTCGGCCGCGTCGAGGGCCACCGCATGGGTGAACGTGCCTCCGACATCTATGCCGACGCGGTAGGTAGGCATGAGAGGCCCAGGCTAAATGCTGCGCTCCTGCACCAGAATCCCGCTCAGGTAGACTTGGATGGTGATGCTGGGGCCCTCGCCGAAAACGGTGCGGATGATGGTCTCGCCCGGCTTGTGGTAGCCGGTGTACACCGTCCTCTCTCCCTTGCGGTCCCGGACGACGATGCGGACCTCTTGCAGCTCGGCGCCCGGAGGCACCACGAAGCTGATGTCGCTGCTCCGCGCCTCTGTGCGCGGTTGCTCTTCCCCGATCACCTCTACCGGAGGCTTCGGCCCTCGACTCACCACCAGCTCCACGTCGGAGCCGCGCAGCACAGACTTGCCGGGCTCCGGCGTCTGCACCATCACATAGCCAATCGGCACCTTGTTATCATAGCGAGCCTTTTCTTTGGCAACTACCAGCTTCGCCTCGCGGATCAGAGCCCGCGCCCGGTCTACCGACATGTCGCGCACATCCGGCACCTTCGCCCACTTGGATCCGGTGCTCAGGGTAAGGTGAACCACCCGCCCCACCCTCACCTTCCGCTTGGGAGGAGGATCGCACACCAGCACCGCCTTCTCGGGAACGCTCTCGCTGGGCTTCTCGGCCACCACCTCCACCCGGAGGCCGCTCGCCTGCAGCAGCTTCACCGCCTCCTCGTGGGTCAGGCCGATCAGGCCGGGAATGGCGACCTCCTTGGGGGCAGTCGCCACCCACAGCCACATCAGCAGGTGATACCCTCCGACCAGCAGCAGGATGATCACCAGCAACTGCAGCAGCTGCGGCGCCAGAGGCCGCGAGAGGCGCCGACGACCCGGCCACTGGCCGATGCTGGTCGGATGTCGGGGCGGAGATGGGTTAGTTGGCCATTCGCTCACAGCCGGGCTCCGCTGCCAGTCAGCTTCCGCTGCGGATTCGGGCGATGGCGGCCTGGTGCTCCTCCAAGGTTCTGCTGAACACATGGGAGCCATCCGGCCGCGCCACATAGTATAGGTATGGCACATCCGCGGGGTCCATGGCCGCGCGAATGCTCGCCTCTCCCGGGTTGCAGATGGGCCCGGGCGGAAGACCGGCGTGCAGGTAAGTGTTGTAGGGGCTTTCCACCTGTGTGTCCGCCTGCATCAGCCGGGGCTTGCGTCCGTCCCCCAGGGCGTACTGCACGGTGGCGTCGCATTCCAACCGGCGGCCTGTGCGCAGCCGGTTCATCAGCACCCCTGCAATGGTGGGCCGGTCCTTGGGCTGCTTCGCCTCTGCCTCGACCAGAGAAGCGAGGATGATGATCTCGTTGAGGGTACGACCTTGGTATGTCGGCTGCCCATGAAACAGCCCCTGCCAGACCACCTCGTCGAAGCGCCGCAGCATCTGGTTGAGAACGTCCGCCTCCTGTTCGGCGGCGTCCACGCGATAGGTGTCGGGGAACAGGTAGCCCTCCAGGCCGGTCTCCGGCAGTGGAAACGGCGTCGAGACCCGCCCTCCTTCTTGTGCCTGCCTCAGCACACTCTCTTCCTTGCCAAGGCCGGCCGTCTCTATCGCCTGGGCGATCTGGCGCAAGGTGTAGCCCTCTGGAACGGTCAGCCAGGTCCAGCAGTCGTTGGCATCGCGAGAGAGCAGGGCGAGGATCTCCAGCGGGGTCATGGAGGGCGCGACCTCATGTCGGCCTGCGCGGAGGCGACGCCACTTGCCACTCAGGTAAGCGGCTGCCGCGGTGCTGGCAGGGCTGCGGACGACGTGTTTCTCGCCCAGCATCTGCGCGATCTGCCAGGCCGACGAGCCGCGTGGGATAGTGATCGTCAGCGGCGGGCCTGCGCCGGCCGGGACCACCAGGTTCCACAGGGCAAAGACCAATAGGACCACGGCGCACACCGCCGCCGTGCGACAGGTCAGCGAAGTGCAGCGTCTCTTCCGCGCCGGTTTCACCTGTCGGCGCTCCGCTGCACATCCAGGTAGCTCTGCAGGATCAGGGCCGCGGCGACCGCATCCCGCAGCTCCCGCCGTTGAGCGCGCGAGCGGTCCTCGGCCAGCAGCGCCCGCTCCGCTTCTACCGTGGAGAGCCGTTCGTCCTGCAATACCACCTCCATGCCGAGCTCGCGTGCGATGCGGCTCGCGAACCGCCGTGCCCGCCGCGCGGCCGGCCCAATCGAGCCGTTCATGTTCAGGGGAAGCCCTACTACGATCCTCTCCGCCTTCTTCGCTTCCACCAGCTCCCTGATGCGACCCACATCCTCAGCAAGCGACCGGCGCTCGATCAACCGCAGCGGCTGCGCGACCAGGCCGCGGGGATCGCTGACCGCCACCCCGATACGACGCTCCCCGAAGTCCAAGCCCACCAGTATCATACCGCCACCTCTTTGGCGCGCGCGGCCGCGAAGACGGCCGCTCCCACCGCGGCGAGAATGCATCCGAAGCTGGCGGCCACTCCGGAGTCGTTTACCACCATTGCCACCAACCCCGCGATGAGGGAAGCCCATATCGCAGCGGCAACCACTCGCTTGTCTGCCAGGGCGAGCCGGCCCGGGCCGCCTCGCCGGAGCAGCGCCCAGAGGACGGCGACACAGAGCGCCGCCGCCATTCCGCTCCACGGAGCGATCCGCAGGATCCCGTAGTTCTGGAGCAGCTTCCTGATCACCATGTCGCCAAGCTCCCCGCTCCGGCCCGACAGCAGCGCGGCCAGCCCGGCGCCGATGTGGCTGCGCGCAGGCCCCGACATCGCCAGGTCCATCGCGGCAGGCGCCAGCGCCGCTGCCACCATCATACCCAGGGCGAGGAGAACATGTGGCCAACGCCTGTGCTCTCTGGTCAGCAGCCACAGGCTGGCGAAGCCCGCGGCGGCGGTGACCGCCCCACCCCAGTTCGCTCCCCAGAAGGGCGCTCCGATCGCCAGCACCACCAGCACGCCGATCACTGCCGCCACCTTGCCGGCGCGCGGGCAGCACTGCATCAGCCCAGCCGCGCCCACCACCGCCATCCCCACCAGACACCCCATGAAGTCATTGGAGATGCCGTAGAAGCGCAGCCCGTTCATTGCCCCCATCTCGAAGGCCGAGCGCCGCATCAGCCAGGACCCGGACATGGCGTCTCCGGCGATCAGCGCGGTGGCGAGCAGCAGCGAGATCGCCAGCCCTCGCTCGGGCTTGCGGGTCCTCGTTCCCACGAAGGCGAGCGCCGCCGCTACCGCCCCGGTCACTGCCAGGTGGACTGCATCCCTTCCCGGCGGCACCAGCGCAGCCACCGCCAGACCGGCGGGGATGAGCACCAAAGCCAGCGCGGGAGCGGCGACGAAGCCGAGACGCCCGGGCCGCACGAAGGCGACAGCGAAACCCAGGAGCACGACCAGCAGCCCATAGCCGATGTACCACTTCGCCACCACCACGCGGAGGCGGTAGCGGTCGGTGAGCATTCGTGAGAGCGCACAGACGTCTCCGGCCGTCTCTGGCGACCGCGCCACCTCGATGGGACGGCCCTGCATCTTCTGGCAAAGGGCAGCCGTAATCGCCCGCTCTTCTGGTCCATGATTGCCCAGGTCCCATATCTCCCACCACTGCAGCACCGTGGGCGCCACGTCGGCGGCCGTGACGATCCCGGGCCACCGGGTGCTGGGGCTGCTGAGCAGCCCGGAGCCATGCCTGCCCGGGCCGTCACGCAGGCTGACCGGCCCCAGGCTGCGGACATCGGGGACCTCGGAGGTCGGGGCCATCGGCGACAGCAGCAACACCAGCGCCTCGCGGTCCTTGAGCAATGACCGCGCCGCCTCCACCACCGCCACCCACTCGCGCCCCCTTGGAGCCTGCTCGTCGGTGCTGCTGCCGATGGCGAGCAGAGTCACGTGGTGATGGAGCACTGCCTCTTCCAGGGCATCCTGCACCGCGGGTGTGTAGCGCGGCCCCGCTATCGCCTGCCCGCTGTCCACTCGTCCACCGCCGTCCGCAAGCCCCAGCAGCGCCAGGCGGTAGGCCGAGTCGTAGAGGTCTGCATTCCATGCCACCACCGCCGTGGAGAGGCCATACATGTGCAGCAGGTCCCCGAACATCCCGAACTCCGCGCCCGTGCGAGCCGCCGCGTTCGCCTCTCGTATCGAGGTCAGATCCAGCTCAACGCCTTCCTTGCCCCAGGGCCTGACCTCCCCTAGCCTCGGCCCTGCTACTGCCCCCTTTCCCGCTGCGAGCGTCGCCCAGGTCCGGTTGGGATCCGGGTCGGACTGGGAGGCCACAGGCATCAGGCCGCTGAGACTGCTAGAGGGGAAGGCGCGCAGGAATCCCTGGCAGTTCAGAGGAGGAAGCACGACGATGAGGGTGCGCGGACTCGTGTCGCCGTCAGGCAGTCGCCTGGGCTGCTGGTCCCGGACCGGCGCCAGGGAGGCCGCCCCGGTCCCACCCCACGCGGCCAGCAGCACCACCACCAGGAGAGAGACGCGCGCCCTGCGGTGGGGACGCGAGCGTTTATCGCGTCTGCCCGGCCACCAGGTCCTTGACCTTGGCAAGCGCTTCCTCCAGCCGCTCCGGGTTCTTCCCGCCGGCCTGCGCGAAGTCGGGTCGCCCTCCTCCTCCACCCCCGGCGATCTTCGCCACCTCTCGCACCAGGTTGCCGGCGTGGTAGCCGGACTTCACCAGGTCCTTTGACACGGCCGCGACGAACTGGGCGCGGCCCTCCGCCTCCGCACCCAGCACCACGATGCCGGAACCCAGCTTGGCGACCAGCTCATCGGCGAGGGTGCGGAGGGCATCTCCGCCGAGCCCAGGCCCTGGAGCGGAGATCACCTTCACCCCGTTGACCTCCAGCACACCGCCAACCAGATCGCCGGCGAGCGCGCCCGCACTCTTCTGCTGCAGCCGCGCCACCTCCCGCTGCGCCTTGCGCAGGTCGGCATGGAGTGCCTCGAGACGGGCCGGGACATCCTCCGGCTTGGAGCCGAGCGACTCCGCCACCCCGTGCAGTACCTCCCGCTGGCGCACCGCGAAGGCGTGGGCTTCCTTTCCGGTCACCGCCTCGATCCGCCGCAGTCCCGCGCCGATGGAGCCCTCGCTCACGATGGCGAAGCCGCCGATCGCGCTGGCCCGCGGCAGGTGGGTGCCCCCGCACAGCTCCTTGCTGAAGTCGCCGATCATCACTACCCGCACGCGCTCCCCGTACTTCTCGCCGAACAGGGCGGTGGCGCCCATGGCGCGAGCTTCGTCCAGCGACATCTCCTGGATGGCGAGCGGATTGTCCTGAAGAGACCGTTCGATAACCATCTCTTCAATCCGGCGCTTCTCATCTGGGGTCAGCGCGGCGAAGTGCGCGAAATCGAACCGCAGCCGATCCGCATCCACCAGAGAACCGTGCTGCAGCGCGTGCTCCCCCAGCACCGTCCGCAGCGCATGGTGCAGCAGATGGGTGGCGGTGTGGGCGCGGGCGATGGCCTGGCGGCGCTGCGCGTCGACCCGAAGCATGACAGGCTGGCCGATCGCGAGTGTCCCGCGCGTCACGCGCACATGATGGGCTTGCGCCCCCTCGACCGCGTGGGTCGCGTTCACTACATCGGCCTGACCACCATCCCACTCCACCCTGCCGGTGTCGCCAACCTGGCCTCCGCTCTCCGCATAGAAAGGCGTCTGGTCCACGAACGCCTCGCCCTCTCCGCCGGAAGCCAACCGTTCTGCCGGCCCGCCCTCGCGAACCAGCCCGATGACTCGCCCCTCTGACGCGCAGGTTTCGTATCCCAGGAACCGGGTCTTGCCCACGAACTCCTGGTATCCGGAACGAATCGCGGAGGCGAAGTCCTGCTCGGCGTGGGCGCGGCCGCGCTGGCGCTGCTGTTCCATCGCTACTCTGAAGCCCTCTTCATCGAACCCCAATCCATGCTCGGCGGCTACCTCAGCGGCTATCTCCTTTGGCAGACCATAGGTGTCGTGGAGTCGGAACGCTTTCAGGCCTTCGAGCATCTGCCACCCGGCGCTCTTGCACATCCCGATCGCATCCATCAGTGGCACCCACGCCCGCTCCAACGCCTCCTCGAACTGCCGCTCCTCCTGCTGAATCCACGTGGCCGCCCGCTCCCGTGTTGAGACCACCTCCGGGTAGACGTCCCCAATGGTGTCCACGACCACTGGCACGAGCGCGTGCAGAAAGGGCTCTTCAATTCCCAGCGTTCGCCCGAACCGATAGGCCCTGCGAAGCACTCGCCGGACTACATAGCCAGCGCCTTCATTGGAGGGGGTAAAGCCATCGGCAAGCAGGAAAACGAGCGCTCGCACGTGGTCGGCGATCACCCGGGTCGCCAGAGTCTCCCGCTCCCCCAGCGGCTCCCTCAGCTTGCGGTTGGCTTCGTAGGCGCGCTCTACCACCGCCGCAGCGATGGGGGTGAACAGATCGGCATCGAACACCGTGGGCGACCCCTGGAGCACAGCGGCGACCCGCTCCAGTCCCATTCCTGTGTCAATGCAGGGCTTCGGCAACGGCTCCAGATCGCCGGCCTCCGTCTTGTTGTAGGTCTGGAAGACCAGATTCCAGAGCTCGGTGAAGCGGGCGCAGCCGCAGGTCGGGTCGCAGTCCGGGCGGCCGCAGCCGGCGTCCTTCCCGTAGTCCCAGTGCAGCTCCGTGTCCGGGCCGCACGGCCCGGACTTGCCCACCGGCCCCCACCAGTTGGTCGGGTCCGGCAGGACCCGATCGGCCGGCAGCCCGATCACCTTCCGCCAGATCTCCGGCGCCTCGTCGTCATCTGGATGCACGGTGATGCAGATCCGCGAGGCGGGGAGGCCCAGCACCTGAGTCACGTACTCCCAGGCGAACTCGATAACGCCGCGCTTGAAGTAGTCCCCGAAAGAGAAGTTGCCGAGCATCTCGAAGAAGGTGAGGTGCCGGGGCGTCTGCCCAACGTGCTCGATGTCATCCGCGCGAAAGCACTTCTGACAGGTGGCGACCCGCGGGTAGGCGGGCGGCACGATCCCTCGGAACCACGGCACAAACGGGTGCATGCCCGCGCTGGTAAAGAGCGTGGTCTCGTCGCTCGGCTTCAGCGACGAGCTGGCCATCAGCCGGTGGTCTTTGCCCGCGAAGTAATCGAGAAAGCTCTTCCGCAGATCCCGGCTGGTATTGAGCTTTCCGACGGGCTTAGCCATGTCGCGACTCTCCACAATGACTGCACCCCCTGTAGCTGGGGCGTGCGCCTACCGAGCCTCTTGATTCGTGGCGATACCGCCCCTCGGGCCCTGAAGGACCCTTCGACTCTGCTCAGGGCAGGCCCTCGGGGTCCTGAACGGGCAGTTGTCCACAGAGATGCTCTGCGGGGGGTATCAGCCTCGTCTCTTGTATTGCCGTCACTACGGCAATACAAGAGACGCCACATTATAGCAGAACTGGGCGGCGCGAGGCGGCTGCCGGGATGCTAGGCGGCGGTCTTCGCGGGCTGTGCCCCGAACATCTCCGGCCAGTAGTGCATCAACACCACCTTGATCGCCCCGGCCGTGGGCACCGCCAGCAGCACCCCGAGGAATCCGAACAGCGCGCCCCCCGCGAGGATGGCGAAGATCACGCACAGCGGATGCAGCCCCACCCGCTGGCCGATGATGCGGGGCGCGAGTACGTAGTCAGACAGAGCGTTGCCCGCCACTAGAAAAGCCACCACAACCAGGATGGCGGCAAATCCCTTGCCTGTCACCACCATGGTGAGCGCGATGATCACCAGCGCGGCCGGAAAGCCGAGGTAGGGGATGGTGGAGAGCAGCCCGGTGGCGATGCCGAGCAGGACGGAGAAGCGCACCCCTGCGACCGTGAGCACCAGCATCGCGTAGAGCGATACCACGATCGCCATCGTCAGCAGGCCTAGCAGGTAGCTGCCAGCCACCCGGTTGAGGTCTCGCAGGATGCTGACAATGCTGGTGCGCTGCCGCTCGGGCAACGAGCCGAGCACGCGGTCTGCCAAGACGTGATAGTCGCGCAGCAACCAGAAGGTGACCACCGGGGTAATCACCAGCAGCGAGACGATGCCCAGCGACCCCCTCAGCCAGGAGAGGCCGGCATTGAGCAGAGAAAGAGCATAGCTCTGCGCGCTGTCCCCGACGCCAGCAAACCACCGCTCGACATCCGCCCGCAGGAAGCCCACCTGACCGCCCCACTTCTGGGCGAAGGTGCGGAACTGATCAGCCAGTTCCTGCCCCTGCTTGACATAGGTCTGGTGGTTGGCGATCACGTTGCGGGATTCTGAGGCAACGGTTGGGATCACCAGCAGGCCGCCCGCCACGAACACGACCAGGAAGAGGCCGAACACCAGCCCCACCGCCCGCGGCCGCGGCCACTTGCGCTGCTCCAGCCGATCAATCGCCGGGTTGAGCACATAAGCGAGGACCGCTCCCACCACGAACGGCATGAGGATGCCCCGCACCTGATACAGCAGCCAGATCACCAGCAGTCCGACCACCAGCGCGGACAGCCACTTGGGCCAGGCCAGCAGCCGCGCCTCCGGATGCGCCGCTTCCTCTCTGGCGTGGAGCATGCGCATCGTGGCCGCGTGCACCACGGTCACCAGATACGCCACTACTGCGATAGCCACAAACGCAATGAGGGCGGTAGGCAGGTCCATATCATCCCCCTGTTCGGCCATCTTGCCTGGGAGACGGGCGTTTACTCTTCGATGCGGTCTCGCACCAGCTCTCGAAGCCTCTCCAGGGCGCGGGCCTGAAGTCGAGAGACGTGCATCTGGGATATGCTCAGCCGACGCGCCACTTGCGTCTGCGAGAGGTTGTCGAAGAAGCGCAGCTTGATGATCTCGCGCTCCCGCTCGGGCAGAGCCTTCAGCGCCTGCGTCAGGCGGCTGCGGCGTTCGAACTGCTCCATCTCCGCGTCAACCTGCCCCACGTAGTCGGCCAGCACCGCGCTGGACTCCTCCGACTCATCTCCGCCCATGTCCTGGTCCAGAGAGCGCAGCTCATACATCTCGCCGAGTTCCAGGGCCTCCAGCGCCTGCCCCTCCTCCACACCCAGGCGATCGGCGAGCTCGGCGATGGTGGGGGCGCGGTCAAGCCGCTGGGTGAGCTGGTCCGCGGCCTTGCTGGCCGCCAGGCTGAGCTCCTGCAAGCGCCGCGGCACCTTCACCGCCCAGCCGCGATCTCGGAAGTGGCGCCTGATCTCTCCCACGATGGTGGGGGTGGCGTAGGTGGCGAAGCGGATGCCGCGTGTGGGATCGAACCGGTCAATGGCGTTGATCAAGCCGATGGTGCCCACCTGAATGAGATCCTCCAGGGGCTCGCCCCGGTGCGCGAACTTGCGGGCGAGATAGCGCACCAGGTTGAGGTGGGCCAGGATGAGCTGCTCCCGGACCCGCGGATCGCGGCCCCTCCAGTACTTCTCGAACAGCTCCGGCGTCGCTACATCGGAGGTCGCAGGGGCCTGTGCCGCTGCCACCTGCTCCTCGGCCTCGCCCTGCTCGAGCAGCTCTTCCTTGGATCCGAGGGCCTTCCTCGCCTCCGTGCTCATGCGCCACCCCGGTACTTCACCATACGGACACAGGTGCCGGTCTCGGCTTGGCAGTGGATGTCCACCTCGTCCATCACCGAGCGCATCACCACCAGGCCGAGGCCTTCGCCACCCTCTTCCTCCGGCTGGAAGCCCTGGCCGTAGTCAATGATCTCGATCACCAGGCGCTGACTCTCCACAGTGAATCGGACCAGGATGTCGTCGCTGCGCGCCTTCTCCACATGCCGGACGGCATTCGTACATGCCTCTCCCACCGCCAGCTCGATGTCCTTGACCATGTCGTAGGTGAAGTCAAGCTGGGCGGCCAGCGCGCAGGTGGTCCGGCGCGCCATGCGCACGAACTCCGGCCTGCGCGGAATGCGCAGTTCCATGCGGGCAGGTGCAGTAGCCATCATCGCCCAACCTCCTCGAGCGCAGCCGCCACATCCGCGTACATCGGGAACACCTGGTCCATGCCGGTCTGCTCGAACAGCTTCGCCACGCGGGCCTGCGCGCCGACTATCGCCACCAGCCCGCCTGACTGCAGCAACTGGCTGCGAAGACCCTTCAGCGCCCCCAGGCCCGCGCTGTCCATGTACTCCACCCCGCTGAGTTCCACCACCAGCTTCCTCGCCCCCTCGGCGACAAGCCGCTCGGCGGCCTCCCGCAACTGGTCCTTGGTGGCGATGTCCACCTCGCCGGCCAGCGAAACGATACCCAGGCTTGTCCCCTCCATGCGCGACTCTATCCTCAGTGGGCTCACCATTTCGCCCTCCTCCCTTGCTGATTTGCAGCCAGCCGTCGGGAGGGCCGCTTCTCGCCGGCCTTCAGCTCTCCCAATCGGTTCCCGCGGGCTGCCTGCGCAGGCAACTACGCAGGCGCGACAAGGCCTTGGCCACTTCCGCCCGCGTCACCTTGCCAGGCTGAGGCGCCAGCGTCACCGCCAGCGCCGCCCCCAGCAGCAGCCCGATCCCCGCACCCGCCATTAGGCTCAGCAACCCCTCCGCCCCCTCTTCGACCGCGTAGTCCAGCTCGCTTTCCGGTGCCATCTTCTCGCTTCCCTCCATCACTAGCCTTGCTGCAATCACTGGCGACCCGAGGGGGCGTCAGCGGTCCGACCTCCCCTCCGTCTTCCCGGCGTGAACCGAAGCCATCCCCTTGCGGAATCCCGCCACCCAGGAGGCCAGCTTCAGAATCGCCGGACCCATCATGGTACGGAGCAGGGAATCCGGCTCCAGCTTCTCAGTGAAGTGATCGAGCCGGTCCAGCGTGCTGGCCAGCGAGGCCGCCCCGGAGTCCAGCTTGCCCGCCGCGTGCTTGACTCCGTCCGCCGCCTCCCGCCAGCTCCGCACCGCCGGGTTCAGCTCCTCCTCCACGCTGCGGCTGAGCGAGTCAACCAGTTGATGCAGCCGCTTCACCAGATAGCACGAACGGATGGCCAGCGCCAGCACCGCTACTGCCGCCAGGCAGGCGGTTACTATCGCCACTATCGCCACCGTTTCCATCACGCCCTCCTTTCAGCACGACGACTCGATCACCCCTCCGAAGGCAACCGCGTCCCCGTCGTAGCACACCGCCGCCTGGCCTGGCGCCACCGCCCGCTGCCGCCGCGCAAAGCGCAGCCGGACCTTGGGCCCCTCCGGCCTGGCGACACAGGCCACCGCAGGCGCCCCATAGCGCACCTTCACCTCGAACCGCCCGCCCTCCTGCGGGACGGCTGACACGGCTACGTGGTTCACCTCCCTCATCACCAGCCCCCGCGCCAGCAGGTCCTGCTCTTCCCCCACCACTATCCGGTCGCCGCCCGCCTCTATCGCGAGCACGTACAGCGGCCTGCCGTGGGCTACTCGCAGCCCATGTCGCTGCCCAACGGTATAGAAGGGGATTCCCCGATGGCGTCCGATCTGCCTGCCGGTCTGGTCAACAATCGGACCCGGCTTCACGGCCCCGGGCCGTCTCTCCGCCACGTACTCGCCACAGCCGCCTTCTGTGATGAAGCAGATCTGCTGGCTGTCTGGCTTCGCCGCCACCGACAGCCCGAGCTGCCGGGCGCGGGCGCGCGTCGCCGTCTTCCGCATCTCCCCGAGTGGAAATAGAGCCCTTGCCAGTTGCTCCTGGCTGAGACCATACAAGCTGTAGGACTGCTCCTTCGCCCTGTCCACCGCCCGCCGGATCACCCACCGGCCGCGCCGCCCATCGAAGCCGACTCTCGCGTAATGCCCGGTCGCCAGGTGACGCGCCCCGATCTGCTCGGCGCGCCGCAGCAGAGCGCCGAACTTGATGTGGGTATTGCACATGATGCACGGGTTCGGGGTGCGCCCCTGCAGGTACTCATCACAGAATCGGTCCACCACCAGACGCTGAAAAGCCTCGCGTAGGTTTACCACATGATGGCGGATGCCGATAGCGCGCGCCACCCGCCGGGCGTCCTCCACGGCCTCCAGGCCACAGCACGCCCGCAGCCCCAAGCAGGCCTCCGGCAGCTCCTCCTTGGGCCGGATCTGCATGGTCAGCCCCACCACTTCATACCCCTGCTCCACCAGCAGCGCCGCCGCCACGGAGCTATCCACCCCTCCGCTCATCGCCACCGCCACGCGTTCACGCTTCATCGCTGCCCTTCGGCGGGTCGCGCGGCGCCTCCCTCCGCCTCCGCTCCCACTCCTGCATGCGCTCTCTTATCCTCTTCTCAAACCCCTGGTCGCTGGGCTCGTAGTAGGTCCGCGACTTCGTCCCCTCCGGCAGGTAATCCTGAGGGACGAAGTGGCCGGGATGATCGTGCGGGTAGCGATACCCCTCCCCGTGCCCGAACGCCTTCGCGCCGGGGTAGTTGGCGTCTCGCAGGTGCTTGGGAACGAGCGGAACCACCCGGTTGCGCACATCCTCCATGGCGCGGGCAATCGCCGAGTACGAGGCATTGCTCTTGGGGGCGGTGGCGACATAGATGGTCGCCTGCGCCAGAGGAATCTGCGCCTCCGGCAGGCCCACGTACTCCA